>ERZ779892.3516-NODE-3516-length-10957-cov-2.549624_pt1 | contig 10957 bp, 6 predicted proteins | sample MGYA00511552_ERZ779892 | MGnify/ENA primary metagenome ERZ779892 (study PRJEB29588, sample SAMEA2154561) | human gut metagenome | biome: human gut; feature: human-associated habitat; material: faeces | place: Denmark | collected 2008/2010 ... | reverse complement strand
TGAATTCGCAAACGAAGATCAGAAGAAACGCTACATCACCCGTGTGTGCCAAGGTGAAACCATGTCTATGGACTTGACCGAACCGGATGCCGGTTCCGATCTTCAGGCTGTCATGCTGAAAGCTACCTACAGTGAGAAAGACCAATGCTGGTATCTGAACGGTGTGAAACGTTTTATCACGAACGGTGACTCTGATATCCACCTCGTACTGGCACGCTCGGAAGAGGGAACTCATGACGGCCGTGGCTTGTCCATGTTCATTTATGACAAACGTAACGGCGGTGTTAGCGTTCGCCGTATCGAAAACAAAATGGGTATCAAGGGCTCTCCTACTTGCGAACTCGTATATAAGAATGCCAAAGCAGAGCTTTGCGGTGACCGGAAATTAGGACTTATCAAATATGTAATGGCCCTGATGAACGGTGCCCGTCTGGGCATCGCAGCACAGTCGGTAGGTATCCTGCAGGCCACTTATAATGAAGCATTGGCCTATGCAAAAGATCGTAAACAGTTTGGAAAAGCAATCATCGAGTTCCCGGCCGTAGCCGAAATCCTGTCTTTGATGAAAGCCAAACTGGATGCTACGCGCGCTTTATTGTACGAGACTTCCCGCTTTGTCGACATCTACAAAGCATTGGATGATATTGCCAAAGAACGTAAACTGACTCCGGAAGAACGTGCCGAACAAAAGACCTTTGCCAAACTGGCAGACAGCTTTACCCCACTGGCTAAAGGTATGGGTAGCGAATTTGCCAATCAGAATGCTTACGACTGTATTCAGATACACGGTGGTTCCGGTTTTATGAAAGACTATGCCTGCGAACGTATCTACCGGGATGCACGTATCACTTCTATCTACGAAGGAACTACCCAGTTGCAGGTAGTAGCAGCAATCCGCTACGTAACGACCGGTGCTTACCTCAACCGCATCAAAGAATATGAAAATGCAATAGTAGCTCCGGAGATGGAAGGCTTGCACAATCGCCTGAAGAGTATGGCGAGCAAATATGCAGCTTGTGTAGCGCAAGTTACAGAAGCCAAAGATCAGGAATTACTCGATTTCTGTGCACGCCGCCTTGTAGAAATGGCTGCTTACACCATCATGGGACACTTGATGGTACAGGATGCTTCTAAAAACGCAGAACTGTTCGGTACATCTGCACAAGTATTTGTCCGTTATGCCGAAAGTGAAGTAGAAAAGCATATCAACTTTATCCGTAAATTCGATAAAGACGATCTGGCTTACTACAGAAAATAAGCGGTAAACCGATATTATCCAATATAAAAATGCCCGGCCTCATCAACAAGCCGGGCATTTTTCATATTAAATAGGTAATCATTCCGCCTTTCCTGTTTCTTTTCACCATTCCGTTTCTTCCAGCTCATGCTTTCTATAAACAAGAAGCTGGTTACGGAGCGAGTTCATTTCCCGACGCATCCCCTCCATTCTCTCCAGAAGATGATGGATAGCATCGATACCTTCCATATTGATAGATAAATCGTAATACATCCGACTGTAGCGTTCCACCTCCGGAAGTTGTGACACGAGCAGATAATGTTCATCTCCTTCGGTCCGGATTTCAATCAACCCTTCTTCTTGCAACAAATCAATAAACGAGGGCTCGATTTGACATTTGTGACAATATTCACTGACTATAATTAATTCGGTCTGCATAGTGCTGATTCTTTTTTTAGTTCATACTCTGTAATTCCCGGAACAACTCTTTCTGCCTATCTGTCAGATTAGTAGGCGTTTTGACATTATAAGTCACAATTAAATCGCCAAATTGTCCTTCTTTCTTATAGACAGGAAAACCTTTTCCTTTCAACCGTACTTTCGTACCGTTCTGCGTTTCCGGTTTTACTTTCAGTTTCACTTTGCCATTCAACGTATCTACCTCCTGTTCACCTCCCAATACGGCCGTATAAAGATTCAACGAAACATCGATATAAAGGTCGTCACCCAGACGTTTGAACACAGGATCTTCCGGAATCACAAACGTGATGTATAAGTCTCCTGCAGGACCTCCGTTGATACCTTCGCCACCGTAACCTTTTAATTTGATCACCTGTCCATTGGCTACACCTGCCGGAATGGTAATGCGGACGTTCTTCCCATTCACTGTCAACACCTGTTTATGGGTCTCGGCAGCATCACGAAGAGACAAATGCAGTTCTGCGTTAAAGTCCTGTCCACGGAAACCGGCACTGCTACGCCCTCCTCTGGCACGCCCTCCAAACATGGATTCAAAGAAATCAGAAAATCCTTCACCACCTGATCCGGAAAAGCCTTGCCCGTCGGACGAATACCAATATCCGTTCTCATCACCTCCTCCGAAACCGGAGAATCCACCGCCGGCACCTGCTTGCTGCCGCGCCCGCTTCTGCGCTTCAAACTCATCGGCATGCTTCCAATGCTCACCGTATTCATCGTACTTCTTACGTTTTTCCGGATCGCTCAACACTTCATTAGCCTCGTTTATCTCCTGAAACTTATCCTTTGCGCTCGGGTCGTTCGGATTTAAATCCGGGTGATACTTACGGGCCAACTTACGAAAAGCCTTCTTTATATCATCTTGAGAAGCACTTTTGTCAACTCCTAAAATTTTGTAATAATCTATATAGGCCATGCTTTTATATTTTAAACGTTTCACTACTATAAACGTTCACAAATAACACGCCAACATAGTATTTAGGTTCAATTTTTAAGAAATCTTCATACTCCCATTCCTAAAGCAAAGCCACCGGCATCCGAAACCAAAAACAGGAACCTTTGCCCTCTTCCGACTCGGCACCGATCGTTCCTCCCAAACGCTCTACAATGACACGACAAATAGCCAGCCCCAATCCGGTACCCTTCACAAAAGTATTCAGCTTCACAAACCGTTCAAACACCTGTTCTATTTTATCAGTAGCAATACCAATGCCGGTGTCTTTACAAAAAAAGTATATCTCATCTTTTGTTTCATCCAACCGATAGCCTATAGATATGGTTCCCCGTTCGGTAAACTTCATGGAATTGCTAATAAAATTAATCATCACTTGTGACAGACGAAGACGATCCGTCATTATTGTACACTCCGGTACTCTTTCCGTAAACACAATCTTCACATCTGCCGAGTGCTCTTTTTGATTCATCTGCTGACAAATAGAGTCTAACAGTTGATTTACATCAGTCGTGGAATAAGAAAAGTCCATAGTACCCGCCTCGATCTTCGACAAATCGAGAATATCATCTATCAGTTGCAAGAGCAGTTCGTTATTCACTGCAATTATCTTCATGTATTCCTGCTTCTCCTCCGGATCATCTATTTGGGAAATCATATCGGAAAACCCCACAATCGCATTCAGAGGGGTACGGATTTCATGACTCATATTGGCAAGGAAAGCAGACTTCAGCCGATTCGATTCTTCTGCTTTCTCCTTGGCTTCCCGCAGTGCCTGGTCAAGCTTTAATTTCTCCGTTATATCTTCAAACCGTAACAAACCGCCTATCACCTCCTTATTATCATCAGCATACACAGGAGTGCCCGTTACCTCAAAATCAACATCCTCCACCCGTACGGTGTGGCGCACAATTCTTTTCTGCTCGATCGCTTCTTTGAAAGCACAATGTTCACAAGGTTGGTCTCGCAAAGCACTGGTCCGATAACAGATCATTCCGGGGGTGTAATGCCGTCCGGAAACCAGATTTTTCAGATGCGTCGTCTCTTCCCATTGTACCCTATAATCTTTATCAATATAAATCAATCCGAAATCAATACTCTTCAATGCCAAGTTCTGTTTTTTAATGGCACTTTCCAACTGGTTTTTGGCAATCAGCAACTCTCTTTCATATCTTTTTAACTGACTGATTTCCCATCGGGTTACCAACAACCACTTACCGGACACCCCACGGGAAAATATGGATTTCATCACAATCGTATCATGATCGACTCCATCGGTAGTGACATAGTGTTCCTCTGCACGATAAGGCTTACCTATTTTGACCAAATCTTCATCAACAGCCCGGTAATACCGTCCCCGCTCCTTGCCGTAGATGTCATAATCACTACGTCCGACAGCATCTTCACACTTAATGCCCGACTGTAACTCGGATTCTTTGTTCCAATAAGCATATTTGAATTCATTTTCAATATCCTTTACCATCACAGGAAAGGGAAGATTATCGAGTATGTCAAACAGAAAACGGTGATAATCCCGTTCTTTTACCCCCTTACTTCGCAACTCATGAAGTTTATACAATAAACATACGATTACTACCCCCATTAGAACCAGCAATCCATAAAGCCATAAATGAGTCATCACAGCCTCATTCCCCAAAGATACATTGTGAGTCATAAATCAATGCCGTATTTATGCGGTAAATATATGCATTAAGTTCAGAATATTTTCCAAAACGTCAAGTTATATTTTCCAAGTATTTCAAAACTTAAGATTTCAATCCGAAATTAATTATCATAAAAAAAGGTTCGCACCTGTGAAAGTCCGAACCTTTATTATTTTATCCTTAAACAAAAAAATATCAGGAATTCAGCAAAAGAATAAAACGGTCGATATCATCCTCTGTCGTGTCAAATGAAGTAACCAGGCGAATCTCATTGTTCTCCTCATTCCAAAAATAGAAAAAATAAGATTCAAGCATTCTGTCTATCACAGAACGGGGCATAGTAAGAAACAGTTGATTACTTTCCACCTTTTGAGTAAAACAGACACCGGGATAATCTTTCAAAGCATCATAGAGCCTACGCGCCATACGATTGGCATGAGATGCATTTTTCAACCAAAGATCATCCGTGAGATAAGCGGTGAACTGGCAAGAGAGATAACGCATCTTCGAAGCTAATTGTGCCGACTGCTTACGGATAAACCGCGCTTCCTCTTTCAAGGCATCATCAAAGATGACCACGCACTCTCCCATCATCAGTCCATTTTTGGTACCGCCGAAACTAAGCACATCGATCCCGCAATCTACCGTCAACTCTTTCAGAGAAAGACGAAGGGCGGCACAAGCGTTGGCAATACGGGCACCATCCATATGGACACGCATCCCGTATTGATGGGCCAACAAAGTAATTGCTTTCAGCTCATCGGGAGTATACACAGTGCCTAATTCGGTACACTGGGACAGATAAACAGCTCCCGGCTGGGAATGATGTTGGTCGCCAAAGCCATGAAGATATGGACGAATCAACTCCGGAGTGAGCTTTCCGTCCGGAGTTGCCACCGGCCGGATCTGACAACCGGTCATCTTTACGGGAGAGCCGCATTCATCCACATATATATGTGCAGTCTCGGCACATAGGATAGATTGATAAGGACGCGTCATCAACTGCAAGGCAACGACATTGCTGCCCGTACCGTTAAAAACAAACAGGGGCTCACAGTCGGCCGTAAATGTTTCTCTGATTTTCCGGACAGCTCCTTCCGTCCAAGGGTCATCACCATATCCCAATGCATGATTCTGATTCGCCAAAGCCAGTGCTTCCATCACCAAAGGATGTACACCGGAATTATTATCGGATGCAAAACTTCTCATATTTTCCTTCAATTGATTTTCCTATGCAAAGGAACGGAATTCTTTTTAAAAGAAACAACCCGAAAAGAAATTTATAAAAAAAGAGAGCCGGTTTCCACATCCATATGGAATCGGCTCTCCTGTTTGTTATCCTGAATACTAAAACTTAATGAAACAAAGTTACCGGAGTTTGAAAATCTTCTCCTTTCCCGGCCATTACAAAACCTTTATTATTCCAAATACGCGGATATCCGCCAATATTATTGTTAATAAACAACAATCGGAAAGCGTGTTTGCCCTTCTCCAAAGCAAGAGATGTACGCGTGTGTGAATGACGTACCAATTTACCGTCATTACTCAATACCACTTTACCGTCTATCTGCAACTCGTCCATCTCGGTAGATACATAATAGACTCCGTCTTGAGGCACATCAAAATATCCGGTATAGCAGAATGCCCCCTTATCTTCTAAAACTGGTTTCAAATTGAAATCGTCTACTATCTTTTCATCCTTCCAAGCAGCGTTTTCCGTATCTTTCACAAAATAAAAATCACCCTCTGCATACATCAAAGACACTCCTGGTTCAGTCCTCTCTTTGTAAGACGGCCATAAGGGTTCTTTCACTACTTCTATCGTACGCACTCTGCTCATTTTGCCCGAAGAAAGAAGGGTTGCAATACGTATAGTCTGATTGCCGTCTACAACAATGGGAGCGCTGTAGCGTTTGGAATGAACCGCCGGTTCGCTTCCATCCAGTGTATATACCATCGGAAGATTGCGGCTATTCGAGAAACTAAGCGTATCCGGACCGACAATTGCCACACGATCGGCCATCGGCCCTTCGGGCAATGGAATGTGATAATGAATATGATGTTCGTCCAAGCGTACCAATTGATTATCCAGACGACGTTCAAAAGATGCATAATCTTTTCTATCGGCAGGTGTCCAGGTAAGTTCCGCTACCGCCAACAGTCTCGGATAAAGCATGTATTCCGTATGATCCGGATTGACGGCATATTCTGCCCACATATTACCCTGTGCTCCTATCACATGTGAGCGTTGTTCCGCCGGTATTTTTTCGGACGCAGGATTGTAATGATAGGTTTTGCTCAGCAAAGTCTTAAAATTAATTGTAATAGGCTCCACTTCGATATTCCCCTGCCCAAAATCCAAATACAACCATTTGGCAGGTGTCATTATCACATCGTGCCCCATGGAAGCGGCCTCGATACCACCTTCCTCCCCACGCCACGACATTACGGTCGCCGTAGGTGCCAGTCCGCCTTCAAGAATCTCATCCCAGCCTACCATGCGCTTGCCATGTGCCAACACTACTTTCTCGATCCGGTGTACAAAATAACTCTGTAACTCATGGGCATCTTTCAACTTTTCATCCCGCATGCGCTTCCGGCACTTCGGACAAGCATTCCACCTCACTTTGGGACATTCGTCTCCTCCTATATGAAAATATTTACCTGGAAATAAAGATGCGACCTCATTGATTACATCTTCCAAAAATTTAAAGGTCTGTTCATTACCTGCGCAATATACATCCTCTTCCACCCCCCACTTGTTTCTCAACTGGAAAGGACCACCGGTACATGACAATTCCGGATAAGCCGTCAGAGCGGCCAAAGCATGTCCGGGTAATTCGACTTCCGGAATGACCGTTATAAACCTTTCTGCCGCATAAGCAACCACCTCCTTAATCTGTTCCTGTGTATAAAAACCTTTGTGTATACTTCCGTCAGCATTACGACGCACTGAACCCACTTCGGTAAGGCGGGGATATTTCTTTATTTCAATCGTCCACAGATGATCATTCGTAAGATGCCAATGAAAACGGTTCAGCTTAAACATAGCCATGATATCCAACTGCTTCTTGACAAAAGCCACATCATGAAAATGCCGGCTGACATCCAGCATCATCCCGCGATAGGAATAAGCCGGTTCGTCTTCTATCTCGACACACGGCATAGCCCATACAATATTATTTATAACCTGTCCACTCTCTATCTCGGCAGGCAAAAGTTGCATCACCGTCTGCATCCCATAAAAAATTCCTTGCGGGGACTGTGACCGTACCCAAATTCCTTCAGGAAGCACGGCTAATTTATACCCTTCCTCTTTCAGGTTTAAAGTAGTATCCAAAGCCAGACGAATATAATTCCGTTCTGCTTCCTGTCCGTCAGCAAGTTGATAACCGGTAGATTGCTTTATCTTGTATTTAAAATAACCGGCAACCGCATCGAGCGTATCATTATCGATAATAAAAAGCGTGTTAGGATTTAAAACAAATTCTCCCGTCTGTTGAGTGATTCTCTCAGGTTCGGGAATTATGTGAAGACCTTCATTATAAGGTTTCACAACCATCTTCTCCCCACAAGCAAAAAACACCAAAGAAAAGAGTGGTATCAGACAAAAAGGCTTGATTCTCATATATCACAGATTTAATTAATAATTATTTTTTCAGTTTCAATTGTCACCATAGTTCATACGCACATTTACAACCTCTTGATTATCGACCGGTACTTCCAGATTCTGATATCCCTTTTTACTAAATATCAATACTTCCTTATTCCCTACATCCATCCGATAGCAGCCCCTGTCATCGCTCTTCCCAAGAAGTTCTCCCGTGCTCTTGGCATAAATATTTACCTTCCCTATCAAAGTGGCCTGTACATCCCTTACTTCTCCATGAACGGAAATCGTCTTACTGCTCTTTAGTATTTTTTGTTCTTCTACCAAAGCGGTGGATACAAATTCACCGACGGAGACTACTTTCGATTGAAGAATATTGTCTGACGCAGCCCCCACCTGTAACTCAAACTCTCCCGGTTCAACTACCCTTTTATTTCCGGCATTTACAATATAAAGATCGTTCACTGCGACTTTCAGTTTCACCGTTTCTGTTTTTCCAGCCTCAACATCCACTTTCTTAAAATCCCGCAGTTGCTTTACAGGAGTTACCACGGTACTAACCTTATCATTCACATACAACTGCACGACCTCTTTCCCTTCTCTCTTTCCTGTATTTTTAATATCGACATCAATGTATATCGTATCATTGAGTCCATAATGTTCTTTGTCTGTCCTTAGATTCTTATATACAAAAGAAGTATAAGTCAGCCCATGACCAAAAGCCCAAAGAGCGTCCGGAGAGGAAAACACATAATCTCTTCCCGGAGATTCATAGCTTCCGGGATTTTTGTAAAAGCCCTTGTCGGAAGGAAGATAATTATAATATACCGGCAAATGTCCCGTAGTCTGAGGATAAGAAAAAGTCAGTCTTCCTGATGGAGAAATGCTTCCAAACAAAATATCCGCAATCGAATTTCCTGCTTGTTCTCCTGCATACCATTGTGTCAAAATAGCCGGAATATGTTTCTTCTCCCAAGATATGGCAAACGGTTTTCCGGTTACCAATACCAACACTACCGGCGTTCCGGTCTCATACACTTCTTTAATCAACTGCCCCTGTACTCCCGTCAGGTTCAGATCATTCAAATCAAAACCTTCACCACAGGTAGAACTTTTATAATCACGTGCAAGGGCCGCACTGGCGCTTCCACAAAACAGAATCGCCACTTCACTCTTCCGTACCGCTTCTACGGCCTCCTTTATTCCACCGGCATTCAATGAAACGAGATCGCATCCTTTCGCATAACGGACAGTAGCCTTACCGCCCAATAATCGCCTGATTCCCTCCAACGGGGTAACGCCGTCTTTGTTATTACGACTCCATGTATAATCTCCGAATTGTACCTGGTCTGCATTAGGGCCGATCACCGCAACAGACTTCAACTTATCGGCATTCAAAGGCAAAAGCCCATTCTCGTTTTTCAACAGGACAACCGATTCATCCGCTATCTCTTTCGACAACCGTATGCTTTCTGCCCCATGCATCTCACTATGAGAATACTGTTCGCCATAAGGGTCTTCGAAAAGTCCCATTTTAAACTTGGCGTACAATACCCGGCGAACAGACTCATTCAAAACCTCTTCATCCAACTTCCCCTTCTGTATCAGGCCGGCCAACAAAGGATAACAATTACTGGAAGCCTCTACATCGAGTCCGGCAGTAAGCGCCTGCGTAGCGGCTTCCGCCTTATTAGCTGCGGTATGATGAAAATTCTCCAGCATTTCAATAGCTCCCCAATCCGAATACACATATCCTTTGAATCCCCAACGGTTTCTTAATATATCAGTTAATAAATACCGGGAAGCAGAGTTAGGCACCCGGTTCCATGAATTATAAGTAGACATGACAGCATAAACAGGTAAATGCCGTAACACCATTTCAAAGGGTTTCAGATAAACAGCGTGCAGATCGTACACTCCACAATCTACCGACGCAAGGTTTAATCCTCCTAATGGGTTTCCGTGCGGACCATAATGCTTCAACATGGGAGAAATACCGCTATCAAGATAACCTTTCACCTCCGAACGGGCAAAAATACCACAGAGATAGGGGTCCTCCCCATAAGATTCTTCAACCCTTCCCCAACGCAGATCACGCACAACATCGATGCATGGAGCTAATACCTGACGCATCCCCTGTGCATGCAAATCACCGGCAGTCATACAAGCCCGCCGATAGGCGAGTTCCGGATTGAACGTACTGCCAAGTGCTATATTTTGCGGGAAAATGGTAGAGCCTTCATGTGCAGAACCATGCAGAGATTCGGCCACAGTGAAAGCCGGAATACCTAACCGAGTTTGAGTAAGCATATACTTCTGTATTTCCCGCATACTACTCCGGCAATTCTCGCCCGTCAGAGGGAAACCTTCCACAAATCCGGCTCCTACATTGCCGACAATAGAAGTCAGTTTTTCTTTATCCAGCACCTGCCCGTTAAAAATATCCCACGAATGCAGATGACGTATCTGTGCAATCTTCTCTTCCAACGTCATACGTTCGAGCAAATCGTCCACTCGTTGCGAAACCGGCAATCCTGCCTGTTGGTAAGGAAGAGACTGTGCCTTAACAACTGTAACTAATAAAGCCAGACAAACTCCTGACAAGAACCTCATCCTATTTAAGGAGGTGATTATCCTTCTTTTTTTGATCGTGTATCTATTCATCATTCATATTAATTTAATTTTCAACTATCACAGTTTCTCCCGGTTTCATCATCTTCTCCGTGATTTCACCGGTAAAAGGATTATCAAGCCTCATCCGCCCGCCTTTTTCCGAAGTAACAGTAATAGAAACCACCTTTCCATTGCTATATGAAGCCGAAACAAGAAAAGCACCAACCGCCCGCAGGTTCCGGAAAGAGACCTCCTTCCATGAAGTAGGCAGAGCAGGAAATACTTTAATCACTCCCGTATGACTTTGGAGCAACATTTCCTGTATAGCGGCGGCACAGGCAAAATTTCCTTCCAGCGTAAACGGACGATATGTATATTGCGAATACCCGCTACGGGTCTGGTCG
>ERZ779892.3487-NODE-3487-length-11027-cov-5.607820_pt1 | contig 11027 bp, 7 predicted proteins | sample MGYA00511552_ERZ779892 | MGnify/ENA primary metagenome ERZ779892 (study PRJEB29588, sample SAMEA2154561) | human gut metagenome | biome: human gut; feature: human-associated habitat; material: faeces | place: Denmark | collected 2008/2010 ... | reverse complement strand
ACCATCATGCCAACGCCGACCCAGCCCATCAGGTAGTAGGTGGCGTAGTTCATCATCATCAGATAAACGTTGGTTGCGGTGTTGTTCAGCGCGTAGCCTGCGATACGCCACAGGGGAACGCGGTGGATGCCGTTGTGCTCATAGTCCTTATCATAGAACTTATCCGGCAGACTTCTGGTTTTTGCCATTTCATTCTCTCCTTTGTTCACACAGGAACATTCTCCGTTTTCTCCATGGGGCTTACAGCTGCCACTGCGTACCAGCCCGTCCGGAACTTTATGTCTATATTATGAACGTTTTTTGATATATCTGTTAGTAATATTTTAAGGTAAAACAGGTCGATTTTACGATTATGAGAAAAGTTTCACTAATGTGAAAAATTCTATTGTGCTTATTGCACAATCAATTGATATACTAGTATAGCACAACGCCAGTTAGCTGCCACTATGTTCTACGCCGGAGAACGGGCCTGCAAACGCCAAAAAGGGCCCACGGCAAATGCCGCAGGCCCTTTCTGGCGCTAGGAGGTAAATGAATGAATAGAGGAAGATGTCAGATCAGGATGTCGCCGTTCTCATCGGCCTGCATGGGCAGTGCAATGAGAAGGTCGGTCACGCAGAGGAAAAAGGGCACCACGCTCCAGAAGAACAGGGTGTAGAAGGCCGCCAGCGCATACCGCTTTTCATAGTAGCGGTGGCCGCCGCACCAGCCCAGAAACAGGCAGAGCAGAAGGTACTTCTTTTTGTTCACCTTGTGCCTTACGCGGTTCTTTTTCCAATCGTGATACTTACCAATGAGGCCCGGGCTCTTCTCCTTTTCAAGATCGATGCCGGCTTCCAGCTTGGCATCCTGCAGCGCCAGCTCCGCCTTGATAAAGTCATCCCGTGTGAACTCTTCGCCGGTCTCCAGCTTGTGGAACACATCGTCCGTTACCTGCTGGCGGCTGCCGGTGCCGTAATAGCCGGTGCTCCAATCGTCCTTTTCCTCGTCGTAGTGCTCCACATCGCCCAGCAGCTCGCCGGTGGTGGGGGCCTTTTCCGGGGCCTCAGCGGAGGGGGCCGGGGTGGTCTCAGGGGTCTGGTTCAGCTTGTTTTCTTCTGCCATAGTGGTATTCCTTCCGGGTCTCAGGGTATCAGAAAGTCCTGCGGCAGAGGATGGCCCGCCGCAGGACATTTCCGGTTACGATGCAGGACAGCGGCGCTGTCCCGGATTCAAAATTTCCGCAGGGAGATGGTTGGCATTAAGCCTGCTTTGCAGCAGCCTCAGCCTTGATGCGGCCGATCTCAGCCTGGATCTCTGCCATCTTCTCCTTGGTCAGGGGATAGAAGTGCATAGCCACAACGTTGCACAGCCAGCCAACGATGGGCAGCAGGACGAAGCAGCCGATGGTTGCCCAGAAGATGCCGTCAGAGTACGGAGTCATGGTGTCGGGCAGAGCGTCCTTGAAGCCGACCATGGAGTAGAACAGAGCCACAACGGTAGCAGCCAAAGAGGAGACCAGCTTATCCACGAAGCTGAACAGGGTGCCCATCAGGCCGGGAACGTACTTACCGGTACGATAGACCTCGTAGTCAGCGCAGTCAGCGGTCATGGTGATAACGATGGAGGAGGACAGTGCCTGCACGCCGGACCATGCGATGACCAGCAGCACGAAGATCAAAGCGGTGGTGGTCCAGCCGGTGAACAGGGTGCCCCAGGTGTCAGGACGGATCAGGCGGAATGCGGGCAGAGAGAACTTGGAAGCATCGCCCTTGGGGTTGAAGAAGAACAGGAACAGGGTGATGGCGATGGAGCCGATGATGCCGCCCCAGGTACCCACCAGCATGGATGCCTTCTGGCCCATCTGACGAGCGATCTTGTTCATCAGCAGCAGAGAAATCAGGCAGATGGGGATAGAGGTGATCTGAGAGTAGCTGGAGTATGCGGCATAGTTGCCGAAGATGATGCCGAACAGGCAGATCATAACGGTAGCGTTGCTCTTGGTGGACATGAACAGCTTATCGGTAGATGCGGAGACCACCAGCATCTGGATGGCACGGTTGTGCGCCAGGGTGTCAACGTAATCCTTGATGCCGACCTTCTGGGTGGTGCCCAGACCGAAGTACTTCGGATTGTCCTTACGCCACAGGGCGATGATGGCGCAGACTGCAAAGACAGCGGACAGGCCGCCGAACATCAGCTGCATGGTGGTGAACAGGCCGGGGTTGTAGAAAGCGGACAGGCTGCCGCCGGACTTCTCCACGATGCCTGCCAGAGCAGGGTTCTGTGCCACCAGAGAAGCGATCTCGGCAGCGTTGGCCTCGGCAGTCAGGGTGAACTTGGGCACCAGGACATCGGTGACAATGATGGGGAAGAGAATGTTCATCAGAACAATGTTATACACAGTATCGCACATTGCGAAGATGGGGCGCTGCTTGGGATCGTTGGTCAGGCAGGTCTGAGCAGACTTGGTGACAACGCACTGGCAGGTGTAGCCAATGATGTAGATCATGTAGATGATGATGAACGCAATAAAGCGGACACCAGTGCCCATCTTGGGGATGAAGTTGAACATCACGAAGGTGGTGACGAACATGATGATCTGACCGATGACAATGAACGGACGGTTTTTGCCGAACTTGCCGTTGGTCTTATCGACCATCATACCAACGAACGGGTCGGTGACACCGTCCCAGACACGCATGATGGTAACAATAGAACCGGCCAGCACGGATGCCAGACCGACGATACCGATCAGGAAGTAGCTGATGTAACCGACCACCAGCATGTAGGTGTTGGTGGAGGTGTTGTTCAGAGCGTACATCATGATCTCCCACATTTTCGCTCTGTGGATGCCGTTTTCTTCAAGCGGCTGTTTGACCTTTGCCATAGAGAAGCTCTCCTTTCAATTCTGCGGCCGGTGTGCTGCCACTCACTCCGGCCTTTCATTCGGTCCCCCGTGGGCTGCGGCTGCCACATCGCGAACCGGGGGATTTTTATGTATACATTATGAACTATCCCTCAAATTTCTGTTAGTAAAATTTTGTGGGAAAACAGGACAATTTTACTCTCCTTGGGCGAAATCAACAGTTTTAAAAAACAGCGTTCGTCATTTTGCACATGATTGTAAGATACTAGTACAGCACATTCCACAAAACAGACTTGTATTCCAACCGCGCGCAAAAAAAGAATACAAGGAAAGTGCGGAAATATCCAAAAAATTTTCTAGTTGTTCCGCGCGGCGGCCTATTATAATAGGTATAGCATCTGCGGCTCTGTGGCATGGGCCGCTGCGTTCAAAAGAAAAGGAGAAAACACTATGGCAGTGAAAGCATCCGAGCGTGTAAAGCGCTACCAGAACCCCAACGGCCCCACCATCAGCACCGTGGAGCGCAAGGTCATCGAGCAGGACGGCCTGTATTTCAAGGACATCGACGGCACCGGCACCGTCAGCGCAGTCAACGACTGGCGCTTGACCCCGGCTGAGCGCGCCGAGGCCTATGTCAAGGTTCTGACCACCAGCGAGAAGATCGGCCAGATCTTCACCTCCGACTGGCGCATGGGCCCCAAGTATCCTTCCCCCCGTCTGGCAGCCAACGGCCACAAGCCCGTGGCGGACGAAAGCGGCCTGCTGGACGAGGCACCCGTGAACGTCTCCGACAGCATCTTCGGCTCCCAGTCCCTGCCCAGCACCTCTGACATGGTCAAGAAGAGCTTCAACCGCCACGTCATCCTGCGCGAGAGCCCCACGCCCGAGGATCTGGCAGATTACCTGAACCAGCTGCAGTACCTGACCGAGACCTGTGATCATTTTGTTCCCATGCAGGTCATGTCCAACAGCCGCAACGAGAACGGTGAGGTCGTGTTCGGCATGAACGATGCCACCGGCGTGTTTGCCACCTATCCCGGCACCCTGGGCATTGCTGCTGCCGTCAAGGGCACCGCACGCATCGACATCATCGACAAGTTCGCCGACACCATCCGCCGCGAGTGGAACGCATGCGGCCTGAAGAAGGGCTATATGTACATGGCCGACTGCGTCACCGACCCCCGTTGGCAGCGCACCTTCGGCACCTTTGGCGAGGACCCCGCACTGATCGAGGAGATCTTCGACCACCTGATCCCCGGCATCCAGGGCGGCAGCAACGGCGTTACCCCCGAGGGTGTTTCCATGACCGTGAAGCACTTCCCCGGCGGCGGTGCCCGTGAGAACGGCTTTGACCCCCACTATGCAGCAGGCCAGTGGAACATCTACGCCACCCCCGGCTCCCTGCAGAAGTATCACATCCCGGCTTTCCGTGCGGCCATCCGCCACAACGCCGAGTCCATCATGCCCTACTACTCCAAGCCCTGCGCCGAGAAGAGCGCCCCGCAGGAGGACTTCAACGGCAACCCCATTGCGCTGAACCCCTACGGCTTTGCTTACAATAAGGTGTTCATCGACGGGATGCTCCGCAGCCAGATGGGCTTCAAGGGCTACATCAACTCCGACACCGGCATCGTCCACAACATGTGCTGGGGCGTTGACATGCTGGACGAGCCCGAGCGCATCGGCTATGCTGTCACCCAGAGCGGCGTGGACCTGATCTCCGGCCTGCTGGACAACGAGCTGGGCGAGGAGAGCTACGCCCGCGGCACCAACGACTACTACGACACCCACGCGGTGCCCGCCGGTTTCAAGAAGGAAGATCTGGTGCTGACCGATGCCAGCCTGAACCGCGCTGTCAGCCGCACCCTGACCGAGCTGTTCCGTCAGGGCATGTTCGAGGACACCTACGCCGACCCCAGGAAGGCCGCCGAGGTCGTTGCCACCAAGGCCGACTGGGAGGAAGCTTCCCGCGTGCACCGCGAGTCCGTTGTCCTGCTGAAGAACGACGGCACCCTGCCCCTGAAGGACGGCACCAAGGTCTACGCTGAGGCCTTTGGCAAGAGCGCCGAGGCCGGTGAGGCCGCCACCAAGGCCCTGCGCGAGATGCTGGGCAATGTCACTCTGGTGGACACCCCCGATGAGGCCCAGGTGGCCCTGCTGATGGTCAGCCCCCAGTCCGGTGCATACTTCAACGCCACCCCGGGCTACCTGGAGCTGGACATCTGCGAGGACAAGACGGTCTGCAACGTGGATGAGAGCGGCAAGCCCACCACCGAGACCCACAAGGAGACCACTCTGGTGGGCGCAAACCGTCTGGCCGGTATCGCTGCTGCGGTCCACGCACACGGCGGCAAGGTCGTTTCCAACATCAACTGCCCGCTGGCCTGGGAGGTCGGCAATGTGGAGAAGGTCTCTGACGCTCTGACCGTTGGCTTTGACACCTACCCCTCCGCAACGCTGGATGTGATGTTCGGCCGCTTTGCTCCCGTTGGCAAACTGCCCCTGACCCTGCCCAAGGGCGACGAGGTGCTGGCTGTGAACGCGGACGGTGTCTGCATCAGCCCCAACGACGTGCCCGGCTTTGCAAAGGATGCCTACATGCCCGACAGCATGAAGGACGAGAACGGCAAGGCTTACGCCTACCGTGATGCCGCAGGCAACTACTACGAGATGAACTTCGGCCTGACGTTCTGAGGGCAGCCCTCTCCGTCTCGCTCAAACCAAAGGAGACACTTTCCATGGCACAAACGCAGAAAAAACAGCAGGATATGGGCACGGGCGACGTGAAAAAGCTCCTGCTCCAGCTGATGATCCCCGCCGTTGTGGCGCAGGTGGTCAACCTGTTGTACAACATCGTGGACCGCATCTACATCGGCCACATCTCGGGGATCGGCGCAGCGGCTCTGACCGGCGTGGGCCTGTTTACCCCCATCCTGATGCTCCTGAACGCCTTTGCCATGCTCATCGGCTCCGGCGGCGCGCCCCGCACCGCCATCGCCATGGGCCAGGGCGACAAGAAGCAGGCAGAAAAGATCGTCAGCAACAGCTTTACCATGCTGCTGCTCTTCTCGGTCGTCCTGACCATCGTCTTTTACGCCGCCGCACCCACCCTGCTGCGGCTGTTTGGTGCCAGTGACACCACCCTGCCCTACGCTCTGGCTTACAGCCGCATCTACATTCTGGGCACCATCTGCGTGCTGATCGTGCTTGGCATGAACACCTTCATCACCGCGCAGGGCTTTGCCAAGATCAGTATGCTGACCACCGTTATCGGCGCGGTCATCAACATCGTGCTGGACCCCATCCTCATCTTTGGGCTGGGCATGGGCGTAAAGGGTGCTGCCATTGCCACCGTGCTGAGCCAGGCAGTGGGTGCCATCTGGGTCATCCGCTTCCTCACCGGCCCCAAAACCATCCTCAAGATCCGCAAAGAGGACATGAAGCTGGAAGGGAAGATCATCATGCCCGTGCTGGCACTGGGCATTTCCACCTTCGTCATGCTCTCCACCGAGAGCCTGCTGTCCATCAGCTTCAGCTCCAGCCTGGCCCGCTACGGCGGTGACGTGGCCGTGGGTGCCATGACCGTGATCACCAGCGCCTCCCAGCTGTGCACCTTGCCCATCTCAGGCATCTGCCAGGGCGGCCAGCCGGTGATGAGCTTCAACTTCGGTGCAGGCAAGAGGGACCGCGTCAAGCAGGCGTTTCGCTTCCAGCTGACCCTCTGCCTGAGCTACACCACCATCTTCTGGCTGCTGATGATGCTGGTTCCCGGTGCAGTGGCTGGCATCTTCACCTCGGATGCCTCCCTGATCGATTACACCACATGGGCCATGCGCATCTATATGGCGGGTATCTTCTCCACCGGTGTCCAGATCGCCTGCCAGCAGAGCTTTATGGCGCTGGGTCAGGCCAAGGTCAGCCTGCTGCTGGCCTGCCTGCGCAAGCTCATCCTGCTCATTCCTCTCATCTTCATCCTGCCCCATGTGGTCGCGAACCCCGTGTTCGGCGTGTTCCTTGCCGAGCCCGTCAGTGACATCATCGCCGCTGCCGTGACCGCCACCACCTTCTTCCTCCAGTTCAATAAGATCCTGGACAAGGGCGCTGGCAAGGTCTGATGCCTTGTCCGCCTGAAAATAATCATCCGTATCACCACAACCATCTGATCAAAAAAGGAGTATCCTCGTGGAAAAGAATGTTCTGAACACCGACCTGTCCGGCAAGGTTGCCGTGGTCACCGGTGCCAGCGGCACCCTTTGTTCCATTTTCGCCAAGGCTCTGGCCCGGGCAGGAGCCAAAGTGGCTCTGCTGGGCCGCAACATGGAGAAGCTGAAGGAGCTGGCCAATGCGATCGAGGCAGAAGGCGGCGTGGCCAAGGGCTACACCTGCAATGTTATGAACAAGGCCAACTGCCTGCAGGTGGCAGAGGAGGTGATGACGGATCTGGGTCCCTGCGACATTCTGGTGAACGGTGCCGGCGGCAACAACCCCCGGGCCAACACCGACAAGGAATTCTTCGAGATGGCGGATCTGGACGATGACACCGTGACCTTCTTCGATCTGGACGAGAGCGGCGTGGAGATGGTGTTCAACCTGAACTTCATCGGCACCCTGCTGCCCACGCAGGCATTTGCACGGCAGATGGTAGGGCGCGAGGGCTGCAACATTCTGAACATTTCCAGCATGAACGCCTACCTGCCCCTGACCAAGATCCCTGCCTACTCCGGCTCCAAGGCTGCTGTGACCAACTTTACCCAGTGGCTGGCGGTGCACTTCAGCAAGGTGGGCATCCGGGTCAACGCCATTGCCCCGGGCTTCTTTGCCAGCGAGCAGAACGCACGGCTCCTCTACAACGAGGACGGCACCCCCACCGCCCGTACCGGCAAGATCCTTGCCGCCACCCCCATGGGCCGCTTCGGCGACAGCAAGCGTGACCTCGTGGGCGCGCTGCTCTTCCTGCTGAACAACGACGCCGCCGGGTTCATCACCGGCATCTGCCTCCCCGTGGACGGCGGCTTCTCCGCCTATTCGGGCGTGTAAGACCCGTACAATCACAAAGGCGGCTGCTTCAACACTCTCGTGCTGAGGCAGCCGCCTTTTGCTCTTTTCAGGAAGCCATTTTGGAGTTGAAATGGATTTGCCCCCAGTCCTTCAGCCGGGTCAACGTATCATTTTCTTTTGAAATCACGATTTTATCCCAGTCCTCTTCGCTGCCTTCGTAATAAATCTCCGTGAGCTGATTGCACATGCTAAATGCACCCCGCCCAATCGTCTTTACAGTTCTGGGCATCACGATGCTTTTCAAATTATAACAGCCTTCAAATCCGCTTTCTTCGATCACACGCAGATTTTTCGGCAAGCAAATGCTTTCCAAGCTCGTGCAGTTTGCAAATCCAAGACTTGGAATCGTCCAAACACTGCCGTTGAACGTCACCTTTTTCAACTCGTAACATGCGTCAAATGCCCCCATTCCCAAGGTCACATCTCCTTGGACCGTGAGTTCCAGCATCTGATCATTCCCATAATAAGCAAGTGCTCCGACAGAAGTCACATTCTTGGGGATATTCACGCGTTTCAGATTCAAGCCATAGAACGCCCCATCGCCAATGGATGTATAACTGCTCGGAATCACAAATTCTGTCACACCCAGACAGTTTTCAAAGAGAGAAGTGGAACCCGTGCTGTTGCCCACACTGACCAACCTTGTCTGGGTCACATAATCTCCACCACTGCTGTAGTTCAATTGCCGGTCTCCCCCTGTGGGAAGAGTTACTGTTCCGGTCAGTGTAGGGCCGTCCGTACTGTATCCCATCAGTATTTCGCCATCCGTAATCCAGTAGCTTTTTTCTGCCGGGCGCTCCGTCGGTCTCGCCGCAGACTCAAACGCTTCTACACTTGCCAGCAAATGCAGATTTGCGTTTTTCCAAACATCGTTTCCGCTTTGGGCCACCGTGATGCAGTTCCATTGATCTTTTGTTCCTCCATAGTATACCTCTTGAAGCGTATTTCCCTGAAGCGTCAAAAACGCATCCTCGCCCACAGACCGAACACTTCCCGGCACGTAAATACTTGTCAGCTTTTCACAGTTGTTAAAAGTTTGCTTTTCAATTCGTTCCATTCCTTCGGGTAGAACTACCTTTTCCAGCTTCGTCGATGCAAATACGCCGCTTCCCATCGTGTTGACACTGGCTTCAAACCGCACCATTGTGATTCCGGTGTTTGCAAATGCACCCGACCCTATGTTTTTCAGACTTGCCGGAAGAACCAAGTTTCCATTCAAACCAGCACTACAAAATGCCCACCCACCAATTTCTTCCAAATTCTGGGGCAAAACAAGCGATTTCAAAGTGCAATATTGAAACGCATCTGTTCCAATTTTCCGGATGTTATCACCAAATGATACTTTTTGGAGATTCCTACACCACATAAAAGCCTCGTCTCCAATTGTTTCAACTCCATCCGGAATCACCACGGCAGTAATATCATCTCTTTGATAAAACGCCTGTTTTCCAATTGCCGTAATCTGATAACCTTTATATACAGCAGGAATCGTTAGAGTCCCGTTTTTCATCCCTGCATCCGATTCTGTTACGCCTGTGAGCGTTGCTGTGTTCTTACCAGTTACTTCATAGTTCCACTGTTCTTTGCTCGTTCCTTCTGGTTCCGACACCATTTCCGACGAGCTTACCACCTCCGATGCAGCAGAAGAAGACCCCGGTACGGAAGAGGCCGTAGACGAAGACTCTGCGGGTTTTTCCTCCGGCTTCTGCGATGGTGCAGGCATTTCCTGTGCCGGAGGGGACGCCGGTGCTTCGGGTTCTCCTCCGCCGTCACAGGACGTCAGCAGAACACCTGCCAGCAGCATTGCCGCTGCTGCTTTGGCAAACGAATCGAACGGCTTATTCCTTTTCCGCATTGCTGTTTCCTCATTTCCCCAATTTTAACAAACCACTTTTTCCCATATTACCCCTCTCCCAATCTTTTTGTCAATAACTGGTTGAAATTTTTTCGTTTTCAAACCGCCCAACCAAAAAACTGCCGCATCCGAGCGTTTTCCCGGATGCGGCAGTTTTCTTTATTATTGGTTCGCCAGCAGCACTGCCAGAACAGCCTTCTGGACGTGGAGGCGGTTTTCCGCTTCGGTGAAGATCTCGTCGGCGTGCTCCTCAAAGACAGCAGTGGAGATCTCCTCGCCGCGGTGGGCGGGCAGACAGTGGAGCAGCAGGGCGTCGGATCTTGCCTTGCTCATGAGCGGACTCGTGACCTGAAATCCCGCGAAATCCCGCAGACGGCGCTCGCTCTCCGGGGTGCCGGGGGCGGTGTTCCATGCCGACGTCACCACAACGTCGGCGTCCTTGACGCCCTCGGCGGGGTCGGTCAGGAGCTGGAACTTTGCGCCGTACTTGTGGGCGAACATCAGCACGTCGGCGGCGGGGCGGTAGCCCTTCGGGCAGGCAATCGTCACCGTCATGCCCACGGCCAGACAGCCCACAATGACGCTGTTTGCCATGTTGTAGCCGTCACCGACAAACCCGGCCTTCAGCCCGGCCAGCGTGCCCTTACGCTCGCGCACGGTCATCAGGTCTGTCAGCCCCTGCAGGGGGTGCGCATAGTCGGTCATGCCGGAAACCACCGGTATACCGCTGTATTTTGCCAGCATGTCCAGCGTCGTCTGCTTGTAGGTGCGGCAGACGATGGCGTCATAGTACCGTCCCAGCACGCGGGCCGTGTCCTGCACAGGCTCACCGCGGGCGGTCTGCAGGTCGCCGGCGCTCAGGTAGGTGCCCAGGCCGCCCATCTGGTAGATGCCGACCTCCAGGCTTGTGCGGGTGCGGGTGGAGTTTTTGGCGAAAACCAGTGCCACCGCCTTGCCCTGCAGATCCTTCGGGTCCACGCCGTCCTTGTGCAGCCGCTTGTACTCGTCGGCCACATCCAGAATGTGCAGAATTTCCTCGGGCGTCATGCCGCCCAGCTTCAGCAGATGTTTCATACGCATTTCTCCAGTACGCTGCGCAAAGTCGCCAGCGCGTCGTCCACGTCGTCCGCCGTCAGGATCAGCGGCGGCAGCAGACGCAGGCGGGTCTTGGCGGTCAGCACCAGCAGACCCGCCTTCTCGCAGGCGGCGCGGACGTCGGCGGCCTTGATGCCGTCGTCAAACGCGATGCCCACCATCAGGCCGAGG
>ERZ779892.3485-NODE-3485-length-11030-cov-6.106150_pt1 | contig 11030 bp, 9 predicted proteins | sample MGYA00511552_ERZ779892 | MGnify/ENA primary metagenome ERZ779892 (study PRJEB29588, sample SAMEA2154561) | human gut metagenome | biome: human gut; feature: human-associated habitat; material: faeces | place: Denmark | collected 2008/2010 ... | reverse complement strand
ACTTAACCAATCCGACCGATGGTTTCGTCATGTTCAACACGACATATCCTGCCGTCACTCCCGGCGATGCCTTAGCCACTTCGGCCGAAGCGGCCAAAGCGAATCCGATCTCTATCCCTGTTTCCCGGGTAGTGGCCAAAGCTGCTGTCGTTAAAAGCACTTCTTTCGTCGTCAACGGCGGTGGGACTATGCAAAATATCACCTATGGCTGGAGAAATATAAACCGACGCTTTTATTTTATCCCTAAAATCGATGGAGGGATCATCAAAGATTACAATTGGGATAGCTATAATGTAAATGATTTTGTTCGCGGAACCGATCAGATTCCGGTAAATGAAGCAACGGCCACTCCCACTACTTTTAGTTATGCTCTTGAAAATTCATTCAATTATATCCCCGGAAGTTCGTTGGTCGACCAAACCACCTTTTTAAGTATACAGGGGCAATTTCTTCCGACCCAGATTTGCAGAATCAAGACCGGAGTTACTGCTCCCCAGGGAGCGACAGACTTCGAATTCGTCAATAACCCGAATGGTTACGGGACGTTTTATGTCGTACGTACCGACGATGGTAGCAGTAACTATTTCATTACCGGCACAGATGCAGAAAAATATGCCGAATTATGTATTGCCCATGCTCCGGATATGCCGGCACTTACCGGAGGTTATTCCTTGAGTGACAACACCTTCACCAACGGGATGTGTTATTTTCATGTACTTGTAAACAGTGCAGCCAGCGGGCAATACGGTCCCTATGGAATTTACCGGAACCAATATTACCGCATGACCCTCAATTCTATTCAAGCCCCGGGTAACCCGAACGATAATTTCGACCACAATCAGGTTATCAGCCCCAACACTTGGGTTGACGTAAATATCACCGTAGACGAATGGCAGGAAATCGATGAAGATTGTGACCTATAAAATAAAAATACAGTACAACCTACGGATAATGAAGGTGATCCCAACCCTGTCGTTTATCACGTTAATCTTTTTATCCGCAGGTTGTATACGTGAAAATCGTTCCGGCTGCGGGGGATATTTGTCATTGAAATTCCGCTACACCGATTCTAATGGTGCTCCTTTGACGCCGGGATTTCCCGAAACCGACCATTTGTCGGTTTTTGTTTTCGACCGGCAAGGAATATTCGTATGTGAACGAAAAGATTCGGCTTTGCAACTCGATCACTACATGATGGAAATGCCCCTTCCCCAAGGCCGATACCAGTTTGTCGTCTGGGCCGGTTTATCCGAAAGTTACCGGTTATCTTCCCATGTCCCTTCACAAACCCATCTCGAAGATTTCGGATTACAGTTAAACCGGACAACCGATAATACAGTCCCTATTCTCCCTTCATTACTCTATCATGGCCTACATGAAACGATCGACGTAAACGCCGACGAGGACCAGGAAATCACAGTTGATCTCCGGCGGATCACCAACAATATCCACGTAATCGTCCATTATGCCACCCCCACTCTACAACTCCGGATCAGTATAGAAGATAATAACGGTAATTATGATTATCAAGGAGAAACTCTATCCGGTCAACCGATAAGCTACCTCCCGGAATATTCCCAACCGTCGGATTCTCCGAATACCTGGATCGCCGATTTCAATGTCATGCAATTACAAACCGATAGTGACACCCGGCTAAAGATATACAGTCCCGAAAAGGAGCTTCAATACAATGAAAAACTGATCAGCGGATTACTTGCCGAGAATCCCGATATTGATTTTAATTCCGACCATGACTTCACTATAGAAATCACTTTCGACAGTTATTATGTACCCGTCAGTATCCGGATCAATGACTGGGAAATCATTATCGAGGAAGCTGTTTTACCCTTTTTCAGCCCGATAAAGTACATGCCTGAGCAACGGATGTCCGGCAGGGACCAACGGATGATCGAACTCCCCGATTTTTTGCAATCCGATCTTTTGCATTACCCTTTCGGAGCGTCTGTTGGGTAAAGAAGTAAAGGAATAAATCTCCGATAGTTGTAATTGCCTGAAAGCATAATCCAGACAAGCCCGGGCACCTTCGGTAGCATATCCCCGTCCCCAGGAGTTTTCGCATAAGCGCCAACCGATCTCGATACAGGGACAAAAATCTGTTTCAAAATTCGTATGATGTAAGCCGATATAACCGATAAATTTCCCGGATATTTTTACTTCTGCAGCAAATAATCCCCAACCGAATGTGTCGATTTCCCGTCGGATGCGTTCATAAAAATCCCGGCTTTCTGTGTCGGTCAGTGGTTTCAGAAAATATTCCATCACCTTGGGATCCCGATTCATTCGAGAAAAAACAACCGAATCCTCTTCTCTCCAATCCCGTAAAACCAATCGCTCTGTTTCTAAATAAATCATGTATTATAGGTTTACATTCGAATCGATAAAATTTCTCAAGTTATTCCAGTGAAATCCGCTCTAAATCATCCGGCACATAAACCCTGCCGGTAAACACCGAAGAGGCTTCACGGGTATATGCTTCCTTACGTTCAGCCAGAGTCTTATCTTCCGTATGATACAGGACTAAATGTTTTACCCCCAAAGCTTCGGCCAAACGACCGGCATCCAAAGCAGTACTGTGATGTTTTTCATAAGGTTTAAAAATATCCCTTTCATCATATACACAAAATGCTTCATGAAGTAACCAGTCAGATCCTTTTACAAACTCATATAATGATTCACGATATGGCTCATCTCCAGGAAAAGATACTTTTGTTCCATGGTCCATAAGGCAAGTAAAACCAAACTGTTTTTCCTTTGTAGAACCAATATCAAAGAAGGTAAAAGAATCTTCAAGAATCGTGACAGTATCGCTATGTGCAACAACATGGAATAGAATACGCTCATCAAAGTGTTTGTAAAATTTCTTCCCAACCGTAAGTTTTGTAAGCGTTTTGATCGTATCAACCAGTTCTTCATGACAATAGATAGTTAATGTTCCATCGTAAGTACCTTTGTTCATAGAAGTAGCGATCATACGGATCATCCATACCATTCCTAAGATATGATCATTGTGGGCATGTGTCACAAAAATATGATGAATCTTTTCAAGTGGAATTGAAGCTTTATCAAGTTGAGATAAAATACCATTTCCACCTCCAGCATCAACAAGAAAATATTCTTCGCCTTGCAGTTGCTCTCGCGCAGCGGTGTCCATTAGAATAACATCTAATTGCTGTGCGCTGACGGCAGCCAGCAGCTTCAGCTCCGAGGCATAGACATATTGTTCATCGACATTGGCAGTTTCATTTATAATCAGCCCGGTCAGCAGATTGACCTGCTGCTTTTTTGTCAGATGCGCATCTTGGGCAAAGCCGTCAGTAAGCTGCCCGGTCAAATCAGAACCGGCTGAAATGTTCACAAGGCTAACGTACAGGACAGCTTCTTTTTTGGTGAAATGCCGATAAGCGGCATATCCGAAAATGTACAAAACGATTAAAATTCCAATGATGGGGAGTTTGTAGTATGCCCAAATGTGCTCCCATCTTTTGCGCCCATGCAGAGAGCGCAGCGTGGCAAGATCAGTGCTCTTCATCGTGCGATTCCTCATCTGCCGCATCGGGATCTCCGCCGATAAGATGAATGATTTTTACCAAAAGGAAAGAACATAGCATGGCACACAAGCCCATTCCCAAAAGAAAGGCGGGCGCGAATACGCAAACTGTGATCCACCCCATGACAGCGTAGATGAACGCCATCAGCAGGGTGCAGAACAAATAGCGAACCCCGACGGCAAAGGAGGTCCTTAAAATGCCAAGCGTTGTATTTTCAAAACGTGCCAGCAGGGGAAATGCGTAGAGCAGTACAATGGCGTACAGCACGGCAGCACCGATCACCAGCGCTGTCAAAATCGTCCAGAATGCACTGGTGTTCCAAAGGCGGCTCAACACGAAGCCGTCGACGCCCAAAAAGCAGCCAAGTGCCAGCAGGATAAGCCACAGCTTTGTGGCGGGCTTGAAATTGCTGCGAAACGCACGGAAGAACATACGGGTAAGCCCCTCATCACGATCCTCAGCCATTTTCAATGTGCAGTAAAACAGCGCCGTAGTGGAGGCGCCAATCGTAAAAATCGGCAGGCTGCATATAAGCCACAAAATGTTCAGATAGGCGCTGTATGTCAGCTTTGTCAGCACAGAAAACCACGGCTTGTCCCACAGGTCACGCATACTGTACCTCTCAATCTCCTGTGGATTCACGCAGGATCAGATTCGTTTCCGTATAAACAGTCCGATAATTCAGCGAGGGTTCCTCAATACGGGTCATAAGCAGATTGGCGGCGGCATACCCCATGATTTGCCCGTGAATATGAATGGATGTCAGCCGAGGTGAAAAATACGATGCCTCTTGGCTGTCATCAAATCCGCAAATCCAGATGTCATCCGGAACGGAATAGCCAAGCCGATGCAAGGCGTTGATAAGATCCATTGCTATAAAATCATTGGCGCAGATAAAAGCGTCCGGCATGGTCGGGCAGCCGCGCAGCGACTGATACAGATACTCCGAATAGTTTGGCTGTGCTTTTTGCGTTGCGCAGGTCGGCCAGTCGGTTGCCATACCAAAATGCTCGGCTGCATCTTTGTAAGCCAGGTAACGCTCATGAAAAGACTGGCAGTGCTCTTTATCCCCGGCAAAGGCGATACGTTTTCGACCGCGCTGTGCCATCTGCGCCATCATGTTCTGAATTTCGATACGGTTTTCCATATACAGCCGATCAGCCTGCAGCGGAGGGCGCATTTCCGTCACGGGTGTGTCCACAAAAAGAAGCGGAATGCCCAGCGTACAAAGCATCTGGGCGTAATCATAGTCAAATACTTCAAAGCAGATGATGCCTGCCGTGTGCTCTGTGTTTAAGGAAGACGGCAGCTCCTTTGCGGCCAGTTCAGCGGGCGAAATGCGGTGGATCGTCATACAGGCGTGAAGATGCTGAAGCTCTGATTGAAAGCGATCCAACATCATTGCGGCAAAGTGGGAGTTATTCAAAAAACGGGTTGTCAGTATGGCAATTTCCCGCTTATCGACGGGGAGAATGGAAGCATCCCCAGCGTTGCTGTTACCATCAAATACCGGAAGGTAGGAAAATTGCTTGTATCCCATTTCGGCAGCCTTGCGCAGGATCTTCTCCCGTGTGGCATCGGCCAGAACGCCGGTGTTATTGATAGCCTTGGAAACCGTATTGCGGGAAAGCTGAAGCTCGTTGGCAATATCCTGAATGGTGACTTTGGTAGACATGGTCTGCCTCGATTCTGTACACTCTATAAGTAAGAAATGTACTTTAATAAATATATTCTGTAGGTATCTCCGTCCGGGAGATTCCTGTGTTTCTGATACCAGTATAGTGCATATGCACAAATTAGTCAAATGTAAAAACGCAAATCAGCATATTGCACATTCGCACGCACTGGTTTTTGTGCAGCTGCACGAATGTACCGTAATTCGCTTAAAAACGAGGAAAACGCCATTGACTTTTGCGATTGGTGATGGTATAAATAAATCACAGGGTTTTACAAATGCACCATTCAAGGGGGTCTGAGCAGAACATGTTGTGCAAATGTAAAACAAAGAAGAAACGGTACAATGAAATCAAAAAGGAGGAGAATGATTCATGAAACCAAAGTCAGTTGCACCCCAAAGCGCGGTCATGGCGGTTGACCGTAAACTGCATAATACATGGGTGTACATTAAGCGTCATTGGCAGCTCTACCTGCTATTTCTGATGCCGGCTGTATTGCTGACCCTTGTATTCCGCTACATTCCTATGGGCGGCGTACTGATCGCCTTCCAAAAATACAACCCGTTCAAGGGCATCTGGGGCAGCGAATGGGTCGGGTTCAAGAACTTTACGCGGTTCCTGTCCTCGCCGGATTTCATGCGGTATTTGATCAACACCTTGAAACTGAGCGTCTATGGCTTGCTGTGGGGCTTCCCCATCCCGATTTTGTTGGCCTTCCTGCTCAACCGCATTAAAAGCAATAAGATCAAGCAGAAGGTACAGCTTGTCCTGTATATGCCCAACTTTATTTCCGTGATCGTGCTGTGCGGTATCGTGCGCGTTCTGCTGTCTGTCACAGGTCCTGTAAATGGGCTGTTTCATACCGGCATCAACTTTATGACATTGCCGGAGGCTTTCCGCCCGATTTACATCATCAGCGGAATCTGGCAGGGTGCAGGTTGGTCCTCCATTATGTACACAGCCGCGCTTTCCAACGCCAGCCAGGAGCTGAAAGAAGCCGCCATGCTGGACGGCGCGAACCTGATTCAGCAAATACGAACCGTTGAATGGCCCGCCATCAAGGATATGGTCGTGATTCAGTTCATCCTGCAGGCAGGCAACATTATGAGCATCGGCTTTGAAAAAGCCTACGCCCTGCAAACGGATCTGAACCTGGATTCGGCAGAAATCATCGCCACTTATGTGTATAAAAAAGGTCTGTTAGACGGTGATTACAGCTTTTCAACAGCAGTCGGTCTGTTCAACACAGTTATCAATGTCATATTGCTTATCGCTGTAAACAAAGTCGTTGCCAAGATGAACGATGGGCAAGGCTTGTAAGGAGGTGCCCGCTATGTCTAAGAAAAAGTCGGGAATGCAGATCTATACCAAACAAGACAAAGCCATCCTCTACTGCGGCTATGCACTGTTGGCTGTGTTTCTCATCGCCATTATTGTGCCGATGGTTTACATTGTGATCGCTTCGTTCATGGATCCCGTCACATTGCAAAACAAGGGCATTTCCTTTGACTTCAGCAAATGGAGCCTGGATGCCTATGAGCGCGTCATCTCGGACAAACAGATATGGGTCGGCTTCAAAAACGCTGTTCTTTATTCGGTTATATTTACCGTCATTTCCGTTGCCGTAACGATGCTGGCAGCCTATCCGATGTCGCTGCCGGACTTCAAGGGAAAGAAATTTTTCAACACCTTATTCGTTATAACGATGTTTTTCAACGGCGGTCTGATCCCTACCTACCTGCTCATCAACAATATCGGTCTGCTGGATTCCATGTGGGCGGTTATCCTGCCGGGTGCATTCAGCGTCTGGAATATGATCATTGCCCGTACCTACTATCAGGGAATCCCGCGTGAGCTTCGTGAGGCAGCCGATGTGGATGGTGCCAGCGAAATGCGCTACTTCTTTAATATCTTGCTGCCGGTTTGTATGCCGGTAGTGGCGGTGCTTGCTCTTTGGCAGTTTGTCGCTATGTGGAACAGCTACTTTGACGCGATGATCTACCTGAACAGTGCCTCCAAACAGCCCCTGCAGTTGGTGCTGCGCTCTATCCTGATCCAAAGCCAGCCCGAATCCGGTATGATTGCCGATATTCAAAGCACGGCTGAACGCGCAAAAATGGCCGAGCTGCTCAAGTATGCAACCATTATCATTTCCAGCCTGCCGCTGTTGGTCATGTATCCCTTCTTCCAAAAGTATTTTGATGCAGGCATTATGGCCGGCTCTGTCAAGGGCTGATTGTTAGGAAAACTCGACCGGGATTTCCCGGCCGCAATATTAAAAAAGGAGAAAAACGCAATGAAAAAATTGATTTCACGCTGCAATTTCCTCAAAATGGGCGCCCTGGCGAGCGCTGTTATGATGCTGGCCGCCTGCGGCGGCGGTGCCGGAGGCGGAAAAGATTCGGGTGCCAATGTAGATGTTACCGGTGCCGTTTCGTTTCCTCTGGCGGAGCAGGTAACCTTTACCGGTATGACAAGCTATCCGGTCGGCAGTGAATCCGATCCGAACAACCGTACCATTTTCAAACGTCTTGAGGAAGCCACCAATGTACATATCGACTGGACGGCTATTCAGGCTGACCAGTGGAGCGATAAAATCACCCTGAATATGTCCAACCCCAGCACTCTGACGGATTTTGTCTTTACGGCAGATTTCAGCGACAGTGACCTGCTGCGCTACGCAGATCAGGGCGTTATTGTCAATCTGGAGGACTACATCGACAACAATATGCCCAACCTCAAGAAGGTTTTTGAGATGTACCCGGAGTACCGTACCATGTGTACAGATTCCGAGGGACATATCTGGGCGTTGCCGTGGATCGAGCAGTTGGGCGCTGAAAAGACGGCGATCCAAACGGTGGGAAATATGAGCTTCATCAACAAGAAGTGGCTGGATTTCCTGGGTCTGGAGATGCCGACGACGGTAGATGAATTTGAGCAGGTACTGATCGCTTTCCGCGACAACGCGGATGCCATCAAGAGTGAGTTTGGCATTGAGGGTGATATCATCCCGATGTCCTGCATTGTCAACAACGGTGACCAGGATCCCAGTATCCTGATCAACGGCTTTGGTGAGGGCTATGGTGATGCCGATAAGGATCGCCACATTGCCGTCACGGATGACCTGAAGGTTATCTGCGCGGCCACTCAGCAGGGCTACCGTGAAGGTCTTGACTGGCTGCACAAGCTGTATTCTGAAAACCTCATTGACCCCGAATGCTTTACGCAGGAATGGTCCACCTATGTTTCTAAAGGCAAGGCCGGTCGTTACGGCGTCTGCTTTAGCTGGGATGTTGCCAACATCGACAACCTGACCGATTGGGAACCCCTGCCCGCACTGACTGCCGACACCCGCAATATCACCCCGCAGAACGGCTCCTTCACCAGCGGCTTTGGGCGCGGCAAGTGTGTTGTCACCGCCAAGGCATCGAACCCCGCGCTGGTTTGTGCCTGGCTCGACCAGATGTATGCACCCCTGCAGTCTCCCCAGAACAACTGGGGTACCTACGGCGATGAAACCGGTTTCAATATCTTTGAAATGTCCACCAACGATAAGGGCGAGCCGATGCTGAAGCACGCCCCCCTCGGCGATGCGTCCCCCGTTGAAGTCCGCGAAGCACAGTGCGTCGGCGGTCCTCTGGCAGTTCTGGATGATTACTACGGCGTTTATGTCACCTGCCCGGACGATGCACAGTACCGTTTGGACTGGATCAAGGATGTTTACACCCCGGATATGAACAAAAAGTATGTTTACCCCAATGTTTTTATGAGCACCGAGGACACCGAGCAGGTTTCCAACCTTCAGGCAGATCTCCAAACTTACATGAACACCCAGAAGGCAAACTGGATCATGAACGGTACTACCGATGCTGAGTGGAATGAGTACCTCGACAAACTGGAAGCCTACGGATTGTCTGACTATCTGGCGATTATGCAGAAGTATCTTGACGCCTATTACGCAAAGCAATAAGTTTCACCAGGAGGAATCCATGAGCAATACAATTTTGCAGAAAGCACGCGATTACGAGGAAGAGCACAGCGCTGCCATTTCTGCGGCAGAGCGCCCTGCCTACCACTTGACCCCTTATGTAGGCTGGATGAATGACCCGAACGGCTTTTCCTTCTATCATGGGAAATACCACCTGTTTTACCAGTATAACCCCTACGCAACACACTGGGGTCCGATGCACTGGGGACACGCGGTCAGCACAGACTTGCTGCATTGGGAGTATCTGCCCTGCGCCATTGCTCCGGATTCTCCGTCTGACAACGGCCCCGGCTGCTTCTCCGGCTCGGCCACCGAAATGGACGACGGCCGTCAGCTCTTAATGTACACCAGCGTCGTTTCTGAAAAACAGCCGAATGGTGAAATGCGGGATATTCAGACCCAGAGCGTTGCTGTGGGCGATGGATTGGATTACGAAAAACCTGCCTGCAACCCGGTGCTGACCCAGAAAGATTTGCCTGAAGGATACAGCAAATTTGACTTCCGTGACCCGAAGATCTGGCGCGAAGCTGACGGTACCTACTCTGCCGTGACCGTTGCCCTGACCGAGGACGGCAGCGGTGCAGCCGTACTGTTCCAAAGCAAGGACGGTTTCGACTGGCATTTTGTTACCGTGCTGGCGCGCAACAACAACATGTACGGCAAAATGTGGGAGTGCCCGGACTTCTTCCCGCTGGACGGCAAGCATGTACTGATGGTCGGACCGATGGAAATGCGTCCGTCCGGTGAGTTCCACAACGGACACAATGTGATCGCATTTGTCGGCAGTTATGATGAGAAAACCCATACCTTTACCCGCGAAAAGGTGCAGCTGGTGGACGGCGGCATCGACTTTTACGCCACCCAAACCACACAGGCACCCGATGGGCGCCGCCTGATGACGGCGTGGCTGCAAACCTGGTCTGACACCGAGGATAAGCCGCAGGGATGCAAGTGGTTCGGGCAGACCATCTGCCCGCGCGAGCTGCATCTGAAGGACGGACACATTGTGCAGACCCCGGTTCGGGAGCTGGATGCCGCCCACGGTAAGCGCACGCTGCACGAAGATGTGACTGTACAGAATGAAACTGTGCTGCCTGGCATCGGCGGGCGCATTGCCGACCTGACCGTCACCGTGGCAGCGGGCGAATACCGCAGCTTTACCGTTAAGCTGGCAGCCGATGCAGCGTATCACACCCGCCTGACCTATGACCCCTACACCTCGCTGTTGACGCTGGATCGCAGCTGTGCCGGTTCCCACGCCGATATTGTGCATACCCGCAGCTGCAAGGTGCGCAGCCAAAACGGCGCTCTCAAGCTTCGCATCCTGCTGGATAAAAACAGCGTGGAGGTCTTTGTCAACGATGGCGAGCAGACGATGACCGCGTGGATCTACACCCCGCAATCCGCCGATGGCATCACCTTTGCTGCAGACGGTCAGGCAACCATTACTGTGGAACAGTTTGAACTGAATCTGTAACTGGATATTCCCTTCGTTTCTCCTTCATCAACACAGGAGGCTGCTGCACTTGGATTTTTTCCTTGTGCAGCAGCCTCTTTTTAAGTGCGCCCGAAGGGATTCGACCCCCCGGCACCTGCCGTCGGAGAACTACGACAGGGCGGTATAGACTGGCGTTGGAACGTAAATTGTGTTGGTTCTGCACAGTGGCCTCCAAAACAAGAAAAAGCCCATTGTTGGTTGTCACAACAGGCTTTTTCGGTGTTTTGCAGTTCCTCTGCACAGTAGTGGTCAAACGGTGGTCAAAATGGAGATAATCTAAAATGATTTCAGAAAGCTCA
>ERZ779892.3473-NODE-3473-length-11061-cov-10.404688_pt1 | contig 11061 bp, 10 predicted proteins | sample MGYA00511552_ERZ779892 | MGnify/ENA primary metagenome ERZ779892 (study PRJEB29588, sample SAMEA2154561) | human gut metagenome | biome: human gut; feature: human-associated habitat; material: faeces | place: Denmark | collected 2008/2010 ... | reverse complement strand
GAAGCTCGTCGGGCTCATAACCCGAAGGTCATAGGTTCAAATCCTGTCCCCGCTACTTAGATATTGGATAGAAATATCTGATTATGCCCAGATAGCTCAGTTGGTAGAGCAGCGGACTGAAAATCCGCGTGTCACTGGTTCGATTCCGGTTCTGGGCATTCGTCTTTTATAAGACGGATGGGATACTAGCTCAGTTGGTAGAGCACTTGACTTTTAATCAAGTTGTCGGGGGTTCGAATCCCCCGTGTCTCACGTAAGAAGCTCATAGTTTATCTATGGGCTTTTTTCTATTAATAGGATTAAAGTGTCTTAAGTGTCAAAGGGTCTAAATTTCCCTGACAGGCTATTTTTCTGAATTTTTGACCATAATAGCTATCAACAATGCGCCGCATCGCCTTAAAATATCCCAGCACAAAAAGCTTAAAATATCCCGGCACAAAAAGAATATCCAAAAAAGGATTTTTCACACCTTAATCTTTTAAAAAGAAAAGGGAGCTATCATAGAGAGATAGCTCCAGATGTCAAATAATATTTTGTATTCTAATTGATGAAATACATAATTAGAATTTCTTTTGTAACAATGCAAACCACTGAGCAAGTCCAACCAAAAGTATGGCTGCTAAAATTGATTTTGCAAATAATAATTGATGACTCCAATTAAAATAAAAAAGTGCACCTAATTCTACAATGAGAATTATTATGGTATTGCGGCGATATATTATCCGTTCTTTCTTACACAAGGGTTTGTTCTTGTGCTCTATGGGGGATAATAGAACTATAGAAATGAACATTGTTATGCAAGCAATGAACATCAAGAAAGTTGATATGTGCATGTAATTTATCAGACAGAGGCTTATGATTATGCTAGAGTATGATAAAACAAAACAATAAGTTTCTTTTGATGCATGAAAGCCTCCTGCATAAATGCGTAATAGGGAATACGCTAGTTCGAACAAGATCCCCACCCATATATTTCCTAAGAGATACGACAATAATAAAATTATTGCAAAATCAGTTAGGAATAAACATACACGTCGCAATCCATATTTAATTATTTTGTCATTGGAATCATCTACCAATCCTAAGGATCGGAAATAATTCACTAAACGATCAATCATGTTTTAATCGCGGTAACGATTTAAACTCATTACTTGCTCGTCTAATTCTTCCTGGTAAAACCAACGTGAACATGATGCTGTTACAGCAAAAGCTGCAGCAAACACAGCAACGTTGCACAAGTTTTTGCTTACAAATAAAATAAGTTTTTTCATAATGACTCCTTTCAAATGTAGCGGGGTGAATATATTTGATATATCCAACCGATGATTTGCTGTTACATTTATATTATAACAGGAAAAAAGTACTACTTTTGGTATATGTCAAAAATATAAGGTTATATGTCAAAAATAAAAGGTTTGATAATCAAAATATCGAAAAAATGGTCAAATTTTGCAAAAATATCATATATTAGATAACAAAAAAAGGAAATGATAATTAGAAAAGATACTATATTATTCTTGAAGATGAGAGTTTTTTTTCTGAAAAGATACTATATTATTCTTGAATTTGAGAGTCTTTTTTCTGAAAAGATACTGTATTATTCTTGAAGTTGAGAGTTCTTTTTTTCTGAAAAAAGGGTGATATTTACAATAAACCAATTGCCCTCGGTCGTAAAGGAACTAATCCCATCATATTTTTCCACAACTTCATTAACATTAGATAACCCATAACCGTGATTTCTGGAGTCCTTTTTTGTTGATTTAAAAGTGACCTTATCAATTTTCTTAAGAGATCCACTAAAAGTATTTTTAATTTCGAGATACAAAGTGCTCATTTTATAAAGGATAGATACAGAAAGTTTACGCTCTGTATCGTCTTGTAATTTTTCTAGGGCTTCTATTGCGTTGCTCAGCAGATTTCCAAGGGTAATACTAATATCCAGATCACTAACAAATATGTCCGGTGGAACTGCTATAGATAACGAAAGTTTGGTGTTTAACTTTGCTGCTTTTGATAGGTAAAAATTGATTGAGCTGTCAACTGCAATATTGGTAGAGTTAATGTATTGATTACGTGGTACAACCATATTATATAAACCTAAAACATATTCACTTGCTTTATCAGGCTGCTTACAATCTAAGTAGTAAGCAACAGTTTGACAATGGTTTTTGAAATCATGCTGCAAAGCGTTTACACGATTACTGGCTTCTTTGGTCAGAGCAATTTGCTGCATGTAGAATTCATTTTGTTGAGAAATAGCCTCTTGCTGCAGTACCTGCTGATACATCTGATTGGTCTTATCCATCATATAATAGATAAGCATATTTATAAGACATAGGATCCCCATAGCAAGCATAGTCAGATTTTCGTTTTTATTGCCAAGATTGACCAGTAGATCACACAAAACAACGCTTCCCACCAATATTATAATAAATGCAAAATAAATATGAAAAGGCATTGGCGTGGAAGAACGCATATTATAAAAGCGGTTAAGGAATATTACAAATAAAAAGTAAAGCAGTACAGAAAATGCACTACCAAGAGTATAGTTAAAAGGGATAATTGTGATTTTTTGCATTATTAAAAATACAATACCTTCGCAAAGAATGCTTAATGCCATGACAAAAACAGTCGACAAAATTTTTTTGGCTACAGATCCTCTATAAATTAGAAGACAGATTAGCATATAGCCTGCAAATGAAATAAATGTGTTAAGATTAACGCTGTTTCCAAAGGTATTGATCAGCCAGATAACAAACCACACTGTGCAAATTACTGCGCTTTTGAAGGTTTTGTTTATTTTTTTCTCATGTAAAAATAAACTCAGACAGCTAACCAATATAAAGTATCCGGCAATATTGATCACGGTATCAAAAAATAAAGAGTAGTAGTTCATCTGTAGTCCTTCTTTCTGGTGTTTTCTGGTAATTACAGAAAAAAGGCGTCAATGTTTACATTGATAAAATGGTCAATTTTTGAATATGAGAAATAGAGCTTATCTGAACATTCAAAATAATGAAAATACCATTCATTTCAAGTAATTGACACCTTAGTCTGAAAGTTTACCGGGTTTGTTTGCGATTATCGTACATGGATTTCTAATATAATGCCTTTCCCTTAAAAACAGGTACAACAATTAATAATTTAATCTCAAAAAATTATGTACATCTTCTTTGCGGGAATAGCTGATCGGTATATGTACACCATCGCTCATCACAACTTCGTTTGCGCTGTATTCTACAATAAAGCTTATATTTACTATATAGGATTTATGTAATTGCACAAACAGATTTGGTGGTAATTCCTTTATTATTTTGGAAAGTTTATCATAACATAATAGATTACCATGCGTTGTTGCAATCCGGACATTTCTGCCGGAACTCTGGAAATAAACAATTTTACGGCAATCTGCAAAATGTTTTACTTTATTAAAAGTAAATGAAAAATATTTATTGGTAGTTTCGTATAGGCGTTCATACGTTTTTACTACATGTAAAATTTTATCAAAGTCAATTGGCTTTATGATAAAATCTAATGGTCGCACTTGAAATAATTGCATTGCATATTCACTCTTAGAGGAAACAAATACAACTTGTGTTGCTTGCCCTTCTGACTGTTCACGCAAAAACTGTGCAATATTTACTCCATTCAACGATTCGGAATGGAATTCAATATCAAGGAAGAGAAGATCAATGGACATGTCATTTGCTATGTATTCTTCTAATTTTTCAGCTTCATTAAACATAGTTATTCGTGGAGGAGTTGGTCTCCCCTTAAATATTCTGTTTAGAATGTCTTCCAGTTGAAAACAAAATATTTCATTATCATCGCATATAACAATATTATACATTTCTTCACCTCTTTACATAACCTAAAGGTATAAAGTAGAATGAAAATTGTTCAGTCTAAAATATACACACAATATAATTGTAAATATAAGCAGGTTATGGCTTATAGATGTCTTGATATTTGTAACTTGTACAAAATAAGGCACCATAAATAATATACAATGAATTGAAATAAATAACAATAGAATAAACAAAATAATTATAGGCAGAGGCTGCCAAGGAATATGGTTTATAAGGCTGCAAAGTTATATGGTTCATAAGGCTGCTAAGGAATATAAGAAGACTGCTAAGAAATATGGTTCATAAAGCTGCAAAGTTATATGAGAAGACTGCCAGGGAATATGGGAAGGAGACTTGACTTCCAATCAAAAAGGGAATATCCTTTGAAGAGGAAGTTACGCTGGATATGCATAGCTAGATTGGTGTATTGAGGCGAATGAAAGCAAAAGCTCGAAACGTTGTGTCTGGCAGACGATATGGTATTGTCAGAGAAATGGAGGATTATTATGGAGTTCAAAAAATTACAGAGCGATATGGTAGCAGCAATGAAGGCAAGAGATAAAGCACGAAAGGATACGATTTCATCTTTGATTTCTGCAGTAAAGAAACTTGCTATTGATGAAGGAAAGAGAGACGATATTCCAGAAGAATTGGTAGACCGCGCTATTATAAAAGAAGAAAAAACAGCGCAGGAACAGGTGGACAGTTGTCCGGCAGACCGTGAGGATCTGAAAGCAGAGTATCAGGCTCGACTGGATGTGATCAAGGAGTATGCTCCGAAGATGATGTCACCGGAGGAAATTGAGGAAGTGTTAAAGACACAGTTTGCAGATGTGATCGCTACTAAAAATAAAGGTCAGATCATGAAGGCTGTTATGGCTGAGTTAAAAGGTAAGGCAAACGGCAAGGATATCAATCAGATTGTCGGAAAACTGTGCCAGTAACAGTAATCACGAGATTGTATAGGCAGTGCTTGTTAAATAGGATTAAAACCAGAGATAAAGCGTGTCGGAAGCGATGCGGGTCTTGTGGTTAAAATCCACATATTTTGATCAAAACCAGAGATAAATAAGCCAGAAGCAACGGAATAGTGCTTGACTTAAAAATCTCCTTGTGTGCGGTATTTGCCGGGGGTGATGCCGTATTCTTCACGAAAACATTTTATATAATGACTGCAAGAAGCAAAGCCGAGAAATGAGCTTATGTCTGTGCAGCTGATAGAACTGTTTTTAAGCATATAACAGGATGTTTCGCATTTTTTACGGAGGATAAACCTCTGTAGCGGGCATCCTGTTTCTTTTTGAAAAAGATGGGACAGATAGTCGCGGTTCAGTCCGAGAGCGTTGGCAACATCTACGCCGGATATCGATTCCGTAATATGCTTACTGATATAATCGATTCCATGGCGTACATGGTAGGAGTAATTTTTGCCCTGCTTGATGGCGTGCATGGTGTTTGTGAATTCTGTGATCACATCAATCTTGATTGTTTCGAGTTGCTTTTCTGATATGGCGGAATCTATTTTGCGGATAAATAGATCGCTTAACGTGTAGGATTCTTCGGGTTCAAGGCCGCGTTCAATGCAAAAACGTGTAATCATAGCAACTAAAATGACAAGGTGGTATTTGCGGTTTTGCAGCGGATTATGCGAAAGAATACCCATATGTTCGCGGTTTTCAGTCAAAAGGTCTCCTTGCAGCACATCCAGGTTTCCGTTTGCAATATTGCGGTAAAAAGCGAACTCCTCTTCTATGGAAATATGAGAATAGGATTCTTCCTGCTGCTTATACAGCAGTTGGTTTAATTCTTGCTTAACGGTCATAATTAGCCCAGTCCTTTCCTAAGCATACAAAATATGCTTTTTTCATAATTACTGTTGAAATAAGAATAGGTTTTATGATATTTATCTCGGAAATATTATATCATATTACTTCAAAAATTACTATGATGAGTACAGACGATGAATGATAATTCCGGTGATGAATGCATTATCAGGAAATGATCATTGCGATTATTTTGGAAAGGAATGGTGATTACTATGAGACGATGGATTGGATTTGAGCACGGCGTGAATTTGGGTGGATGGTTGTCACAATGTGACTATAGCAAAGACAGACTAGAGCATTTTATTGTTGAGGAAGATATTAAGCGAATTAGTGATTGGCCAGTTGATCATGTGCGTCTGCCGATAGACTATAATGTTTTGCAGGATCAGGATGGTACATTTATAGAAAGCGGCTTTGAGTATGTCAGGAAGGCTATTCATTGGTGCAGAAAATATGGTTTGAATATTATCCTCGATCTGCATAAGACGGCGGGTTATTCCTTTGATCAGGGGGAAAAGGAAGCGGGCTTCTTTGACAATAGCAAGTACCAGGAAATGTTTTACAGCCTGTGGGAGGAGATGGCTAAACGGTATGCAAAATACGGAGATCATGTTGCTTTTGAATTGTTAAATGAGGTGACTGATAAAAACACAATGGATCGCTGGAATCAGATTTCACAGGAATGTATTCGTCGGATTCGCCGGATTGCTCCAACGACGAAGATATTGGTTGGTGGTTATTGGAACAATTGTGTTTTGGCAGTACGCTCACTGGCTGCACCGGCAGATGAAAATATCGTATATAATTTTCATTGCTACGAGCCGTTAATATTTACTCATCAGGGTGGATACTGGGTTGATGGAATGCCGGAAGATTTTAGGATGGCTTTGCACAAGACGGTTGATGAGATTAAGAAATTGACCAAAAAGTATTTGCCGAATAATGAAATTATGCTCGAACCGGTAAAACAGGAAGAATGTTTATTCGGCAGCAGTTTTTTTGAGCAGTTCTTTGCGGATGCACTAGCAGTAGCGGAGGAAAGAAACGTGCCATTGTATTGCGGGGAATATGGGGTGATCAATCTTGCCTCAACGGAGGATACGTTACAGTGGTATCAGGCTATCAGCGAGGTGTTTGATAGGTATCATATCGGCCGCGCAGCGTGGAGCTATAAAGAAATGGATTTTGGAATTGTGGATGCACATATGGAAGATGTGCGTGAAAAGGTGATAGCGTGCCTATAGGGCATCTGACCGGTTGTTCAGGCAGAGGCAGAGGTTATAATATCCAAAACTTCGGTCTCTGTCATCTCAACAGCATCTGCAATTTGGGCAAGGGAATAGCCACTGTGATACATGTTTAAAATGATTTTTGCTGTTGTTTCGGCAATTGCTCTATCCTCAATTCCCTGTCCAAGATTGCACATGACATTCACATCCTTTCTAAAATCGGTGTTAATCGGGATATTATATTCCGATTCCAATATCGCGAGCCTTTGTTGCTCATTTAATTGATTAGACAATAAAGCAGCGATAAGCCGATGCAGTTCATATTTTTCTTCATGTTTTGGCAGTTCTTTGGCAATCCCAATCATTACAATATTTAATAGATTCAGGTTGCCTTTCCAATTATAGGGATCTAATATTTCATCCTTTTTCAGATGAAAATGGCTCATGCAATTACAACCCATACCCATACAGACCCAAATGCTGAATACTTGTTTAATGTCATCGTAATTGGAGTTTGTAAAGTCACGCTCCTTTTGCGAAGATATTAGTCGGCTTACATAGAAGATTGCCCTATTTAATAATGAATATGAAATAGGATCATCTTTTTGAATCTCAATATTGATAATGATTTTTGTCAATCCGGTTTTTGTCCGAACGTAAAAAACAATATCAAATCGTATCAATCCTTCATTAATATCGGCATTTTCTGTATTTAATCCCACAATTCTCTGTCCAGAATCGTCGAATTGTTCCTGATTTGTCAATCCGGGATCTACAGGAATTGTTCCAATTATGGGATCACCCTCGATATAAGCCATGACTTGTTCTGGTTTCATGTCTTTGAACTCGTCAATTACCTTTACCAAAATATGTGCCAGTATGATTTTTTGAGACAATAGGCGTTTTGCATGCGTGTCATATTGTGCCTTGTCTTTCGAAGCAGTTATGGCGTTTGTAATCTCTGTATTCAAGTAACCCTCCTTATCTTATAGTGAGAATTTCAAAATTAATTTACGTATAATTTAGAAATTCATGCAAACAGTGTTATAGCGTATGCATGCATATTTCCATAATAAGGACGTCACTCTAATATCATTATAAAAGAGATTGTCAGTAGATTCAACGGAAAAATCATGCAAAGAGCCTTATGAATGGTTGACGATATAGCTTCATGAAAAGCGACTAGAGGGGATTTGTAGAACAATGTGAATGTATAATAACATACGATAATAATGATTGCAAGAGAAATATATAAAAACAAATATATTAATCGCAAAAAGAGGAAGCCGAAACGACTTCCTCTTCCATTTTGTAATAAAAATATGTTTCTGTTTGTACGATTCGAAAACAATGCCTCTTGGTTAATTACTGAAGCAAGGACAATACACCCTGGTTTGCCTGATTTGCCTGTGCAAGCATAGACTGACCAGCCTGCTGAAGGATGTTGTTCTTGGAGTAAGCAACCATCTCTTCTGCCATGTCTGTATCACGGATACGAGACTCAGCGGATGTGGTGTTCTCAACAACGTTATCCAAGTTATCGATAGTGTGCTCTAAGCGGTTCTGAACGGCACCAAGAGCGGAACGCTGATCGGATACTTTCTGGATGGATTCCTTGATGGTATCGATTGCGTTCAGTGCGTTAGTGTCGTCTGCACCGTCAACCTTAAGACCGTTAACGCCAAGTCCCTTAGCGCTCATAGAGTCAATGTTAATAGTAATCTGGTTGTTTGATGTAGCATCAGCACCAACATGAAGCTTTACTGTAAGTGGAGCTGTGAGATCCTGCAAAGAGCTAATATCGCCAGTTTTGATTTCAACTTTGTTTCCAACGGCATCATAAGCCTGTGGTGCGTCACCTTTAGCAGTAACTCCAGATTTATCGGACTTCATTGTTACATATTTTGACAATGCATTTGCAGGAATTGCATTTCCATCTTTATCGTAATATTTTGCCTGTGCCTGTTTGGATCTAGCGGCGGTTATATCTTTTGCAACTATTGTATCAGATTTGGAACCAGCAGTACCAGCTACTACTCCAGCATCATCAGCACCACCTACTGTAATTGTTCCAAGTTTCTTGTTTTCTTTATCCATAATATCAAATGTGCCATTCTCCGCATTTGTGACAGAAACAGAAAACTTATCTGCTGCAGAACCTGTAAGTGATAAGCTATAAGTGACCTTTTGTCCATCAGAATTAGCTGATACCTTTACGCCAGAATCCCTTAAAGCAATAAGAAATTCATTTTCCTCATCCTGGACTTTTTGCGTTACATCGGCAGCCTTATCATTTCCTTCAAATTTTACAGTAAGCTTTGTAGATCCAGCAGCCTCAGTAGCCGCACCTGCAATCTCATCCGCATTGTTTTTGAATCCATAGGTATACTGCTTATCCAAGCTCTTATCGCCCTTCAACAAATAAGTCTCATTGAACTTGGTTGTCTCAGATACACGATCAATCTCAGTTGTCAACTGATCAATCTCATTCTGGATAGCTGTACGGTCAGACTCAGAGTTTGTACCGTTAGCAGACTGAACTGCCAACTCGTTCATTCTCTGAAGCATAGAGTGAACTTCGTTCAAAGCACCCTCTGCAGTCTGTACTGCGGAAATACCATCTTCTGCGTTTGTAGAAGCCTGATCCAAACCACGGATCTGCTTTCTCATCTTCTCAGAAATAGAAAGACCTGCTGCATCATCAGCTGCGCGGTTAATTCTATAACCGGAAGAAAGCTTCTCAGTAGATTTAGCAAGTGAGTTAGTTGTTAAGCCCAACATTCTGTTGGAGTTCATTGCTGTAATATTGTGTTGTACTATCATAGTAGTTACCTCCTTGTTTTGAGTTTGGGGTGAATCCGTTCGCCCCAGTGAAAATAAAAGTTAAGATATTTCCGGAAAAATCCATCATATCAGTGTCGATATCAAGAAAACGACTGTGCCGTATCGTAGATATCATGAATTTAAGTTTTAGATCGTTGCCTCCTTTCGCAAAACAGAAACCCTCGTTTACAAAATGTTGCATTACGTTTTTTGCGCCGGAAATAGCCAGCTCAAGGGTTCCGTATTTCCAGGCAAAGGATTAGAATAAAAACGTAGCAACCTCTGGAAATGCTTGCATTTCCAGAATAAATCAGCAGTACAACGGAAAGGAAAAGGGGAAATGAGTACAACAAGTCCTATCAGGAAAGAAGAGGATTTGCAGCGGTTCCGAAACTACTATTTGGAAAAAGGAAAGATGAGAAATTACTTATTAATAGTGGTTGGATTGAACACAGCGCTGCGCATTGGAGATGTATTAAGTTTGCAGTGGAAAGATGTTTATGACTACAAGCGTAGAAGATTTCGAGCACATTTGCAGGTGGTAGAACAGAAAACCGGCAAAACAAATCAAATTGCACTGAATGACTGCGTTTTGCATGCATTGCGGCAATGCTACAACGGCCAAAAAGCAGACGAATATTTATTTTATAGTGCATGTCATAAAAATCAGCCGATCAGCCGCAGTCAAGCTTGGAGAATTGTGCGGCAGGCAGCAGAGGAGACAGGGTTAGACGGCAATGTCAGCTGTCATTCCTTGCGCAAAACATTTGGTTATCATGCATGGAAACAGGGCGTACCGCCAGCAATGCTGATGATGATCTACAACCATTCATCGTATCAGATTACAAAGCGTTATTTAGGGATTATACAAGAAGAAAAAGATGATGTTTTTTACCACGTGCAATTATAAGACATCAAAACATATTCAAAAAGAAAAGAACCCTAGGCAATTAAAAGTGTAAGAATTGCTTATTGGGATAATATACAAGTGACTGTGCCGATAAAATTATTTTAATGAGATCAATATAATGTATAAAGAAGTGTTTTAGGACACAATGTGTTGTGGAGTCTCAAAAAAACAAAAAATGCACAAATTTTTTTAGAAAAAGGGTTAAGTTCTCAGCAAATCAACCGATATTGTTATTGTAATAAAAAATGCAACATTTTGTAAACAATTGTTTCTGTTTGAAGAGGAAGGAGGCAACCGCAAAACAACATGTAATTCATGATATTTCCAGATGGTTCATGCCATTCACGGAATATCGAAACATATTAACACTGGGGCGAAAGGATTCACCCCGAACATTTATCACAAGGAGGTAACTACTATGATAG
>ERZ779892.3460-NODE-3460-length-11092-cov-3.014678_pt1 | contig 11092 bp, 8 predicted proteins | sample MGYA00511552_ERZ779892 | MGnify/ENA primary metagenome ERZ779892 (study PRJEB29588, sample SAMEA2154561) | human gut metagenome | biome: human gut; feature: human-associated habitat; material: faeces | place: Denmark | collected 2008/2010 ... | reverse complement strand
ATTTTCATTCTTGAAAGGGGGGTTCGATTCCCCCACGGGCTACAATTAAAAAAATAAACGAATTAAAAAAACAGATTAGTCGAGATGGCAAATCACAAATCATCACTTAAGAGAATCAGACAAGAAGAAACAAGAAGACTTCACAACAGATATTATGGTAAAACCATGAGAAACGCTGTTAGAAAGCTTCGCTCAACTACTGATAAAGCAGAAGCTACTGCTATGTATCCTGGTGTTACAAAAATGCTGGATAAGTTGGCTAAAGTGAATATTATTCACAAAAACAAAGCAAGCAATTTAAAATCTAAATTGGCGATTTATATCAATAAACTTGCTTAATACAAGAATTTAGCAATACTTCATACAACACAGAGACTGAGCTTTTTAGCTTGGTCTTTTGTGTATTACAACAAGTCCAAAACCATATTCTCACGGTTCTCCCCTCCCCCTTTCTCCAATTCTTGTTTTTTCACCCTTTATTCTTCCTCAATTCATTTTTTTTTGCTATTTTTGCTCTGTTATTATAACTTAGAAAGGTAATTATGAGCGAAGACTTAATTCCCCAAGTTCCCCAGAACGAAGGATCGTATTCTGCCGATAGCATCCAGGTATTAGAAGGCTTGGAAGCAGTGCGTAAGCGCCCCGCGATGTACATCGGCGACATCAGCGTAAAGGGACTTCATCACTTGGTATATGAAATCGTTGATAACTCTATTGATGAAGCATTAGCAGGTTATTGCGACCACATTGAAGTAACCATCAACGAAGACAATTCAATCACCGTACAGGACAATGGACGCGGTATCCCCGTAGATTTCCATGAAAAAGAACAGAAATCAGCATTGGAAGTAGCAATGACAGTGCTTCATGCCGGTGGTAAGTTCGACAAAGGTTCGTATAAAGTTTCCGGTGGTCTGCACGGTGTAGGTATGTCTTGTGTAAACGCACTGTCTACCCACATGGTTACCCAAGTCTACCGTAACGGTAAGGTTTATCAGCAAGAGTATGAAATAGGAAAACCGCTTTATCCTGTAAAGGAGGTAGGTGTATCGGAACATACCGGGACCAGACAGCAATTCTGGCCGGACAATACGATCTTTACCGAAACGGTCTACAAATATGAGATATTGGCAGGCCGCATGCGCGAACTTGCTTACCTGAACGCCGGTATCAAAATCACACTGACAGACCGTCGTACTGTAAATGATGAAGGACAGTTCAAACAGGAGGTATTCTATTCGGAAGAAGGTTTGAAGGAGTTCGTCCGTTATCTGGAATCATCACGTGATCACCTGATCAATGATGTCATCTATCTGAACACGGAAAAACAAGGTATCCCTATCGAAGTGGCTATCATGTATAATACCGGATTCTCCGAAAGCATCCATTCGTACGTAAACAACATCAATACCATTGAAGGAGGTACGCACTTGGCCGGTTTCCGCCGTGCGTTGACGCGTACGCTCAAAAAATATGCCGAAGACAGCAAAATGCTGGAAAAGGTAAAAGTGGAGATTGCCGGAGATGACTTCCGTGAAGGTTTGACAGGTGTCATTTCCGTGAAAGTAGCCGAACCGCAATTTGAAGGACAGACCAAAACGAAGTTAGGAAACAACGAAGTGATGGGAGCCGTAGACCAAGCTGTAGGTGAAGCTCTCTCCTACTATCTGGAAGAGCACCCGAAAGAAGCCAAACAAATTGTCGACAAAGTGATTCTTGCCGCAACCGCCCGTCATGCAGCTCGCAAGGCACGTGAAATGGTGCAGCGCAAATCACCGATGTCCGGTGGCGGACTTCCCGGTAAGCTGGCCGACTGTTCGGACAAAGATGCTACCAAATGCGAGTTGTTCCTTGTCGAGGGAGACTCCGCAGGGGGTACGGCTAAGCAAGGACGCGACCGTAACTTCCAAGCGATCCTACCATTGCGCGGTAAGATATTGAACGTGGAGAAAGCGATGGATCATAAGATCTTCGAAAGCGAGGAAATCCAGAACATCTATCGCGCGATGGGCGTAACCGTCGGTACGGAGGATGACCCGAAAGCGTTGAACATGGAGAAGCTGCGTTACCACAAGGTGATTATCATGACCGATGCCGATGTGGACGGTAGCCACATCGCCACATTGATCTTGACCTTCTTCTTCCGCCGTATGCGTTCCTTGATCGAGAACGGATATGTGTATCTGGCGACTCCTCCCCTCTATTTGTGTAAGAAAGGTAAGGTTGAGGAATATTGCTGGACCGAGCAACAACGTCAGCAGTTCATCTTAAAATATGGAGGAGGCAACGAGAACTCGATCCATACACAACGATACAAAGGTTTGGGAGAAATGAACGACCATCAATTGTGGGATACGACCATGAACCCGGAAAACCGTACGTTAAAGCAAATCACGATCGACAACGCAGCCGAGGCTGACCAAATCTTCGCCATGTTGATGGGTGAAGACGTAGGCCCTCGCCGCGAGTTTATCGAGGAAAACGCTACATATGCTAACATAGATGCTTAAAATCATGAAAGTCCGTCGTCCGAATCTAGAGGCCCTATACAAAGAAGTTGATAATTATATACCGGCTAAAGAAAGCCTTCAACCTCCCCGAATAGGAATATCCGCTAACCGGAGAGACGGACTTTCCTGTATAGCGGAGACCTACGTGCAAGCCGTGCTGGATGCGGGGGGAGCCCCGGTACTTATCCCGGTGATCACGGATCTGAAAGCATTGACCGTACTGGTTTCCGAACTAGACGGATTAGTTATGAGCGGGGGTGGAGACATCAATCCGCTCTATTTGCATGAGGAGCCTATCCCGCAATTGCAAGACGTAGATACGTTACGTGACGAATACGATTTGATCTTGCTTCGCTTGGCCGCTAACCGACAAATTCCGATCATGGGTATTTGCCGGGGGCATCAGATCATGAATGTAGCGTTCGGAGGAAGTGTCTATCAAGACATCCATTCACAAGCCAATCATGCTCTATTGAAACACAGCCAGACATTGGCTCGGGAATATCCGTCGCATACGGTAACACTCGAACCGGGAATGAACCGCCTACGTACTATTTTCAATGGAGATGAACAAATCCTTGTCAACTCTTTCCACCATCAAGCGGTAAAAGAGGTCGCCCCCGGATTTAGAGCGACAGCGACCGCCCCGGATGGAATCAATGAGGCTATGGAACATACGGAGAAAACGATATTCGGTGTACAATGGCATCCGGAGGCCATGGCTCCGCAAGGGGATGAGGCCATGAAAGCCCTATTCGCTTACCATATCGAGAATGCCCGCCGTTTCGCAAAAGCCAAAGCGATCCATCAACGGATCGTGACGATCGATTCCCATACAGATACCCCAATGATCTTTCCCGGTGAATTTAATATCGGGGAGAAAGAAGGAGGGAAAGTGAATCTTCCTTTTATGGAAGAAGGGCGTATCGACGCGACCTTTATGGTCGCCTATATCCCGCAAGGTAAACGAGATGAGGCATCCTTACAGGCAGCGACAGCGTATGCGATAGAACGGCTGAATCAAGTAAAACGCCAGCAAACCTTACATCCGGACCGGATGGTTATAGCGACTACCCCCCAAGAGATCCGGACGATTAAGGCGCAAGGGAAAAAAGCGATCTGCCTCGGCATCGAGAACGGGTACGCTTTAGGGAAGCTGGTCGAAAACCTACGAATGTTCAAGGAGATGGGAGTTTCTTATATCACCTTATGCCATAATGGGGATAACGATATTTGTGATTCCGCTAGAGGAAAACAGGAATGGAAAGGACTAAGTCCTTTCGGTAAGGAAGTGGTAAAAGAGATGAACCGATTAGGAATCATGGTTGATATCTCGCATGCGGCGGAAAGTACCTTTTATCAGGTACTGGAAGTGAGCGAGACGCCAATCATAGCCTCCCACTCTTCCGCACGTGCGCTTTGCGATCATCCCCGCAATTTAACGGATGATCAACTGAAAGCGCTGGCCGCTCAAGGGGGTGTCGCCCAAATCTGCCTATACAAAGGATTCATCAATAAGGAAGAGGAAAAAGCTTCTTTAAGCGACGCTATCCGCCATATCAATCATATCGTGGATTTAATCGGTATCGATCATGTAGGAATCGGCTCGGATTTTGACGGAGACGGGGAACTGATCGGTTGCTCGGCTACCAATGAGTTGATTAACATTACCGTCCGACTTTTAGAAGAAGGATATACAGAAGAAGATATACGGAAAATATGGGGTGGGAACTTGCTAAGGGTTATGACCGCTATACAAGATTTTCCAAACAAATAGCAAACGAAAACAACTACATATTATGAAAAATATCTTATACACAGCAATATGCGCCTGTAGTATCTTATGTGGAGCACAGGCACAGACACCCGGATCGGAAGTCCCCAACTTAAAAAAGCTATATGAGTTGACAGACTCTTGCGATGTAAACGTGCGGGCACGATTCTCCCCATTGATCGGGATTTCCGCCAGTATCTCAAGTGGTGCTTCCCGGGTAGGGGCCACCTATATCCAATCCATCGTAAAGGCAGGGGGAACTCCGATTATCATCCCGGCTGTTACTGACGGTAAAGTACTCAGGAATATCGTATCGAATTTAGACGGGTTAGTTCTTATAGGAGGAGCGGATGTAAACCCTCTATGGTATGAGGAGGAGCCTCGGGAAAAGCTGGAGGAAGTCGATCCGGTACGCGATTTGTATGAGTTGAAACTAATCAAGATGGCTACCGATCAAAATATTCCCGTCTTAGGCATATGCCGGGGATTGCAACTGTTGAATGTAGCGTTTGGCGGTACGCTTTACCAAGACATCCCCTCACAACGTGGCGATCATTCTGTCAAGCATAGGCAAGATTTACCCAGTTCGTATGGCTCACACCGTGTCTTTGTTGACGCGAACTCACAGCTAGCCTCTATTCTAGGGAAAGATACCTTAGCCGTAAACTCTCTTCATCATCAAGCGATCAAGGAGTTGGCGCCTATCTTCAAGGCTACCGCTTATGCGCCCGACAGTATTATCGAGGCTATCGACGCTTATCCGAATCGATCCATCATGGGAGTTCAATGGCATCCGGAAGCGTTGACTTACGGAGGCGACACTACGATGTTAAGGATATTCCGCCATCTGATAGGAAAGGCCGAGACTTTCCACCAAGCCAAAGAGATGCACAAGCATTTCCTTTCCGTAGATACACATACCGATACTCCTTTCTGGTTCAAACGTGCCGGATTCAGCATCGCGGACCGGGAACGTAACCGGGTAAACATCCCTAAGATGCAAGAAGGGAAACTAGACGGGGTGTTCCTTGCGGCCTTCATCGGACAAGGTAAACGTGATGAGGTCTCTTTACAAGAAGCCGTACAAAAAGTAACAGGCTTGATCGAAGGTATTCGCAAGCAAGCTGAATTGAATAAGGATTTATGTGGCATCGCCGTTACGAACCAAGACTTCATCCGCTTGAAGAATGAAGGGAAAAAAGCGTTCTTTATCGGTATAGAGAATGGATACGGCATTGGTAAGGATCTGGCGAATATCGCTAAGTTCAAGGCGATAGGTGTCAATTATATCACGCTCTGCCACTCCTACGATAACGATATTTGCGACTCATCCACCCATACCAAGAAAGAATGGGACGGTTTAAGTCCGTTTGGTGAAGAGGTTGTGAAAGAGATGAATCGCCAAGGTATCATGGTGGATATGTCTCATGCCTCTGAGAAGTCATTTTGGGATGTTATCAAATTGTCCAAGGCCCCGATCATCTGCTCGCATTCCTCATCCATGGCGATGTGCAAGCACGACCGTAACCTGACCGACGAACAACTAAAGGCCCTTGCCCAAAATGGAGGCGTAGCGCAAGTTTGCTTGCTCGACCGCTATATCAATGAGGATTATAAAAACGCGAGCCTTACCGACGCGATCGAACATATCGATCATATGGTGAAAGTCGCCGGTATCGATCATGTAGGTATCGGCTCTGATTTTGATGGCGGTGGCGGAATTATCGGTTGCGAAAGTGACAACGATTTCATACAGATCACTGTTAAATTAATAGAGAAAGGATATACAGAGGAAGATATCGCCAAGATATGGGGTGGAAACTTGATGCGTGTATTAGACGAGGTTCAAGCGACTGCCTCCGTAAAAACATTATAAACAAAACAGATTTATGATCAGATTATTTTTTGCGTTATTGAGTTTTGCTCTTTTATCATGTGGAGCCAAAGGAACCAAAGAGACAGGTAATATGCCGGAGATCAAAAAACAACCGATCGCCTCAGCTGTTCCCGATTTCAACGCAGACAGCGCTTACGCCTATGTAGCGAACCAAGTCGCTTTTGGTCCCCGTGTACCTAACACGGCGGCTCATAAAGCATGCGGGGATTACTTAGCATCTGAATTGAAGCGCTTTGGCGCCAAAGTCTACCAACAGGAAGCGATACTGACCGCCTACGACGGAACGAAGCTGGAAGCGAGAAACATCATAGGCTCGTTTGATCCGGAGAATAGTAAACGTGTTTTACTATTCGCGCATTGGGACAGCCGTCCCTATTCGGACCACGATCCCGATCCTTCCAAGCACCGGACCCCATTGGACGGGGCGGACGATGGCGGTAGCGGCGTAGGTGCCTTATTGGAGATCGCCCGCCAAATCGGACAAAAAGCCCCGGGTGTCGGCATCGATATTATTTTCTTCGATGCGGAGGATTATGGTACGCCGGAGTTCGTAACCGATTATACACCGGATAGCTGGTGCCTAGGTACCCAGTTCTGGGCAAAAAATCCGCATGTCCCTAATTATACGGCGGAATACGGAATCTTATTGGATATGGTGGGCGGCAAGAACGCCACGTTTTTCAAGGAGCAACAATCCTTACGTGCGGCAGCCCCGATCGTCGAGATGGTATGGAGCGCGGCCCGCGATCTGGGATATGGCAAATATTTCATTAACGCCGCAGGTGGAGCCATCACAGACGATCACCAATATGTGATTAGCGGACGTAATATCCCGAGTATCGACATCATTAACTACGACCCTGAGTCTAAAACAGGTTTCGCCAGTTATTGGCATACTCAAAAAGATAATATGGAGAATATAGACCGTGAGACTCTAAAAGCTGCCGGTCAAACCGTACTGGAAGTAATATACAATCGATAAAATACTGATAAAATGACAATCAATGAACTTCAAGACAATGTAATCGAAGAATTCTCAGTCTTCGATGATTGGATGGATAAATATGCGTTATTAATAGATCTGGGAAACTCCCTTCCCCCGCTCGATGAGAAATATAAAACGGAAAGCAACTTGATCGAGGGTTGCCAAAGCCGGGTTTGGTTCCAAGCGGATTATGCAGATGGAAAGATTATTTTCCAAGGAGAAAGCGACGCCGTGATCGTAAAAGGTATCGTATCCCTTTTGATCAATATCCTATCCGGCCATACCCCGCAGGAGATACTGGATGCCGATCTTTACTTTATCGACAAGGTAGGATTAAAAGAGCATTTATCCCCTACTCGTTCCAACGGGTTGGTAGCGATGGTGAAGCAAATGCGTCTGTACGCAATGGCTTACCGGGCAAAGGAACAACAATAAAAATAGGTGTTTTCACACGTATATAGGCACGAGCCGATACGTATATACGTGTAAGCCTACACCGATATAGGCATAGCCTCATACGTATATACGCATAAGGTTATGCCTATATACGTATTAAAAACCTAGTGTAAGCTGCTCCGGTAAAAGCGTGAATGTCTTGCGATGATAAGGCGTGATTCCGTGGGTACGAATCGCTTCCCTGTGGACCTTGGTAGGATAACCTTTATTGTCCAGCCAATGATAAGCGGGGTATTCCAAGGCCAATTCATTCATATAATCATCACGATAGGTTTTAGCCAATATAGAGGCGGCGGCGATACTCAGGTATTTGCCATCGCCTTTTACTACGGTCGTATGCGGAATATCGGGATAAGGGGTAAAACGGTTTCCATCGATCAATAAATGTTCCGGCCGTACTTTCAGTTGCTCGATCGCACGATGCATAGCCAAGAAAGAAGCCTTTAAGATATTAATCTTATCGATCTCTTCCGGACTGACGATGCCTACCGCCCAAGCGATCGCCTCACGTTCGATGACAGGACGAAGCTTATACCGTTTCTTCTCGCTTAATTGCTTGCTATCGTTTAAATCCTCATTCTTAAAATCTTCCGGAAGAATCACGGCGGCGGCGAATACCGCACCCGCCAAGCAGCCTCTTCCCGCCTCATCACACCCGGCCTCTATACGCCCGGTTTCCATATATGGTAATAACATATCCCAGTTTATTATTTATCGTATATATAGCTTTGTAGAGACGGAGCACGCCCCGTCTCTACAAGGTTGTACATTATTTTTGCTCATTCACAATCCAAGGGCGAAGCACGAACCAAGCGAATGCCGTAGCGGCGATCACCCCGCAAGTATTCGCCAAGAAATCAAACCAATCCCCACCCCGGTACGTCGTACAATATTCTTGCAATATCTCAATAATCCCACTCATAACGATCGGGCATAAAACTGCCCCGATCCAAGCATGCCATAATACCGTCTCATACTTCCGGTGATTCCGCAAGAACTCCAGCCATAGCATACCCGACATCCCCCCATACATACAGAAATGAACCACCTTGTCCACACCCGGGAATAAAGGGATATCATCCATCTTCGGCGGCTTAAAGAACGACAAGTAAATAACGACCAATATAATCGCCAGTGAAAACGGATATTTCTTAATATAATACATCATACTCAAAACATCTTCCGAACTCGTTCCACACCTGCGATGAACGTATCGATCTCCTCTTTCGTATTATAAAAGGAGAAAGACGCCCGCACCGTACCCTCGATTCCTAAGGCATGCATCAAAGGCTGGGCACAATGATGCCCTGTACGAACCGCTATTCCCAGACGGTCCAGCAACATCCCCATATCGTAATGATGGATATTACCCACCAAAAAAGAAAGCACCGCTCCTTTATGATCCGCTTGTCCAAAAATACGCATCCCTTCAATCGTATTTAATCCAGCGGTCGCATATCGTAGAAGCTCATCCTCATAAGTAGCTATATTCTCTATACCGATCCGGTCTACATACCGCAAAGCTTCCGCCAACGCCGTACTACCAATATAATCCGGAGTTCCCGCCTCGAACTTAAAGGGAAGTTCATTAAAAGTTGTCTTCTCGAACGAGACCGTAGCGATCATCTCGCCTCCTCCCTGATACGGAGGAAGTTTATCCAACCACTCCTCTTTACCATACAAGACCCCGATACCCGTCGGTCCGTAAATCTTATGTCCGGAGAAAACATAAAACTCCGCATCCAAGTCCTGCACATCCACCTTCATATGCGGAACGGCTTGAGCCCCGTCTATCAACACCGGCACGTCTTGTTCATGAGCGATCTCGATCATCGCCTTTACCGGATTCACCGTACCCAAGACATTAGACACATGAGTCACGGAAACCAAACGAGTCTTATCCGAGAATAATTTACGATACTCATCCAGATTCAACTCCCCTTTCTCATTCATCGGGATCACCTTCAACGTAATACCTTTCCGGGCCGCTTGTATCTGCCAAGGAACGATATTGGAATGATGCTCCATCACGGACACGATCACCTCATCCCCTGCCGACATACATTCATCCGTAAAGCTGGAAGCGATCAAATTAATGGATTCCGTAGTTCCCCGGGTAAAAATAATCTCATTCGAGAAACGGGCATTCAAGAAATGCTGTACCGTTTTGCGAGCCTCCTCATGCGCCTCTGTCGCCGCTTGGCTCAAGAAATGTACGCCTCGGTGGATATTAGCGTTTACGTTATAATATCCATTCTCTATCTTTTCTACCACTTGACGAGGTTTCTGGGTAGTAGCACCATTATCGAAATATATCAGCGGTTTATCGTATATCTTATGATCCAAGATCGGAAAGTCTTTTCGGATCGCTTGAACGTCTAACATAGTCTTACTTCTTTTTGTCTTAAAATTACGAGAGCCAAAGATACAAAAAAAAGGCTTTCTCGCTGAAAGAAAGCCTTTTTTATCATTACCTAACAGATATTACGCCTACACTTTATTCTCTTCTCGCACGTTTACTTTTCTCTTCCAAAGTTAAAGTACGGAGACTCTATGCGGGCGTTGTCCATCAAGACTGCCAGTTCTTTTACCTTATCGGGATATTTCTCCGCCAGATTTGTATCCTCGTGTATATCATTACTTAAATCATACAGTTCCAATATAGTCTCACCCACGATCGGTTGCCGGATTAGTTTCCATTTACCGGAGCGTAATGCTTCCCGGCCATTCAACTCGTGAAATTCCCAATATAAATAATCATGGGCCTGTTGATCTTTCTTTGATAACAAGGTTGGTAAGAAAGAGATTCCATCCGTCTTCTCGGGCAAAACCGTACCTGTAAGTTCTGCCAATGTCGGCATGACATCCCAGAATGCGCTTATATGATCCGATTGGGCTCCGGCCTTGATCGTACCCGGGCACCATGCCACCATAGGTATACGGATGCCTCCTTCATATACATCCCGTTTGATCCCCCTAAAAGGTCCGTAACTCTTGAAAAAATCGGGATCAGCTCCACCCTCATGATGCGGGCCGTTATCGCTGGTAAAAATCACGATCGTATTCTTATCCAAACCTAACTCTTTCAATTCAGCCATTACATCCCCCACGTATTTATCCAACCGGGAGACCATGGCGGCAAAGGAGGCCAAGGGCTTCTCCGAGGTGTTATAACCGCCATACACTTTATCAAACTTACCAATATAAGGAGTCTCCTCGAATGAGTTCTCGTACATCTTATAAATAGAATCATGCGGAAGATTCAATTCCGCATGAGGCAGCGTATAAGTAAGCATCGCAAAGAATGATTGCTCCTTATGATCCCGGATGAACTTCAATGCTTGCTCATGAATCAAATCTTGTGAATATGTCTTGCAAGCATTGTTCTCGTTTTCAGGAAAAAGAACCTTCTCCTCATTATGCCATAAATGATCCGGATAGAAGGAATGCGACTGCCGTTGGCAATTATA
>ERZ779892.3444-NODE-3444-length-11139-cov-4.121436_pt1 | contig 11139 bp, 15 predicted proteins | sample MGYA00511552_ERZ779892 | MGnify/ENA primary metagenome ERZ779892 (study PRJEB29588, sample SAMEA2154561) | human gut metagenome | biome: human gut; feature: human-associated habitat; material: faeces | place: Denmark | collected 2008/2010 ... | reverse complement strand
TTGCCGTTATGGCAGCGCGGGTGCTTCTGCGTATAGATACCTGCCGTGCCGACAGACCACGCCGTGTCCTCGTCGCTGACCGACTGCCGCCAGCCGTCCCGGTCAACAAAATAGTGGGCCGAGGCCCCGCGCGGGGACGCAAAATATCGAAGATTCCCCGCGGCGGAGTCGTTGTGCCCGGCCGTGTAGTGCAGCGCAAGGAACTCAATGCGCGCGCTGCGGCCCTTCGTGTAATTACTCGGATGCGCCGTCGTCATGCCGTACATCCGCGCCGCTCTGCAGCTTTTGCGCCTGCGTTCCAAAGTAAAACGCGATGACCGTCGTATAGATCATCATAAAGTCCTGGCTGACTTCACCCTTGATTGCCTGACAGGCGAAAACTGCCGTCAGCGCCAGCGTCACGATCGACTTGACCGTCAGCAGGTTTTCAATGCGCTTCAAAAACTGTTCCATATCTTCAAATACTCCTTTCATGCAACCGATGATCAAATTGCCTGCGGTTGCTCATGTCACGATCTCCCATTCGGCGACCTCACGGGCAATGCGCTCGATGAACGAATTGCCGCGCAGCGCCTTGTACGCCTTATATTCATAGAGGAAATTCTCATATTCATACTGCCGGATGGTTTTTTCATCTCTGTGTTTATAATATGCCGCCAGCATGTCCGCGCGCAGCATACATTTCTGTCCATCGCGGATTGCGCTGAGGCCAAACAGCCGTTCCCGCATCGGCTTTGCCAGAAGCAGCAGCAGACTCAAAATGGAGCCGAGTCCGCTGCACACACTCACAAGCACGAAAAACGCACCTGCCTGCTCTGCATTCATCGCATCGCTCCTTCCGCTGCCGCAAGCAGCGCAGCTAACTCCGGCAGAAGCGTCCCGATGGTTCTTTTTGCCGCCGCACCGAGCGCTTCATAACTTTGCGCGAAGCGCGCAAGCACCGGCATAAGCGCCGCGAGTTTTTCAGCCGCAGCGGGATCCAGCCCAGCCAGCCGCTCTTTGATCCGCGCGAGCATTTCCCGCTCCAGTCTCGTCATGTCAGTGCTTCCTCCAGTTCCTGCAGCGCTTTCTCCAGCTGTGTATATTGGCCCATTTTAACCGTGAGCGTCCCATCCCGGTTGTCTGTAATCGGCCCTGCAACACAGTAGTCGGAGCAGTCCTGCTCCTGTGCTGTTCCATCCGCGTCATCCCCGCGCCGCACAATGGCCCAGTTCAGTCCGTCCACAAACAGCTGCGCAGCCTGCGCATACGCCATGGTGAGCGTCACCGTTCTGGACGCGCGGCCGTCCCAGTCGCGGTCGATCTGCTTTCCGCAGACCTGTGCGGGAATCTCTGTTCCGTTTGCTTTCAGATATTCCATGCGTCTCCTCCTTAAAAGCAGAATGCGAAACTCACGCCGTACAGATTTGTAATATCGCCGCCGTTTGTGCCGCCCTGCTGTCCGACAAAGCCGAAGCCGCCTGCGCCTGCAAAGTTCTGTGACCGCTGCCACCACGTCGCGGGAGCGCCGTTCATCGCCTTCTTGGTGCTTCCGCCGGACGTATAATAGCTGTACTGCGTTCCTTCGCCCGCAGCGGAAATCGTCCAGCTGCCGAAAATCTCAATTTCCGAGAGCAGAAACAGTTTATCCGCCGAAGTTACAATAGAAGATGATGTTGCTGCGTTCTTCTTGCTGACCTCCCGGACGCCGTTTTTAACGTTCTCCGGCATAAGCGCCAGAATGGACGGCAGATACTCTGTGCGCATTTTACTGCTCTTCCAGCCACCTATGACCGTTTCTGTGTCATTCATGCCGTACCCCGTACCGTAGCAGTCATGTAACTGGAACGTCAGCGGGGCCTTGCCGGAGCCGTCTGCATAATCATCATGGCTCTTGCCGATGATATCGACCTGATAATCTACACCGCCGATCGTCATAAGCATGCTGTCGCCCACAGCCCATGCGGACGGCACGTTCCCTCTGCGGCAGGCCGTTACAACGCCCGCCCAGGAGTTGTTTGCAAAAACCGGATCGACCGAAAACAGCGACATGCTCTGCGTTCCGATCACGATGCTCTGCGTGTCGCTCAGTCCGTTTGCTGTTGACGTTACGCTCCATTCTCCCGCCTCCGGGATTTCCAGCGTGCATGTTCCGTCTGTTCCGGCAGTTCCGCTGACTGTTTTTGAGCCTTTTATCGCTGTGACAGCCGCCCCCGCAGAGGTGGTCACGACCAACTTCGGCGTGACGCCGGTCTGAATTGCCTGAATCGCGGAAACGAACCCTGCCGGATAGACCAGCTGCGCGGACGTGCCGCCTTTGGTGCGGATCGCGTCGGCAACTGCAGTCAGATTATCCGTGTCCGTCATACATCGTGACATCAGTAAGACCCTCCTTCCGCATCCGGCACCGTGACGGCGCTCCACGCCCCGTTCGCAACGCACATAAACTTCCCATTATCGGCCGCTGTGACGCTCGGCAGGAATTTCTCGCTGCCGGATAGCGTATACCGTGTACCCCAGTAGCCTTCTGCATTGCCATCCGAGTCAATATGGACGTAATAAATCATCAGTTCTTCCGACGTATCGCCCTGCGTCATCTTTGTCAATGCAAAATTGACATACCCAAACGCTTCATCCACTTCCGCAAGCGGAAGAAGCAGGAGGTTCGTATTGTATTCCCCAAAGAGTTTCACTCTTGCATAACACGCTTTCCCAGCCTTATAAGCTGCAAGGATTTCGTCATATGTCTTGGTGTGCGTGACACTTTGATCATAAGTATCCTCGGCATGAATACCGCAGCCGACATAGAACAACTCCGAACCTGGTCCCGCTTCCCCTGCAGGCCCCTTGATATTCACACCGGCCGGATTTTCCTTCCCGCCGTCATTCGTCCAGCTGAGAATGCCGTCTGCGGATACAGATGGTGTAAAGGTCGTGCCGTCCTGCCCCGGTTCGCCGTCTGCGCCGGGCGCACCGGCGGAGCCGTCTTTCCCAGGTGCTCCTGCCGGGCCTTTGACATTCACGCTTGCCGGATTTTCCTTTCCACCGTCGTTCGTCCAGCTGAGAACGCCGTCTGTGGATACGGAGGGTGTAAAGGTCGCGCCGTTCTGCCCCGGTTCGCCATTCTGACCGTCTGTACCATCCGCACCGTCCCGTCCCGGAGTCCCGGCCTCGCCGGGCTCTCCCTTGTCGCCTTTTTCACCTCGCGCGCCCTGAAGCGGCCCGTTGTTGATCCAGCTTTCTGTTACGCCGTCAAAAATATAAATGTCATACGGCTCCGATGCCCCGACGCCGTAGGCATCGCCTGCCATTGGATTCTGCACGGACGCCTCCAGCACGGAGGCCGTCGCGTAATATCCCTTCACCAGAAAGCCCGCGCCCGTATCGCCCTTTGGGCCTTGTGCGCCCGTCTCACCTTTCGGGCCGCGTTCGCCGGTTTCGCCCTTCGGGCCCTGTGCACCTGTCTCGCCCTTTGGCCCCTGCTCACCCGTATCGCCTTTGGGCCCCTGTGCACCAGTTTCGCCCTTCGGGCCGCGTTCGCCGGCTTCGCCCTTCGGGCCCTGCGCACCGGTATCACCCTTTGGGCCCTGTGCACCTGTCTCGCCCTTCGGCCCCTCTGCGCCTGTCTCGCCTCTCGGACCCTGCGGCCCCACGACGCTGCCAAGGTCAACAGTGCTGCCATCCGTCAGCGTGAAGACGAGCCTCCCCCCTTCCGTGACTGCAACCGCTCTCACGCCTCTGGAGATCAGGCCGCCAATGGTCACTGTGATCGCATTCGGAATCTCTACCCGCATATCCGCACCTCACTCTGCCGCCGCGCGGTTGTCCCGCGCAAGCGTTGTTTTGTCGCCGTGCGTATATAAAATGTCATAAAAATACGCACCCCTTGGAAATTTTGCACTGACCGTATCGTCGAACGTCAGCGTTGCCTGCCCTCCCGTCACGCGGTCAAACTGAAACGTATGCACCGGCGTGTGCGACGCATCAAAGAAGCTGACCGTGAGACTGTCGGACGCGCCGACAGAAACCGTCTCGCCGTCCTGATCGCGCAGTTCCAGCGCCAGCGTCACGGAAAACGTGTCGCCCGCGTACCAGCGCAGCACGCCGCCCGCAATGCGTGGGCTTGGCTTTGCACCCGGAAGCTTTGTCATCTGCTCTCCTCCCCCTGGCTTTTTCAGTTGATCTCGTCGCGGCGCGCCGTGCCGGGCGCTGTTCTGCTGCGCTTTTCGCCTCTGCCTCTGGCAAGGGAGGATGAACGTTTTGTCTGCTTGTCCTTCGTCTTGCCCGTCTGCGCCGCCTTCTGCCGGGCCTGCGCCGCCTTTTCCGCCGCCGCAGCCTGCTTGTCCGCATAGGCAAGCTGCTTCCAGTACTGCGCGTTTGCCGCGTCCTCCCGGTCGGAGCGATAGTTCAGCTCGTTCCAGTAATTGTCGTTCGCCAGCTTCGCGTACTGCAGCGCCAGAGTTTCGCTGCGCTGCGCCTCGCTCTGGTACGCACTGCGCGCGTCGGACAGCGCAGCGTAATAATCCGTCACCTGATCACGATAGCGGTCATAGTCGCTCTTCTCGCGGCTGCTGATCAGCGCATAGCGCTCAGAAAGCGCCGCCCCCTCGCGGTCATACTGGCTGCGCGCCTGCGCATAGAGATCCGGCACGACCTCGTTGAGTTTCTGCAGATACGCGTTATACGACTGCTGCCCCGCCTGCTGGCTGTAGCTTGAGCCATAGCCGCCCGTGAGCGCTGCCGCCGCACCCATTGTGTTCTCCATTGCCAGCCGTCCCGCGCTCTGATATTGCTCACGGTACTGCCGGTACAGCGGATCCGAACCCAGATCGTAGGAAAATGCCTTCCGGTTCGCAATCTGGTCATAAAGCGTGTCAAGTTCCTTGTCCCACCGGGACGTATAGCTTCCGGGCTTTTCCGCCAGCACCCGATCCAGCGCCGCCTTTGCCTCGCTTGCCGCGCCGGACGGCGTATAGCCGGGCGTTCTGACCTGCGCCGCGTCTGTCTGACCGGCAGAAGGCGTCCCGTAGTTGCCGCGATAGTTATAGATCGTCTGATACTTGTTGCTGAGCGAACTGCGGTAGCTGCCGTCGGCATTTACGCCAAGAATGCGGTATGTGCCGCCGCCCGTCACAACCTCGTCGCCCACCTGCAAGCCCACCGGAGCCTTTCCGTTACCCTGCACTCTGTAAAGCGCCATTGTCTTCCTCCTTTTTCTCCTCTGCTTCCGCGTCCTCCTGCGCTTCGAGCAGCCGCACCTGCGTGCGCACCTGATCGAGCACCATCCCGACGACGCACGGCGGAAGCCCGGAGGCGTTGACCGCCTCCACAAGCCCAGCACGCAGCGCGCCAATCGCATTTGAAAGCTTACTCATGCCGTTTCCTCCAATTTTCTCACCCTTGTCTGCAGCCTCTGGATCTGCCGGATGCACAGGGTGATCAACTCCTCATAGCGCAGGCCGTAATCTGCACTGCCGTCCTTTCGCGGCGTTTTCACAAAGGCCGCAAAGTCCTGCCCCGTCAGACCGCTGTCCCGGAGCGCCTGCTCCACATCCTGCGCAACAAGACCTGTGTGCGTCCTGCCGGACGCACCGTTTTTCAGCCGGTAGCTTGCCGGACGCAGCTTCTCAAACAGCGCATCATAGCGTTCCAACTCATACGAAATTTCCGTTTTCTTCTCCCGATCAGATGTGGTGATCGTGCCCGTCTGCGCATACACGACCGACCACCGGTAATCAGAAAACCCGAGTGATCCCGCGCCGTCATACGCCGGAGCCGCGCTGCCGCTTACGACCAGATCGCCGCCCACCGCCGTTCGGCAGTTCGTCTGCGCGCCGCCCTCCGTGACGGACAGCGTATTGCCACCATAGCAAAGCTTTGCGCCGCTCGTCGTCGCCACGACCTCGCCGAGTCCGCTCTGCATATGGATCCCCGCGCCGCCGTAGGTGCCCGTCGTATAGCCGAGCCATCCGCCGACAGTACCGCTGTTCAGCGCATCGTATACCGCCATATCGCCGCCCAGCTTGATATAATCCGCCGATAAAAGCCCCGTCGTAATGTCGTTTGCCGACAGGTGATTGACCGAAAAGTTGTTGAAATCCAGAATGCCGCCGTTGATACGCGAAGCAGACAAATTGCCAGTGACGTTTGCCGCATCGACTGTAAGCCCCGTGATGGTTGCGCCCGTCACATTCAGGCTCGTGGCTCTGATCGCGCCGGAGATACTCGCGCCCGAGCACGTCAGATATCCGTTCGCGTCCACCTGAAACCGGTCTGATACGGAGAGGCCGCCCGTCCCGAAATACATACCCGCGCTGCTGCCGAACGCGTTTTCCACGCGGTAGATGCTCCCGTCCGCAATCGTCCACGGCCCAAAGGCCGAGCCTGCCGCCGCCGTGATCGTCCCGGTCAGCTTCGCGTTGTAGGCCTCCAGCGTTCCGGACGGAAAATGCAGCTTCTTGCCCGACAGGTACGCGACCTCCAGCCCCTCCTGCCAGAAGGAAATGCGTTTCGGCGTCACGGTCAGCAGTTCGTTTTTCGTTCGGTCCACAATCTTTCCGCCGCTGTCCGTCACGGTCGTTTCAATATTGCCCACGCCCACGCCATACACCGGCGTCACGTCGTTGTAGTAGAGCAGCCCCGTCTTGATGTACTGCTGCGCATTCACGGAAAACGCATTGTTCACGCCTGCCGTGTAATCATACAGCTGTTTAATTCCGACGGAGTTTCCCTCGATCGTCAGCTGCGTCTTCTCAAGATACTTTCCAAAATCCGAGATTGCCACATAGCTGCCGGACAGCTTTGCTGACCACGTTTCCGAATTCGCCGCCGCGAAATCCGCCGTCTTGATGATGAGGGACTTTAAAGCCGCATAGCCGGAAAGCGTGGTCTTCTTTTCCTCCTCCGGAAGCCCGTCCGCATCAATGACCTGTGCGATCTCCGTCAGCGCCGCCTTCGCCGACCAGTCCGCCAGATTCAGCTGCTCTGTCACGGAACACAGATACCGCCGCATGCTCTCCAACTGCTCCTGCGTCGTCTTCCCCGCAATGGATGGATATGCAAGCGTTAAACTTCCCATATCCTCTGCACCTCCTTCCGTACGTTGTAGGGGCCGATGCCCACACCGGCCCACTGGGAACCTTCAATTTCGCCGCAGCGTTTTTCGTTTCGGACGTGCATTCTGCCGGGCCGATGTGGGCATCGGCCCCTACAGAACGCGTTATACATCGCTTCCGCCTTCCAGCACCCGCGCCAGGCTGAACAGCTTCATCTCGCCCTTTCCCGTCAGCCGGAATTTCAGATGGTCACACCTTGCGGGCCGGACCGGCAGCAGGAAGGTACGCAGCCCCCGGCCCTCGATATGTCCGCAGTGCCGCCACACGCCGTCCGAATCATACTGCACCCAGAAATCCGCAGAGGAGCCCCTCAGCAGCTGCATCCGCAGATTGATGCGCGAGACATACTTTTTCCCGACGAGCCCATACGTCATGATCCCCGTCTCCGCCATCCACTCGACCGCTCCTTCCAGCGTTCCGACGCTGCCGTACACAGTTTTGAGCGTTCCGTTTTCGAGGAAATAAAGTTCATCGTCCACCCGCGCGAAGTCCTCCGCGTGGGCGCTGTCTTCCTTGTGCCACAGCCCCTTTCGCGTGTCGTAGACGAACAATGTCCAGTGATGCGCCTCATCCTCCATGCTGATGAAGTACTTCCCACGCACGCCGCCCGCGACGGCGTTGTAGTAAAGCCCCGTGCCGAAGCAGCTTCCGATCTCCTGCGGCAGACTTCCGTCATACACGCACACGCCCATGCGCGACTTGTAATACAGCCGGTCGTCCACTACAACGAGGCTCTTGCTTGACCCGTTCTGCACACCCGCGCATTTCTGCACGACCACCTGATGCGCCCCCGTCGCCGACGGATACACCCGGTGGAAGCAGTCCTCCTTAAAAAACACCGGACTGTCGGCCAGCGTCGCCATTTCCCGTCCGTACCGCAGCTTGCCCGCCACGAATCCGTCGCCACGCCCTGATAGCACGCCCAGTTTTTAAAATCGCCCAGTTTGCAGCAGTAGATCTCATTCACCGTCTCGCCGTCCGCCACGCCGTACTTGCAGCCCCAGAGCCGGTTGCCGCATTCTGTGATGAAGTCCATGCTCGGCACGCGCCGGGCCGTCTTCACCGTCCCGCTCGTGACCTTCGCCGTCTCATCAACAAGCCCCACGATCACGATATAACTTTCGTCCACAGCGTAAAGGATCTGACTGCCGTTCAGCTTCTCGATCTGTTCGTTTCCAGCAAGACCCGACAGCTGGATACCGTCATACTGCTTGAATCCCCTGCCGATGCCGTTTGCCGACAGCTTCAGATATACCGTCGGCACGGATACCCACTGCCCCGACGCCTCCGCCCACTGCTTAAGTGTGTGGAGTTTGCCGGATGTGTCCAGCCAGTACTGTCCGTTTGACGGGCTCTCCGGCTGCGCGGCCTGTGCATAACTCACCGTCAGTGCCGACCCGTCAGCAAGGCAAAGGGAGATTTCCACGTTCTCGCTCTCCGCGTCGATCACATTCTCCTGCCCCATATAGCCGTTGTCGGAATACTTCTCGGTATTGAAATAGATCCCGTCCGGAAAGATGCACAAATATGCGCCCATGGAAACAAGCTGCTTTTCTCCCGCCTTGATGTTCACCGACGGCATGTAGGCCTCCATGGAAGCGCCATTGATGTACAAGACCTGATTCTGCACCCAGCACAGCGCATCCCGCGCGCAGATTGCCTGCACTCCGGAAAGCGCCTGCACCGTCCCCCGCCGCGCCCGCGGCGCAAGCAGCGGATAGCTGTCCGACGTCAGATTCTCCATGTCATAAAATTCCCCGTCCGAAAGCTTCAGATTGTGATCATAGCCGAGGAACGCTTCGGTGGTCAGCGTCTGCTGCCGCTGCTCCGTCAGCTTCGGATAAAACACCCCGCATCCCCCCTACAGTCTGAAATACGCCGCTTTGCTCTTCGGCAGATGCGCCCGGTTGCATGCATTCTGGTATGCCTGATAGTACATGTTGTACTTGGCGGCGGAATTGTTGTACTTCGTCATCTCCCCGTTGGCATCATCGATCTTCATCTCCAGATACCACCGGTAAATTTCGTCATACGGCCACGCGATCAGCAGTACCGTTCCGTCCAGATCCGCTTCCGGCGTGTAGCCCGCGAACGCCGGGACGTCCATTTCATGCTGCGTCAGGATCTCGCGGTATACCGCTCCGTCCAGTTCCGACAACCAGCGCAGCTTGTCTGCGCTGCCATATTGATTGGGTTTCAGCCGATCAACCGTCTCAAGCGCCTCGCGGATGGTCATGTGCCCCGCCTCCTTTCGTCCTGCCGCCTTTAGCCTGCGGCCAGTTCATCTTCGATCTTCCGTGCCGCCTCCAGCTGCCGCCTGGCATTCTCCAGCACCTCATACACCGGCTCCGGCACCTCGACGGCCTTGCCGCGCGGCACCTGAAACGTGCGTCCGTTGACGCAGACAAACACCGACTGCTGCTCCGTGCCGCCCGCGCGCGGCAGTGTGATGGTCTTCATACCTGCAAATGCGTTTTCCATGACAATTCTCCCTTCCTGTCCTGTCTTCTCCGGAGACCGGCTTGCGCCGGTCTCCATCTTGCTTCCTCAGTTTGCCTCGTCCTCGGCAGAGTACGCGCCGCAGCTCTCCACACGCACCATGCGGTCCTCATACAGGATCTTCGCCGCGCTGGAGAACTTGTAGCCCAGCGTCGAGAACTGGTTGAGCGGTCCGCCGACCTGCCCCTTGTCCTTGATGATCATCTCCAGATTGCCGCCCTCGGGATCGATCATGCCATAGGCATCCTTGCCGAGAAACAGCGTTGCATAGACGCTGTAATACACCGCAGGCGTACCCTTGGATTCGTCCGCCTCCGTCTTGACCGGGCAGCCCTCGCCGTTGAAGATTTTGGCCTCGGTCGTCTCGATGAAGCGCACGCCGTGCAGTTCGCCGATCTCACCGGTAAACAGTTCCGTCAGACCCGCGTACTTGTGCGCCTCGATCCACGCCTCGGACGAACGCAGATCGTATGCAACGGACGGGTGAATGATGGCAATGTACTTGCCGTCAATTTTCGGGGCCTTGAGTTTTTTCAGCAGCGTCACCGCCTTGTTGACCTCGTCCGGCGTCAGCTTTGCGGTGGTGTCCAGCCCCGCGCGGCTGGTTACGGCGGTATGCGCGCCGTTCGTGCCGACCTTGTCGCAGTACTGCACGTTCGTGCCTGCTGCGGCAACATTGCGCACCAGCTTATCCTGCGTCGTACCGGCAGACGCGCCCAATTCCTCCGCCGCGCCCAAAATCACATCGTCAATGGCGTGCAGTTCCAGCTGATCGGACACGGACACATAGGTGCCGTACTGGGTGATCGCCTGCGTCACAGCGCTCTGGCCGAACTTCTGACCCGTCGGGATCACACCCTCGGTCAGCGCGCCCGCGTCCTCAAGCGTGTTCCACTTGCGCCATTCCACGGTCTTGCCGCGGCCGGCAGGCAGCGCCTGCTTGCGGGCAAACTGCGTATGAATGAGTTCTGGCCGTGCGTTTTCCAGCAGTTCCGTGTCGTAAAACGTCTTCATGGATGCCGTCATGCCGCCTCCTTCCGGGAAGGCATTTGTCTCGCCGGAATACGCGTTCACATAATTGCCGCTGGCATTCACCAGCGTACCCGCGTCAGCAAACAGCTGCAAATTCAGTTCCTGTTTCAGATTCATAAAAACTTCTCCTTTCCTCATGTAACCGATGATGCAATCGGCAAGCGCTATCAGCGGTTACTTAGAGCCGGACGGTCTCGCCCCGTCTGGCACGCGCCTTCAGTTCCTCTCTCGTCTGTCTGGACCAATGCTCCGGACTCTCGGCAAATGCGCCGAAAGCCGCCGGGGCCATGCCGCTCTCGCGCGGGCGGAGGTAACCCGCCTGCATGGCCGCCGTCAATTCCTCGCGTGCGCGTCTTGCGCCGTATGCCATCGCACCTGCACGAAGTTCCTGCAAGTGTGTCAACTCGTAGGCGCTTCTGGCATCCACACCGCGCATAACCAGGCGCATGAACATGGGACTTTCCAGTTCCTCATGCAGCTCTGCGGACAGAGCTTCCAGGTCGATCTCAGCCAG
>ERZ779892.3441-NODE-3441-length-11148-cov-4.559001_pt1 | contig 11148 bp, 7 predicted proteins | sample MGYA00511552_ERZ779892 | MGnify/ENA primary metagenome ERZ779892 (study PRJEB29588, sample SAMEA2154561) | human gut metagenome | biome: human gut; feature: human-associated habitat; material: faeces | place: Denmark | collected 2008/2010 ... | reverse complement strand
TACCCGAACATCCGGAAGCTCCGATGATGGCCTGTGTAGACACCGACAAACGCGCTGCCTGCGCAGCCAATCACTCGGCCACTCACTTACTGGACGCTGCTCTCCGTGAAGTTTTGGGTGAACACGTAGAACAGAAAGGTTCGTTGGTTACACCGGATTCCTTACGTTTCGACTTCTCTCATTTCCAGAAAGTGACCGATGAAGAAATCCGCAAGGTAGAGCACATTGTCAACGCCAAGATACGTGCCAACATTCCTTTGAAGGAATACCGCAATATTCCTATCGAAGAAGCGAAAGAGCTGGGTGCTATCGCTCTCTTCGGCGAGAAGTACGGCGACAGAGTGCGTGTGATACAGTTTGGATCTTCCATCGAATTCTGTGGAGGTACACACGTAGCTGCTACAGGAAACATTGGTATGGTGAAAATCATCTCCGAAAGTTCCGTTGCTGCCGGTGTCCGCCGTATCGAGGCTTACACAGGAGCACGGGTAGAAGAAATGCTGGACACTATTCAAGACACCCTCAATGACTTGAAAGCTCTCTTCAACAATACTCCGGATCTGGGTATCGCTATCCGTAAATACATTGACGAAAACGCAGGTTTGAAGAAGCAGGTGGAAGACTTCATGAAAGAAAAAGAAGCAGCCTTGAAAGAAAGACTGTTGAAAAATATACAGGAAGTAAACGGTGTCAAGGTTATTAAGCTTTGCGCTCCACTGCCTGCAGAAGTGGTGAAGAACATTGCTTTCCAACTTCGCGGTGAAATTACGGAAAACTTGTTCTTCGTAGCCGGAAGCACGGACAATGGCAAACCGATGTTGACAGTCATGTTGAGCGACAACCTCGTAGCAACCGGCCTGAAGGCAGGCAACTTGGTGAAAGAGGCCGCCAAGCTGATTCAAGGTGGCGGCGGTGGTCAACCGCACTTTGCTACCGCCGGAGGTAAGAATGCCGACGGACTACCGGCAGCAGTTGAAAAAGTGATAGAGCTGGCAGGAATCTAAAATAGAAAACTGAAAGTCTAGTTTATAATAAAGAGAAACTTGGGGGACAACAAGTTTCTCTTTATTGTTTGAGGATAGTGTCTTATTATCATAATCACATGACAAAAAACATATATGGAACCGAATAAAAGTAACACAATCATATACCAAACCGAAGACGGGCAAACTCGTATAGAAGTAAGAATGGAAGAGGAGACCGTGTGGCTTTCCCAACAGCAACTATCCGATCTTTATCAAACTTCAAGACCCCGAGAACCAATGTGGTGGAACACATCAAACATATTTATGAAGAAAGAGAATCAGATGAAATATCAACCTGTCGGAAATTCCGACAGGTTCGAATGCAAGGAGCAGGTAATGTCAGCCATAATCAAGCGATGGATAAAGCGACCCAAGAATACCACAAATTCGAAGTACGCACACTGTCACCTGTCGAACAGGAATATTTAAGAACTATTCAACCGCTAAATAAAAAAGCTAAAGATAAGAACCGAGAGAAACCGACAAAATAAATTCATTGTTATAAGACATCTAGAAAAGATTTTCTATCTTTGCCAACAGATTAATTATTTTCTTATCCTTCAAATAAATAAAATAAGTAATCACTAATACCTAAAGAGCAATGAGAACGCCTATTTATCTATGCTTGCTGTTAACCTGCATGCTGGTTTCCTGTACCCCTACGCAAGAAAAACACGAAACAGATTACACATTGTACGTAAATCCGTTCATCGGAACCGACTTCACCGGAAACACGTATCCCGGTGCTCAAGCTCCTTTCGGCATGGTGCAGCTCAGCCCTGACAACGGACTTCCCGGTTGGGACCGCATCTCCGGTTATTTCTATCCGGACAGTACCATTGCCGGATTCAGCCACACCCACCTTTCCGGTACCGGAGCAGGAGATCTGTACGACATCTCTTTCATGCCTGTCACCCTTCCTTATAAAGAAGCGGAAGCGCCTCTAGGCATTCATTCCAAATTTTCTCATGAAGATGAGAGTGCCTACGCAGGTTATTATCAAGTACGATTGAAAGACTACAATATCAACGTCGAACTGACTGCAACCGAACGTTGCGGTATCCAACGTTACACCTTTCCCGAAGCCCAATCCGCCATCTTCCTAAATTTGAAAAAGGCTATGAATTGGGACTTCACTAATGATTCTTATATCGAAAAGGTAGACTCCGTTACCATTCAAGGCTACCGCTTCTCTGATGGCTGGGCACGCGACCAGCACATCTATTTCCGCACCCGTTTCTCCAAGCCTTTCGAGAAAATGGAACTGGACACTACGGCTATTATCAAAGACAACAAACGTATCGGTACAGCCGTCATCGCCCGCTTCGACTTCAATACCAAAGAAGGTGAGCAAATTCTCGTCAACACTGCCATTTCCGGCACAAGCATGGACGGTGCAGCCAAAAACCTGCAAGCGGAAGTCCCCGAAAACGACTTCGATAAATACCTGGCTGAAACGAAAGCGAATTGGAACCGCCAACTTGGTAAAATCGAAGTAAAAGGCAGTAACGAAGACGACAAAGTAAACTTCTACACCGCTCTCTATCATTCGATGATTGCCCCGACCATCTACAATGATGTGGACGGCGCTTACTACGGTCCTGATAAGAAAGTGCACCAGGCAGACGGCTGGGTGAACTACAGCACTTTCTCCCTGTGGGATACCTATCGTGCAGCCCATCCTCTCTTCACTTACACAGAGCCGGAGCGCGTCAACGACATGATAAAATCTTTCATTGCCTTCTACGAGCAAAATAACCGGTTGCCGGTATGGAACTTCTACGGAAGTGAAACAGACATGATGATCGGCTATCATGCCGTTCCTGTCATCGTAGACGCCTATCTGAAAGGTATCGGTGATTTTGATGCGGAGAAAGCATTGAACGCTTGTGTTGCGACCGCTAATCTGGACAGTTATCGCGGTATCGGGCTTTACAAAGAATTAGGATATATTCCCTACAACGTGACAGACCATTACAACGCTGAGAACTGGTCATTATCTAAAACCTTGGAATATGCCTTCGATGATTACTGTATTGCCGAAATGGCTAAGAAGATGGGCAAACAAGACATTGCGGACACATTCTACAAACGTTCCCGGAACTATAGAAATCTTTATAACCCGGAAACCTCTTTCATGCAACCGCGCGATGACAAGGGGCGCTTTATCAAAGGTTTCAAAGCCGACGACTATACTCCACACATCTGCGAAAGCAACGGATGGCAGTATTTTTGGTCAGTACAGCACGATATCGACGGATTGATAGACCTTGTAGGCGGCAAAAACAGATTTGCCGAGAAACTGGATAGTATGTTCACCTATCATCCAGCAGCAGACGCCGAACTTCCACTGTTCAGTACGGGAATGATCGGTCAATACGCACATGAAACCGAACCGAGCCATCATGTTATCTACCTTTTCAACTCAATAGGCTTCAATGAACGGACTCAATATTACGTGGCAAAAGTAATGAACGAACTTTATAAGAACGAGCCTGCCGGTCTTTGCGGCAACGAAGATTGCGGGCAAATGTCGGCATGGTATGTATTCAGCGCAATGGGCTTCTATCCGGTAAATCCGGTCAGCGGCAAGTACGAAATAGGAACCCCGCTCTTCCCGGAAATGCAGTTGCATCTGACAAACGGTAAAACATTTACCGTACTGGCTCCTAATGTAAACAAGAAGAATATCTATATACAGTCAACCAAAGTAAACGGACACCCCTACGACAAAACGTATATCACCCATGAACAAATCATGAGTGGAGCCACCGTAGAATTCGAGATGGGCAGTACCCCAAAAACAATCGGAGTCATATTCGAAGAAAAACGGCCTTAAGTATATCTGAACTAATATCTATTGAGAGAATGAATGAAAACTTCGATGTAACCTACAAAGCATTATTCCGCAAGTACTACCCCAGCCTCATCTTCTACGCCACCCGCCTGATAGGGGAAGAGGAGGCGGAAGATGTGGTACAGGATGTCTTTGTGGAGCTATGGAGACGGAAAGACAGCATAGAGATAGGCGACCAGATACAGGCTTTTCTCTACCGTGCCGTCTACACCCGTGCCCTCAACGTGTTGAAACATCGCAATGTGGAAGACGGCTACTGTGCTGCTATGGAAGAAATCAACCAAAGACGTGCAGAATTCTATCAGCCGGACAACAATGAAGTAATCCGGCGAATTGAAGACAGAGAACTCCGTAAAGAGATCTACAACGCCATTAATGAATTGCCGGACAAGTGCAAGGAAGTTTTCAAGCTAAGCTATCTGCACGAAATGAAAAACAAGGAGATAGCCGATGTTCTCGGTATTTCACTCCGCACGGTAGAGGCCCATATGTACAAGGCCTTGAAGTACTTGCGCAGCCGCCTCGATCCGCTTTGGATAATTCTTTTCTTATTTTTATGAGAAGACTGATAAGTGTTTTTATGTCCTGAATTGTATTATTAATATGAAGGAAAAGAAAATGAGTAATCTAAGTGAAGATATAATCAACAGATATCTGACAGGACAATGTTCCGAAGAGGAACTTATCGAAGTGAACGCTTGGATGAAGGAATCGGAAGAAAATGCCCTCCGGTTATTTCGTATGGAAGAAATTTATCATTTAGGTAAATTCGGCCGATATACCGATGGACAACGGATACTTCGTGCAGAAAAACAGCTTTATAAGAAATTGGACGAAGAGCAAGGGAAACGGAATAAAATACTGCGCATACATCGTTGGATGAAATATGCAGCAGTCATTGCTATAATATTCGCCATCAGCGGTGGAATCGGATATTGGTCTCATAATGGATCCGACCAGCAAATGATGGTTGCAGTTGCCGGTGAAGGTATTGTGAAGGAAGTTGTCCTGCCGGATGGTACTAAAGTCTGGCTAAACAACTCGGCTACCTTAAAATACCCGCGTGAGTTTTCCGAAAACGAGCGTAATGTGCATTTGGAAGGAGAAGCTTACTTCGAAGTAACCAAAAACCGCCACAAGCCATTCACAGTACAAAGTGACGCCATGTGCGTACGTGTATTGGGGACAACATTCAATTTCAAATGCGACAAACGTTGCCGGATAGCCGAAGCCACCTTGATTGAAGGTGAAATCGAAGTGAAAGGCAACAAAGAAAAAGGACAAATCATCCTTACTCCCGGACAGCGTGCGGAACTGAACAAAAGTAACGGACGGCTGACCGTGAAACAAGTAGATGCCAAGTTAGATGCAGTATGGCATAACAACCTGATTCCATTCCAAAAAGCGGATATATTTGCAATAACCAGAACATTGGAACGTTTCTATGATGTAAAGATTATACTGTCTCCCGATATACAACCGGATAAAACTTACTCCGGTGTACTGAAAAGGAAATCCAACATCGAATCCGTATTGAAATCATTGCAGAACTCCATACCTATTAATTATAAAATTGTCGGAAACAATATCTTTATTTCTCCCAAATAAGAAGTACAAGGTATCACGACAAAACTAAAAAGTTATTAATACCATGAAATTGAAAACATTCCTAACAGTAGGATGTTTAGGAGGTTTATTCACACTTAGCTCCTGTACAGCCCCCACGAATACGAAAGACTATAGTGCTCACGTCAACCCTTTCATCGGTACCGGCGGACATGGTCATACTTTCCCCGGAGCAGTAGTTCCGCACGGCATGATTCAGCCTAGTCCGGACACCCGAATTGACGGATGGGATGCTTGTTCCGGTTACTATTATGCCGACTCTACTATCAATGGCTTCTCCCACACACACGTCAGCGGAACAGGTTGTTGCGACTACGGAGACGTACTGTTTATGCCAACTGTCGGCAAACAACAATACCTGACTACCGATCCTCAAAGTCAAATACTAGCCTATGCTTCTTCTTTTTCCCACGAGAATGAAGTAGCAGAACCGGGATATTATGCTGTTTTTCTGGACACTTATCAGGTAAAAGCAGAAATATCAGCCACCAAACGTGGAGCTATCCACCGTTATACTTTTCCCGAAAGTACCGAATCCGGTTTCATCATTGATTTAGATTACAGCCTGCAACGCCAGACCAACTCGGAAATGAAAATCGAAATAATCAGTGATACGGAAATCTGCGGACATAAAAAAACGACCTATTGGGCTTTCGACCAATATATTAATTTCTATGCCAAATTTTCCAAACCATTCTCTTATACATTGATTGCGGATTCCATTACCATGGATGACGGTAAACGGCTTCCCATATGCAAAGCGCTACTGCATTTCGAGACAAAGAAGGACGAACAGGTGCTTGTAAAAACAGGGATTTCTGCCGTCGACATGGAAGGGGCACGCAAGAATGTCGAATCAGAGATTCCGGGATGGGATTTCGATAAGGTACGTAAAGACGCACGTCGGGCGTGGAATCAATATCTGTCCAAAATAGACATTACTACCTCGGACAAAGAAGATAAAGCCATCTTCTACTCTGCCCTCTATCATACGGGAATCAGCCCGAACCTGCTCAGCGATGCGGACGGACGTTATTTAGGAATGGATCTCGAAGTACATCAGGGAGATACGATAAACCCGGTGTATACGGTATTCTCATTATGGGACACCTTCCGTGCATTGCATCCGTTAATGACAATTATCGCCCCCGATTTGAACAATCAATTTATAAATTCACTGATAAAGAAACACCAGGAAGGCGGAATATATCCGATGTGGGACCTGGCTTCCAACTATACCGGAACCATGATTGGTTACCACGCAGTCCCCGTCATTGTAGACGCTTATATGAAAGGATACCGTAATTTCGACGCCAAAGAAGCCTACAAAGCCTGTCTGCGCGCAGCCGAATATGATACAACCGGCATTCAATGCCCGGAACTGGTACTTCCGCATCTCATGCCGAAAGCGAAATATTATAAAAATTCCATCGGCTATATTCCCTGCGACCGTGAAAATGAGTCTGTAGCCAAAGCCTTGGAGTACGCATATGACGATTGGTGTATCTCTATTTTTGCAGAAGCAATGAACGATTTTGAATCCAAAGCCAAATATGAACGTTTTGCCAAAGCATACGAATTCTATTTCGACAAATCAACCCGCTTCATGCGCGGACTTGACTCGAAAGGAGAATGGCGCATCCCGTTCAATCCGCGTGCATCCACCCACCGCAACGATGATTATTGTGAAGGAACAGCCTGGCAATGGACTTGGTTTGTGCCTCATGATGTAGACGGGTTGGTCAATCTGATGGGCGGTGAGGATGCATTCGCCCAGAAACTCGATTCGTTATTCACAGCCGATTCATCACTCGAAGGTGAAACGACATCGTCAGACATCAGCGGACTTATCGGTCAATATGCACATGGCAACGAACCCAGCCATCATGTGATCCATTTGTATAATTACGTAAATCGCCCGTGGAGGACACAAGAACTGGTAGATAGTGTCTATCGCAGTCAGTATGCCAACAGTGTAGACGGATTATCCGGTAATGAGGATTGCGGTCAGATGTCTGCGTGGTACGTTCTCAACTCCATGGGGTTCTATCAGGTGTGTCCGGGAAAACCGGTATATTCCATCGGACGTCCCGTGTTTGACAAAGCAGTGATCAATCTGCCCGAAGACAAGACATTCAGTATAATAGTAAAAAACAATTCCAAAAAGAATAAATACATCGAAAGCATATCACTAAACGGCGAGTCTCTGAATACTCCATTTTTCAACCACCAAGACATAGCAAATGGTGGAACAATGGAAATCAATATGAGCGACAAACCTAATAACAAAACACTTATACCATGAGAAGAACATTACTAATTGCTTGTGTACTTGGTTGTACACTCTTTGCCAAGGCAAAAGATTGGACGCAGTATGTAAACCCGTTAATGGGTTCTCAGTCTACTTTCGAGTTATCAACAGGTAATACTTATCCGGCCATTGCGCATCCTTGGGGAATGAACTTCTGGACTCCTCAAACAGGAAAAATGGGAGACGGATGGCAATATACCTATACTGCCAATAAGATCCGCGGTTTCAAACAGACCCACCAGCCCAGTCCATGGATTAATGACTATGGTCAATTCTCCATCATGCCGATAGTCGGAAAGCCTGTATTTGACGAAGAGAAACGTGCCAGTTGGTTTGCACACAAAGGAGAAACAGCTACTCCTTATTATTATAAAGTATATCTCGCCGAACATGACATAGTGACGGAAATGGCACCTACGGAGCGTGCCGTCCTTTTCCGTTTCACTTTCCCTGAGAATGACCATTCATACATCGTAATAGATGCTTTCGACAAAGGTTCGTATATCAAAGTGATTCCCGAAGAAAACAAGGTTATCGGCTATACTACCCGCAATAGCGGTGGAGTTCCCGAAAACTTCAAGAATTACTTTATCATCGAGTTCGACAAACCTTTTACCTATAAAGCGACGGTAGCCAATGGCAATCTGCAAGAAAATGTTGCCGAACAAACAGCTGACCATGCCGGAGCAATCATCGGCTTCCGTACACATAAAGGAGAACAGGTGCACGCCCGCATCTCCTCCTCTTTTATCAGCTTCGAACAGGCCGCCACAAACATGAAAGAGCTGAGCAAAGACAATATGGAACAACTAGCCAAGAAAGGGAAAGATGCCTGGAATCAAGTTTTGGGCAAGATAGAAGTAGAAGGAGGAAATCTCGATCAATATCGTACGTTTTATTCATGTCTGTATCGTTCCTTACTTTTTCCACGTAAATTCTACGAACTGGATGCTACCGGGAAACCTATTCACTACAGCCCCTACAACGGACAAGTATTACCCGGTTATATGTATACCGACACAGGATTTTGGGATACATTCCGTTGCCTGTTCCCATTATTGAACCTGATGTATCCTTCCATCAACAAGGAAATGCAGGAAGGACTTATCAATACGTACAAAGAAAGCGGCTTCTTTCCCGAATGGGCAAGTCCCGGACACAGAGGATGTATGGTTGGCAACAATTCCGCCTCCGTCCTAGTAGATGCCTATATGAAAGGAGTCAGAGTAGACGACATAAAAACTTTGTATGAAGGCTTGCTTCACGGAACAGAGAATGTGCATCCTCAAGTTTCTTCAACAGGTCGCTTAGGACACGAATACTACAACAAACTGGGTTACGTTCCATATGACGTAAAAATCAACGAGAACGCTGCCCGTACACTGGAATATGCATACGACGACTGGACTATTTATCAGACAGCCTTGAAAGCCGGTAATAAAGAGATAGCGGATACTTACCGCAAACGTGCTCTCAACTATCGTAACATCTATGATACAAGCATCGGTTTTGCCCGTCCCCGCTACAGTGACGGCACATTCAAAAAAGAGTTCGATGTGTTGCAAACTTACGGCGAAGGCTTTATCGAAGGTAATTCATGGAACTTCTCCTTTCATGTACCGCATGATGTGTTTGGTATGATCGACCTGATGGGAGGAGAAAAGACATTCGTACAGAAACTGGACGAACTCTTCTCCATGCATCTGCCGGAGAAGTACTATGAACATAATGAGGATATTACGGAAGAATGCCTGGTAGGTGGATACGTACATGGCAATGAACCGAGCCATCATGTACCTTATTTGTACGCATGGACCTCCCAACCGTGGAAAACACAGTACTGGCTGCGTGAAATCCTGAATAAGATGTATAAGAATGACATCAACGGACTGGGCGGAAACGACGATTGCGGACAGATGTCGGCATGGTATCTTTTCTCTGTGATGGGCTTCTATCCGGTTTGTCCGGGTACAGACCAGTATGTCCTTGGTGCTCCCTATCTGCCCTATCTGAAGCTGACACTTCCCAACGGAAAGACACTGGAAATCAAAGCGCCGGGCGTCAGCGACAAGAAGCGTTATGTACAGTCACTGAAACTGAACGGCGAGTCTTATGATAAAATGTACATCACACACGAGGATATCCTGAAAGGAGGCGTATTGGAATTTAAAATGTCGGCATCGCCCAACAAACGTCGTGGAGTATCGGTGCAGGACAAACCTTATTCATTAACTAATGGAATCAATTAACAGCATCAATAAATAATCAAGAAAAGAATATGAAAAAGAGACATTTGGTATATGCAATTGCCCTGATTGTGGGCATGGGAGCTTGTGCGGCAAGTGCGAAGAAGCAAGCCGAAGCAAAACCGGACGTATGGAAAAGCTACAATGTAGGAACTGTCTTGTTCGAAGATAAAGCTTCGGAAACAAAAGGTTCGGACATTTATCACCGGATCATTCCGGATGCGGAGTCTTATATCAAAGAGCAGGCACGCACTGTATTGGCTACTCTTTATAACTCACCGGAAGACAGCATAACTCCGGTGAACAAGATACATTATACACTGGAAGACATCGAAGGAATTTCTGCCAAAGGCGGTGGTAATGGAGACGTTACTATCTTCTACAGCACACGGCATATCGAGAAATCATTTGCGGAAAACGATACGGCAAAGCTGTTCTTCGAAACGCGTGGGGTACTGTTGCACGAACTGACACACGCCTATCAGCTGGAACCGCAAGGCATCGGCTCTTACGGAACCAATCGTGTATTTTGGGCATTTATTGAAGGAATGGCAGATGCCGTACGTGTAGCCAACGGCGGATTCGACGGACCGAATGCCCGTCCGAAAGGAGGAAACTACATGGACGGTTATCGGACGGCAGGTTATTTCTTCGTCTGGTTGCGCGACAATAAAGATCCTGAATTCCTGCGTAAGTTTAACCGCAGCACACTGGAGGTGATTCCCTGGTCGTTTGACGGAGCTATCAAGCATATCTTGGGAACGGAATATAGCATAGATGAACTATGGCATGAATATCAGGTTGCCGTAGGTGATATACAGGTGTAATATACGATTGGATATGGTTAATAAAGTTGGTAGAAAAAGGTTGTTTTTGGTTTGGTCGTGTCTGGTGAGTATCTTGCCGGGCATGGCTCAAACTGAAAAGCTGACGGACTACGTGAACCCGTTTGTCGGTACGGATGGTTATGGAAATGTTTATCCCGGTGCACAGATTCCTTTCGGGGGAATCCAGATAAGCCCCGATACGGACAGCCGCTTCTATGATGCAGCTTCCGGATACAAATACAATCATCTGACATTG
>ERZ779892.3439-NODE-3439-length-11152-cov-3.013697_pt1 | contig 11152 bp, 4 predicted proteins | sample MGYA00511552_ERZ779892 | MGnify/ENA primary metagenome ERZ779892 (study PRJEB29588, sample SAMEA2154561) | human gut metagenome | biome: human gut; feature: human-associated habitat; material: faeces | place: Denmark | collected 2008/2010 ... | reverse complement strand
CGGCAGATATTGAAGCACGTATCGAGGCTTACCTGGATGGTGAGATTGAGGAACTTCCGCTGGCAACCGGAGAAGATATCGGCTGTACTGTGGATTTTGCATCCGGAAGAAACCGTTATATCGGACATCTGATCTCTATCCCATGCCATGATTTCAAAAATATCAAGGTTGGGCTGGATTGCTCCAACGGAAGCTCATCCGCCATTGCCAAAAGTGTTTTTGACGCACTTCGTGCAAAAACCTATGTGATCAACAATGAGCCAAACGGAACCAACATCAACCGTGGCTGCGGTTCCACACACATTGAAGTTCTGAGACAGTTCGTGGTAGATAAAGGCCTGGATATCGGTTTTGCATATGATGGTGACGCAGACCGCTGTATCGCCGTAGACCATCGCGGAAACATCATTGACGGTGATAAGATCATGTATGTGTGCGGCAAATATTTAAGAGAGAAAGGCCAGCTCAACGGAAATACAGTTGTAACAACCGTTATGTCCAATCTTGGTCTTTACAAGTCTCTGGAGCGTGAGGGCATCGACTATGAGCAGACTGCAGTTGGTGATAAATACGTTGCCGAGAACATGATGGAAAACAATTACAGTATCGGTGGTGAACAGTCCGGACATATCATCTTTAGCCGCTATTCCGCTACCGGTGACGGGATCCTGACTTCTCTTATGATCATGGAGGCATGTGTAGATCAGAAGGCTACACTCTGCGACCTTGCAAAGGAGATGAAGGTTTATCCGCAGCTTCTCCGGAATGTGCGTGTTTCCGACAAGAAAACAGCACTGGAGAACGAAAAGGTAAAAGCAGCCATTGAGGCAGCCGCAGAGGCCCTTGGTGATGACGGACGTATCCTGGTACGTGAGAGTGGTACAGAGCCGCTGATCCGTGTTATGGTAGAAGCGGGAACGGATGATCTCTGCCATAAATATGTAGATAGTGTTGTTGATGTGATGGAAGCCGAAGGGCTTGTTGTAGAATAAGGAATTCCATGAAAAAAACAAAGACCGTATTGATTCTTGCAGCCGTTACAGGAGCCTTGCTTCTGGGCGGCTGTGGCAGTGAAAAAACAAAAATATATGAACAGGCCGGAAAGGATCTTTCCCAGGGAAGCTACAAGTATGCCCTGGAGGAGTACCAGAGCTCTATCCAGAACGGAGTGAAGCTGGCACAGTCCTATCGCGGGGCAGGTATCGCAAGCCTGTGTCTTGGCAAATATGAGGATGCGGTGAATAGCTTCACGGAAGCTCTGAACTGCGATAAAGTAAGCAAAAGCCTTCGTAAGGATATCCTGTCCTACCGGGCTACTGCAGAGCTGAAGTCTGGAAAATACGAGGATGCCATGGCAGACTGCCAGACACTTGGAGAAGATTTTTCCATGGATGCAGGCAGTTATTTCCTCACCGGAAAGGTTGCCCTTGCCATGGATTCCTACGAAGAAGCCGCATCTAACTTCAAACAGGCCTATGGAGAAGATTCCACCTATGATATGGCGATCGAGATCTATGAGGCATATCTGGACAAGGATATGGAAGCGGACGGAACCAGATATCTGGAAGCTGCTCTTTCTTCTGAGGCCAAGGATGCCCAGGACCACTGTGACAGAGGCCGTGTCTACTATTATATGGAAGACTACAGCAGCGCAAAAAAAGAGCTTCTGGAAGCAACCAAGAAGGATAATACGGAAGCATTGCTTCTTCTGGGAATGGTATATCTGGCCCAGGATGATGTGGAAAATGCTCAGGCAATGTACAAGCAGTATATTTCTGCAGTGGGTGATTCCGCCAAGGGCTATAATGGTCTGGCACTGTGCGATATCCGAAGCGGAGATTATGATTCTGCTCTTGATAACATCACAAAAGGCCTTCCGACAGCTACCACAGACGAGATGCAGAGTCTTCTGTTCAATGAGATCGTAGCCTATGAAAAAAAGCTGGATTTTGCTACTGCACTGACCAAGGTCCAGGAATATATTGAGATGTTCCCTGAAGATTCCGCTGCAAAAAAAGAGCGGGCTTTCCTGAAAACCAGAACGTCTTCGGAGGGCTGATATGGAATATTTTGAGGAAATACAGGACAGGGTTATCCTGATCGGTGTCCAGGCAGATCGGGGGGATGATATGGAGGAATCCCTGGATGAGCTTGGAGAACTTGCGGCTACGGCAGGTGCGGCGGTTGCAGGCAGGATCATTCAGAATCGTGAGGCCGTACATCCGGGCACCTATATCGGAAAAGGCAAGATCGAGGAGGTAAAAGGTCTTCTCTATGCTCTGGATGCCAATGGTGTGATCTGTGACGATGAGCTTTCTCCTGCCCAGATGAATAATCTGGAGCGGGAGCTGGAGTGCAAGGTTATGGATCGTACCCTGCTGATCCTTGACATTTTTGCGAAGCGTGCCGTCACAAGTGAAGGCAAGATCCAGGTAGAGCTTGCACAGCTTCGTTACCGGTCTGCACGTCTTGTGGGACTACGTTCTTCTCTTTCGCGACTTGGAGGAGGAATCGGAACCAGAGGCCCTGGTGAGAAAAAGCTGGAGACAGACCGTCGTCTGATCCGGAACAGGATATCCGCACTGAAGCAGGAGCTTTCCCAGGTAGAAAAGCACAGAGAGCTGATCCGTTCCAGAAGAGCTGTGGGAAATCTGAAGACAGCAGCCATTGTTGGCTATACCAATGCAGGAAAGTCAACGCTTCTGAATACACTGACAGGCGCTTCGGTGCTTTCGGAGGATAAGCTGTTTGCCACACTGGATCCGACTACCCGTCTTCTGACGCTGGATGACGGACAGCAGCTTCTTCTTACGGATACCGTAGGCTTTATCCGCAAGCTTCCCCACAATCTGGTGGAAGCCTTCAAGAGTACCCTGGAGGAAGCCAAATATGCGGATTATATCATTCATGTGGTAGATGCATCCAATCCTCAGGCGGAGATACAGATGCATATCGTATATGAAACCCTGAAAGAGCTTGGGGCTCTGGGAAAAAAGACGATCACACTTTTTAACAAGCAGGACCGTGTTTCCGGGGAGAGCTTTCGGGATCTCCGAGCAGACCATACGCTGAAGATTTCCGCACGGACAGGAGAGGGGCTTGAGGAATTTAAGCAGCTTCTTTCTGAGATACTGGCAGAAGGACAGATTTATATGGAACGGCTTTTTCCTTATTCGGAGGCCGGTCAGATCCAGCTGATCCGTGAGTATGGACAGCTTCTTTCGGAAGAGTATACCGAAGGCGGGATTGCTGTAAAAGCAAGAGTTCCGCGGGAAATCTATCCGAAAGTCACATAATGTTAAAATATCTACTCAGTACCATATATAGTACCGTGAACAAAACGGGCACTATATATGGTACTTTTTATGTTGACGCAAAGATGCGTGTCTGATACAATAAGTCTACAGCGCTTTGAACACAGATCGTGAAACGGAGTGTGTTCGTAAGCAGGCAAGTGAGGCGGAATGGAATATCCGCTTATAAATAAATGCATGAGGGAGGCATTTTCTTATGTTTCAGGTAGTAAAAAGAGACGGTGAATTAGACGAATTTAAAATGGGGAAGATCACCGCGGCAATTGATAAGGCATTTGATGCCAAAGGTAAGAATTACAGTTCGGATATGATCGATCTTCTGGGACTTCGTGTTACAGCGGATTTTCAGAATAAGATCGAGAACAACCGGATTTCTGTTGAGGATATCCAGGACAGTGTGGAGAACGTACTGATCCAGGCCGGATATTCTGATGTTGCCAAGGCGTATATCCTTTATCGTAAGCAGCGTGAGAAGATCCGTAATATGAAATCCACCATCCTTGACTATAAAGAAATCGTAAACAGCTATGTAAAGGTTGAGGACTGGCGTGTAAAGGAGAACTCAACGGTTACTTATTCTGTAGGAGGTCTGATCTTAAGCAACTCCGGAGCAGTTACCGCAAACTACTGGCTGTCTGAGATCTACGACAACGAAATCGCAGATGCACACAGAAATGCAGATATCCATATCCATGATCTGTCCATGCTGACCGGTTACTGTGCAGGCTGGTCCCTGAAGCAGCTGATCCGAGAGGGACTTGGTGGTATTGAGGGTAAGATCACTTCTGCACCTGCAAAGCATTTAAGTGTACTCTGCAACCAGATGGTGAATTTCCTGGGTATCATGCAGAACGAGTGGGCGGGCGCACAGGCATTTTCATCTTTTGATACTTATCTGGCACCTTTTGTAAAGGCAGACAACCTTTCCTATCCGGAGGTTAAGAAATGCATTGAGTCCTTTGTATATGGCGTAAATACTCCAAGCCGCTGGGGCACTCAGGCACCATTTTCCAACATTACACTGGACTGGACCGTTCCGGACGACCTTGCAGAGCTTCCGGCTATCGTAGGCGGCAAGGACATGGATTTCAAATACAAAGACTGTAAGAAAGAAATGGATATGGTCAATAAGGCATTTATCGAGACCATGATTGAGGGAGATGCCAACGGACGTGGATTCCAGTATCCGATCCCGACCTACTCCATCACAAAGGAATTCGACTGGTCTGATACCGAGAACAACCGTCTTCTCTTTGAGATGACTTCCAAGTACGGTACTCCGTATTTTTCCAATTATATCAACAGTGATATGAAGCCAAGCGACATCCGCAGCATGTGCTGCCGCCTCCGTCTGGATCTCCGTGAGCTCCGTAAAAAGAGTGGTGGATTCTTTGGCTCCGGTGAGAGCACAGGCTCTGTAGGCGTTGTTACCATCAATATGCCGCGTATCGCATATCTTTCCAGAACGCCGAAGGAATTTTATCAGCGCCTGGACCACATGATGGATATCTCCGCAAGATCTCTTCACATCAAGAGAGATGTGATCAGCAGGCTTCTGGATGAGGGACTGTATCCGTACACGAAGAGATATCTTGGAAGCTTTGACAATCATTTTTCCACCATCGGTCTTGTGGGAATGAACGAAGCGGGCTTAAATGCCTGCTGGCTGAAAAAAGACATGACAGATCCGGAAACCCAGAAGTTTACAAAAGAGGTTCTGGAGCATATGAGAAACCGTCTTTCAGACTATCAGGAGCAGTATCCGGGAGAGCTTTTCAACCTGGAGGCAACACCGGCAGAGTCCACTGCATACCGTCTTGCCAAACACGACAGAAGCCGTTATCCGGATATCAAAACAGCGGGAAAAGAGGGCGACACTCCGTATTACACAAACAGCTCTCATCTGCCGGTTGATTACACTGCGGATATTTTTGACGCACTGGATATTCAGGACGATCTGCAGACTCTGTATACTTCAGGAACCGTATTCCATGCATTCCTTGGGGAGAAGCTTCCGGACTGGAAGGCAGCGGCAGCGCTGGTACGTAAGATCGCAGAGAATTATCGCCTGCCCTATTACACCATCTCACCGACCTATTCTGTATGTCAGGAGCATGGCTACATCAGCGGCGAGCATTTCACCTGCCCGAAATGTGGAAAGAAGGCTGAGGTTTACAGCCGTATCACAGGATATTACCGTCCTGTACAGAACTGGAACGATGGTAAGACCCAGGAGTACAAGAACCGTACCCTCTATGATATTACCCATTCCCAGCTGAAAAAGGTCCATACCAGTGTGATGACCATGAAGGGTGACGAGGTGGAGATCCAGCCTGTGGAATCTCATAAATATCTTTTTACGACCAGCACTTGTCCGAACTGCCGTATGGCAAAGAAAATGCTGGAAGGCGAAGAGCTGGAGATCATCGATGCTGAGCAGAATCCCGAGCTTGTCAAGCAGTATGGGATCCGTCAGGCGCCTACACTTGTGATCACTGACGGGGCACAGGTTAAGAAGTATGTGAATGCTTCTAACATTCAGAAGTATGTGGATGAAGAGCTGGATTGAGCTCTTCGGGGCAATTGTAAATTGTAATTAAAATGGCTGGACGCATGTCTGTTTGGATGTGCGTCTGGTCTTTTTTTATATATTTTTTTATTTTTTGTCTTTTTGTTTTTATATTTTTTGGGGGGATTTTCGTTTTTGGGGAAAGGTGGTTGACATTTCATGTCGGGATGGTATACTTATACATGGGTTTAATGATTGAAAGTGTTACACTTTAATGTATGAATATATACCGCTGTAATACCGCGTGGGGGATCCGGGAATTGTTTCCCGGCGGAAATTTGCGAGGGGGAAAGCACTCAAAGTTGCGAAGCCCGTTTTTCCCCCTCGCGCTCCCCCTTTCCGGGCACGCTTTTTTGAACGTGCGTTGTGGTGTGTGATACGTTTTGTATAGGGCGATGGATTCGACTGTATCGGGAATTCAAGGCTGAGCCGATGGATGAGGGCGGACGAGAAAGCGGCCCGCATAGCGGGCCTGTTCCCTGATATGAGATTTATGTTCTGTGATATTTAACTGAATCAAGTAAGTCCCCTGTAGGGTTGCGAAAAGCAATAAGCAGTGGGTGAGGACCTGCTGTTTATTTTTCTAATCCCGCGGAAAAAATGCCCATTCGCCATTTCCAACATACCATCTTTCATACCGCCTATGATAAAATCGAATCTATAAACATGGAAAGTTACTGTCCAGCTAACCCCTGAACAGTAACGGTTCCAATACACACTTTTTATTCCGTATGGTTCTTTCCAGTTTTCCACATAAACTGTTAGTAAAACTGGTATCTTTTTTCTTAAAAGCGAAATCTCTGCAACATTTCTGACAAATCAGAGGGGATACTGCAATGTATAATGTGCATTGCCGGTATCCCCTCTGATTTATTCAACCATTATTCACAATTTTTTATTTCATTTTAACTTTTCTGACATTTGACCATTCGCTGAATGTTTTTGAATTATCCTCAGAAGTACGGTTCCATGCATGTAAACCAATATAATAAGTGCCTGATTTAACATTCTTAAATGTAACAGTTACTGTATTTCCTTTTATCTTCTTTACGTAATAATTCTCTCCTGAAACAGCAGGGCGTTTCTGTCCGTTAGTTCTGGTAAGGGTGTCACTGAGAACCACATCATATCCCTGAGAGTTTTTGCTCTTCGTATATTTTACTGTCACTGTGGAGCCTTTAACAATTACCTTACTGATCACAGGTGCCTGTGGCGTAATGGCACTCACATCTACTTTATGGATCTCAGACCACTGTCCAAATACTTTTTTGCCATCTTCACCTTTAAACCATGCGTGGCACGCCACATACCAGGTTCCCTTATCCATATATGCAAACGCAGACTTCAGTTCTTCCTGATTTTTCAGGACCTTTGTATACTGTCCTGTTTTGAGCATATCCTCAGAGGTGCCGATCACATAATCATATTTCAGAGCACCCTTACACTCTTCATTCAGCACCATTTTTACGGAGTTTTTGGAAACAGATACATTCTTTATAACTGCTTTTGCAGGTCTGGTATAATTTCCGTCTGAATCTGTGATACTTCCGTCTGTACTGTAGGTATTTCCTTTTGTATCTGTTACAGTTTCATCTTTATTTACAGTTGGCTTTTTACCATCTGCATCAGGTGTCAGCTTCGTGCCATCCGGAAGTGTTACAGTTCCATCTGAACTGATCACGATTCCTTCCGGTGTAACAAGGTTTCCATTTCTATCTTCCTCAGTTCCCTCCGGGTAAGCATCCGGTATCGGAGTAACAGTTGGTACCGGCGTTACTGTTGGATTCACCGATGGTGATGGATTTACCGATGGTGATGGATTTACGGTCTGTATGATTGTGGTATCTGATATAGTACAGTTCTGAATTTTATTATCCGGTGTTTCTGTAATGTCACTCCAATATGTATCCGGAGCAGATTCACTGTTGGAAGTTATTTTTTTACCATTTACTGCTGTTCCTTTTGTAGAAGGAGATATAGTGACAGATTCAGTATACGCTTTACCTGGCTCCGCATTTTTGTTCATAAATGAATAAGCAGAACCTCCCTCCAGATATGCTTTTGCTATTTCTACATTTCCGGTGCCCTCAACTGCATTGCCACCGTTATCACCATCTCCTCGTCCTGCAACAGCAATCAACGTTCCTGCTCCGGAAATCGTTCCGTTGTCAAGAATCACCGCTGCACCGCCAACTGAAGTAGTTGCTATGTTTCCTCCGCCGTATGCTGCAAGCTGGCTGCCCTCGCCAATAGTAAGTGTTCCGCTGCTGACTTTCAAGGCTGGCTGTCCGCTGTAGCTTTTTCCTGTGGCAGGATCTGTTCCTGTGGCAGCTTCATCACCTTTGATATATACTTTTCCTTCTACCTTTACATTTCCGCTTATCACAACAACAGGTGATGTATTGTGACGTGCCTGTGTTCCATTGGGAAGGAAATTAGTGTTGGAGTAGATCATGGAATTCCTTATGGTCGCTCCATCATTCAGAATCAGCTGTCCATTAATGGAAGTACCTGTCAGGAATTTTCCGCTATAATCATCGTGATTGACAGATATTGTTCCACCATTTTCTACTTCAATCTGTCCATATATGGAAGAATCTCTCAGATTCAATGTTCCGCCATTTTCTACTTTTATCTTCACACTGCTGAGAACCTTCATATTGACCATTGTAAGATCACATCCAGCCGGTATGATCAATGTCTGGGTTGTAGCTTCTCCCTCTGAAACAGCATATCCCAGTTCTCCATATGTACCGCTGGTGTGAGAGCCATACCAGGCTTTAATCTCTGCCGGGACTGTTACAATATCATCTGTATCATTAAAATCAGGAATTACCCATGGATCCATATCATACATGTATTTTCCATCTGCAGTCTTGGTTGCATTTTCAAGCTTCAGATGATCTGCCAGTTTTTCCTTAGTACTGTAAACCTTGAAAGTAAGCTCATTACTTGTTACTGTACGCCCTGATTCATCAGTTACTGTAACATTGACAGGATATGTACCGATTTTAGCAGGAGTTCCGCTGAGAGACAGAGAACTGTCATATGTGGAATACATCCCTGCCATCCCACTTTCACTGTCAATGTTTACCTTTGTATTCTTTGTGTCAATTTTTACACCTGTTTCTTTTAACTCCTTCCAGTCAGCTTCAACAGGTTCCTGCCCATCCGGAAGATCAGCTGCTTCCACAACTACATTACTGTTTTTGTTGGATGAAACAGAAGTGGATGCCCCTGAAACTGCATCGTATTTCTGCTGCCCTGTAACAGCGCTTTCGAAGTATCCTTTTAATCTGACATGAAGAGTGTTCACTCCGTTAGATGCACCGTTAATATTAGTTTCACCAGAATCAGCTGTAACAACTTTGAAGTCATTTCCTTCTGCAGTTACCTTAAGATAAAGTTCTTTATATCCATCACTTTTTATTGTAATGACATTTCCAGTATGAAGTACAGTTGAATCAAATACAACACGATTATTACTGCTGTCTGGACAATATGCTTTTCTGCCATATAATGCTATTGCATAATCTGTTTTATCCCATACTGTCCCATCTACAGATATTTCTTTGATTTTACTGATATAATCAGAAACATTATTTTCATCAGCTGGTTTAATGATCTTGTAGTCTGTACCTGAAATTTCCACTTGATCTCCCGCAAATGTTGGCGCATCTTTGGTCTGTTCAGGTTCAGACTGTGAAGTTACTTTTTCAACGTTCCAGTGTTTTCCGGTTCCTGTTACCTTTAAAGTAAGATCCTTGTATCCGGTACTGGTGATTACAATCTCATTACCCACTTCAAGTCTATCTGGAGATAGTCCAACATAACCGTCTGAGTCTTTTTTAATATATGTTGTTCCTGTAAGATCCATGAGATTCCACGAATAAGTTACTTCATTCCACTCTGTTCCATTAATAGATATTCCTGTAATTTGCTCAACATACCTTGAGTTAAGAGAAGTTTTTAGTTTACAAACATTCGCAAAAGAACCACTTTCATATTCTGCTATCACCTCCGGCGGTTCTTTCACACTTTGTGTACCCTCATCCTGAGCCACCTGTACATTCTCCTGCTCATCCGCAAAATCCGGTGTTCCCGATCCATCACTAAAGGAATCATCATCTGCCTCCTGTGTGATCGCTGAATCCGTAGTCATTGAATCTGTAAATATGTCTGCTGCACATACCGGTACAGAAGCAATCATGTTTGCCGCAATTGCCATAGACATCAGAATTGCCATTCTTTTCTTCATCTGTTTCTTTTTCATAAGCAGCTAAGAAATAACGTTCTGCTTCTGATAAATTTTGCATGGAGCGATACAATATACCTAATTCATGCAATATTGTAATTTCAGATAAATAATTCTTCTGTACTGCTATTTCTAATGCATTATTATAATATAAGGAACAGCTATCCCATTCAGACTTAAACAAATAAACTCTAGCAATATTCAAACTAGCACTAATAACCGAAAGAGAATCCTTTAACTGCTTATATGCAGTAAGTGCTTCCCTAAAATTCGTCAAAGCATCATCGTACAAGTCCTGTTTTCGATTAATCATACCAACCTCTTCTGCTATCAATGCCAACATTTTATGATCTTTAGTTCTTTCATAAATATCTTTAGCAGCAAGAAAAAATTTCAAGGCTTCTTCCTCCTTATCCAATTCAAGCATAACTCTTCCATGATAAAATAGAGCCTTTGCATACATTACTGGGGAAGTCTGAGTTATTGTATAGTAATTCAAGGCTAATGCAATCAACGAATCCGAACTAAACTTCATATAATTCTTATCCATTGCCTGCGTCATCAGAAGAGCATAAGTCGCCTGTGACTCGCCCCACAATTTTTCAGGTTCAGGAATACCTTTTAATAGATTTAGAGCACTATCCGGACAGAGATCCATACACTTTTCCACTTTTGAAAAAGTCATGTTGAGAGCGTCCATATCTCTATGACAGGAAACTATCAAAAAAGAAAGAATAAAGAAAAAAGCAATACGAATAGAAAAGGACGTTTTCATCTTATCTTGAGTTTTATGCAAAAATACGCAAAAAACTCAAGATTTATTTCTTCGGACCTACATTTTGTTGCATCCGTTGATGTTCTTCTATCAACTGCATGTTCTCTTTGGCCTTCGTCAAGAACTCTCGCACCATCTTATTACTCTTAAAAGAATAGGGAGCATCCTTTATTATATCATCTATTTGTGGAGTCATAATAGGATATGGCAAAGAGCTGCAAAGCATTATAAAGACATTA
>ERZ779892.3436-NODE-3436-length-11160-cov-2.726790_pt1 | contig 11160 bp, 6 predicted proteins | sample MGYA00511552_ERZ779892 | MGnify/ENA primary metagenome ERZ779892 (study PRJEB29588, sample SAMEA2154561) | human gut metagenome | biome: human gut; feature: human-associated habitat; material: faeces | place: Denmark | collected 2008/2010 ... | reverse complement strand
GTTACAGTTGCAGATCGCGAAGATCTTGTTCTCTCCATCGATATTTGTGATCTGATGCACAAAACCGTTGTCCTCCGCGCGCTGTAAGATTTCCATGACCTCCTCATAGGTCACATAATGGCCGCGGTTCGTCTCAACGAGGTAGTCAGCCATGTCACCGACACCGACCGCCGCCGGCGACACCTGTCTGTCATCCCCCGCGATCACCGCACGGTTGGCGAGGAAGAGAAGCGGCATCGACACAATGTCAGACTGGCTCCCTTCATCCAGCACGATAACGTCAAACTTCCAGGTACCGTCGAACATGGCAAGAGCCCGTTCGGCCGGCATAATCCAGCAAGGAACCGCCTGCGCGCAGGAGGACATAAGGTCCCGGGCCTGGGCTCGCAGCGTTTCAACATTCCGTCCATTCCCGCGGCCAATTCTCGCCGCAATCTGTGCCCAGCCCTGCAGTTTCTGCATAAGAGCACGGTTCTCCCGCATGCGTTCAGACAAAGCAAGCCAGGCGCGATCCACAGCGAGTGTCACAGTCTGACGCCTCAGCGTAGAGGAAAGTTCCTCGGCCTTTTTCTGCTCATCCGCCATGCTGGTGGAGAGATAAGACTCAAAGCTGGAATCCAGAAGCTTCCAGTCCCAGGCCTCAATTGCGTGTTTCGGACACGAAGTTGAGCGGCGCTCAGCAATTGCCCGGGCCCAGGCCGGAGCACCTGAAGCGAGCCTTTGAAGCAGCTCACTGCGTGCGTCAATCTGAGGTCTGAGTTCCCTGAGTGTCTCACGGTCTTCCCAGGCCTTCTGATAGGCCTCAGGACTCTCATCGAGAGCGGCTGACAGCCTGACCGCAAGTTTTGATCCCTTCTGAATGGCGGGTTTCAGGCTTTCCCGGACAGAGCGGACATAATCCCGGAGTTCGGTGAGCCGATCCATGACCCGATCAAGGGCTGCCGCTGGACGGAGAAGCTCCTCAACACTGCGCGCCAGGGCGCCGCAGCTTTCCACGGGACCAACGCCGGTTCCACCCGTGATCAGAGCGGGATTGATTCCCAGCACTTCCGCCTTACGGAGCAGCGGCTCAGCCCAGCCGGTCCACCAGGAAAGGGCCTTTTCAAGCCGCGGTACATAACGCAGCCTCACCTGCTCCTCGGGGTGATCCGTTCCAAGAGACTCAAATGCCGGGCCGCCTTCCTTCTGCACGAGATCGTTCCAGAGCTTCATGGCCGCCGCACGGGCTTCTTCCAGATCGAGCCTGAGAAGCACCGAGGCGTAATCATGATCCGTGCTCGGCACGTGTCCATTCACGAGTGATCCGCCAAGGGCCGCAAGACGCGTTTTCTGGGTCAGCTTGGTAAGAAACCCAGGCTCACCGGAAATCCGGTTCTCCCGGAAATAGTTCAAGGCCTCACGGAGAGCCGGACGGTCTGCGTCCGGACGGATCTCAACCGCAAACTCATCCATCTGCCCGATTTCTTTCTCCGCGAGTTCAGAGGCTGCCTGAACAGCAGCCAGCAGTTTTTCCCAACGGGCTTGGATAGCCCCGCCGGCCGCACCGGCCGCGCGCGCTGAGGCTACCCAGGGTTCAGGAATGCCGACAGTCCGATCCTTTTCCAGCCAATCAGACAGCATGGCGACAGGGCCGCCCGGTTTTTCAGGCGCCTCAATCGCGAGGTCACCGGCCACATAGCGGAAAATTCTCTGTCCGCCCTGACCGCCGCGCGCTTCAACCCGAACCGTCGAATGACGGACAAAATCCCGGAGTTCAGAAGCCTCTGCGGCAAGATGCGCCTGTTCCTCAGGCTGGGGCAGTGTATCTGTCTCCAGCATGCCGGAAAGCGATTCGGTCTCCACTTCACGCGTCACAACACCCGAAAGGCTGTAGAGCGTCCGGAGTTCCTCCTCGGTCAGCGGGAAAGGCCCGGTTGGCGTATCTCTGCCGGGAAGCACAGCTTCCAGCGCTTCATTCTCATGGAGCCACGTGCCGATTTCTGTTGGCGTCCAGCTCCGTCCTCCGATTTCCTGCTTTTCAGACTCAGCGTTGAGACGGCTGTAGAGCCTTGAACGGGACTCCTGCAGAGCCTTGAACGTTCTGTCCCGGGCCGCGGTCTCAGCCTCAATCTTCCGTTCGAGCTCCTCCGGTCTGACCAGAGAAAGCTTTTCTGTCAGTGCCTGAACGGTCGCGAGGACGTCATCCTCTTCGCTCGAGAAGGAAATACAGAGATCCTGCATTTCAGCCGGCAGCATCGATTTGATAACCCGGAGCGCTTTTTCCTTCTGAGAAGAAATAAGCACTGTCTTTCCGCAGGAAAGGAAATCTCCGATCAGGTTCGCGATCGTATGGGTTTTACCTGTTCCCGGAGGTCCCATGACAAGAACGGCGTCACGATTACGGATTTCCCGGGCGACCTCCAGCTGTTCGCGGTTAGCAGGCTTCGTGAGAAGAATTGAAGCATCTTCCCCGCCCGCGGCTGCCAGACGGTCTTCCAGAGTTTCAGACGGCTTGGCGGGAGCCGTATCGTCCCGCTCCTCCACACCGCTCACCAGATCGATCAGATGCTGCGGAATCTTTTCACCCGCATCAATCTCACGGATGATCCGATCGGAGGCTTCCGCCATGCCGGAAACGCGTTCTTCTATCCAGAAAACCGGATCCTCATAGAAACCAAAATGAACTCGGTCATCAAACTCCGGCGGTTTTCCGCTGTCAGACCAGCGGCTTTCAGGAGAAATCGTTGCCGCGAGTTTTTGGAAAGAAGCCCGCACGGGCTGCGTGTCAAACGGATGCACATTGGTGCTCTCGACGTCCTCACGCGTTGCCTGGCAGAGTTCAAGCCTGAAACCATCGTCCTGGAATCCGGAAAGCAGTTCTGACTCAAACCGTGCCGGTTCAGAAAGATCCACCTCTACCCGGATCGTCACGCGGTTCTCATCCACAATCAGCCGGAAACGGATCGGGCGCGTAAGCACCGGATGACGTGCGGCGAGGTGTGCGTCGTCGCTGGCGAAGGAAATAGATCCCGCCTTGGCAATCAGCCTGAGATTGCTGTCCTCCACCTCGCGGCTCTTCTGATAGAGCATCTGGAAGAGATCAAGAGACTTTGAAACGGCCTCCCAGTGAAGAAGCCAGTCCTTTCTCGCCCCGCCCCAGTCGAGCCAGGCCTCCCCGAATTTTTCATCCGAAGCGGCGCGTTCAATCAGTTCGCTTCCCGGTTCCCACTCCGGTTTTTCCCATCCTTCACCCACTGCCTCCCGAAGCAGCGGGGGCTCCGGGCAATGCGGAAGCTGGAGCTGCTCAACTGACAGCAGCAGATTCGGCTCCCGGGATTCCGGTGTCCATTTTTTGACCCCCGGAAGCTTTGGATCAATGGATGAAAACTTCAGGAACCAGGGATGGCGATCAAGCCAGATGATGTTTTCCCGGCGAACTCTGCCCAATTCCCGGGCAAAACCGAAAAGCGCTTTTGCCTGGGCCGCCTGCCGCCCTCTTTTCTCAATCGATACTTCCTGCATAATCCATCCACCCAGAGAAAACGGCTGCCCAGAAGCGGGAAGCCTGCCGGAGAACTACGTTTGAAACATCATATCAGGACGCCAAAGCCCGGAGAAAAGGCTCTCCGAGAGGCGCACTTACTGCTGCTGCGGGCCAGGGGAAACAGCTTCATTGATGTTTTTCGAAGACTGTGCGGACCGCATAGGCCGATCGAAATCGAATGACATCTGCTCGCTGTTATCACCTGACACTGAGGACTTCGTCTGGACTCTGACCTCTTCGGCTTCATCCTCCTCATCATCCTCCCAGACATCAGGCTCATCGTTTCCCGGCACATAAGTCCCATACCTGCCCTTATACCGGGTAAAGGCTTCCTGGACTTCCCGCTCCTGCTCCCGAAAGCGGTCATCACGGCCAAGAATCACATTGCCTGAGTCGTCCGGTACCCAGGTAACGCCTGGTACGGCGGCTATCCTGCTTTTCCTGTCCTGAGTCGGAAGGGGATCCGGGCTGTAGGCAATCGGTGCCCGGCGTTCACCGGGCTGAAGCGTTTCAAAACTCTTCAGCTCATTGCCGGAATGCCGGGAGGGAGACACAGTCTCTGCCTGCCGCGTTTCCGGTATCAGCGTCTCTTTCTCCCTCTCAGGGACCTCGGCGGGTATAGCAGTGTTTTCAGCGGGAGACGGAGCGCCGCGGCTGAAAAGCGCAGCCGCTTTCCGGATCAGACTGCGGACCCACTCCATCAGCTCTCTCCCTTGGCCGCGGAGGATGCAACATCCGTCTGCGTTTCTGCGGCAAGCGGACCGGACACACTCTGCTCAGACGTCTGAGCGCTCCTCTGCTCCTCCAGTTCAGGGATACCAGGGGCGTAGCCTGGCGCAATCGATTCCTGGACAAACTTCCAGCACTCCGGGTCCCGCCCCCATTCAGAAATGGGTTTGCCCAAAGAGGAAAGTCTGAGTGTCGCGTTAATCTCTTTCGCCCAGGCTTCCAGCTGAGCCAGAAACTCAGGGGACAGCGATTGCTGCTCCCAAAGCCTCCTGAGCCGAAGCTTTCCTGCAAGCCTTCGGGAGGCGATAGCGACCGTGTAGGCGGTGATAACGAGACTGCTGCCCGAGAATTCCTTTTTCGCGATCTTCTGACATTCACGGAAAATCACGGCTACCGCGACAATATCCTTCCATGTCCCGGGGGTGAGCTTCAGCTGGTCAGCCCCTCCCTGATCATCCAGCGCCTTCATAAAAAGCGCGTAATTTTTCTGCGGGGAAAGACAGACGAGCTCCGGGCGCCCGAACCAGGCATTCATGATCTTTGCGAGGTCAAGCTTAGTAATACGGTTCGAAGGTGGAATCAGCTGTTTTCTATGCTTTCTTTCGGCCGGCGTTCTCTCCTTCGCAAGCATCGTGCGGTACGACCCTGTAGTGCGCTCATAGAACCACTGATGCTCTCCATCGGGGCACCAGGTCGTCCTGGCCAGGTGCTCAAGTCCCAGGTGGAAAGGCGAAGAGGACGAAAGATCCGAGGCCCGGACATTATTCTGCGTATTCGCGAAACGGGCGATATCCGTCAGAAACGCGTCTGCGTGGTCTCCAATCTCAGGCTTCAGCACAATAATCTTTGCCGGAATCCGGATATGTGACAGATCGAGAGTCCGGTCACGGCGCTTGCCGAAGAAAAGGGTCGCCGAAGTCTGCCCGCCATTCACGATTTTGATGCCCGCAAGCACCTTGATTCCGGTTGTGCCGATTGAAGTCCGCGAAAGCTGCAGCTGCTCAGCCACAATCACGATCCCGTTATTAAAGGCGAGAAAATCCTCGGGATGCTCCTTGAGCGTCGTGAACATTCCCTTATTCACCTTCGACTGAATCGAAAGATAGGATCGGACATTCGCTTCGAGCAGCCGGGCATCGTATTTTTCATAAAGAGAACGGAGCACTTCGCCTGGGAGCAGGCAGAGCGCCGTGTCATACGGTGCCTTTTCGTCAGAATAAAAAACGCAGGGAAGCGCCTCTCCGCATTCACGGGAAAAATCAACGTTGATTGGGTCGCCCTTTTCGCCCTCAAGCGCCATGCGTGACAGACGAAGCAGGTCTACGACTTCGAGCGTGACAAGCTTCCCGGCAATTTCCTGAGGCTTATAGCGGGCGTTCTTCACAAGACCGTTTGTCACAATCCAGATTCGGATCTGATCGAGTCCCTTCCAGCATGACTCGACGAGTGCAGCAAAAGCGGCTGCCCGGCCGCCTGAAGGGATTTCGTTCGTCAGCGTCCCATCCACACAGGCTCTCAGAAACAGCAGACACTGGGATGCCGCCCGCTGCGCTTCATCCGCCTTGACCTCAAACACTTCACTTGACGACTCATAGAGCGTCACAAAGACATCCATCCGGTCAAGGTCATCCGACACCGCGTAGGCCGATACCCGGGCCACAGCGCCGTTCACCGTGCCCTGGAAAGGGCAGAGCTCAGGTTCCGCCGCGAGAAGCCCCATCTCTGACATCAGCCGCGAGACCTGTTCAGTAAAGGCGCCCTCCAATTCCGTATAGGCCGTTTCCAGATCGGCGTTGACCGCTATGGCCTTCACTTCGCTCTGAAGTTCAGTGAAATACTGCTGCAGCACGGTATCAGCCGCCATCATGCGTCGCCCTCCCATCTGGTGTCTCGCGCGGTGTGTGCCGGATTGCCCGGCACTGCGCTTTCATAGGGTAATCCTACAGGAAGAAAAAGAAAACTTTCCACATTTCAGACCAGGACCGAGAGGAAATTTGCCTTGTTTTTCCGCTCTGTATTTTTTATTCTGTACTACAAAATATCACTCATCCTCCCAAAGGATTAGAATCTTCGGAGGTTACTGGTTACAGCCTGTTACATGCGGAAGGTTACCGGATGAGCATATTGTCCGGAGCCAGTCCGGCCTCAGGCCGAGCCCTGCTCCGGAGGTATCTCTTTATGCTTGACGCGTTTTTGCATGCTCTCTCCGCGGTTTTTGTTCTCGTCTGCGTAGCGGGTCTCGGCTGGTATTCATCGGCCAAGGGCTGGTATGACGAAGCGGGAAAGAGACTCGTATCCAAGATTGTCGGTCTCGCGATCCCTTTCTTTCTCTTCTATTCGATCACCTCAAAATTCACTCACGCGCAGCTGCTGGAACTGCTCCGCATCTCGGGGCTTCCTTTCATGGCATTCGCGGTCTACATCGTCACGTCCTGGCTGATCTGCAAAGCGGGACTGGTGAGAGATGAATGGCACGGCACCTTTATCGCTGAATTTTCCGGCTCCTCTTTGCTTTTCGTCGGCATTCCGGTGACCTACGCCATGTTCGGAGACCGGGGCATCCCGTACCTGCTCGTCTACTTCTTCGCAAATGTGATATTTGTCTGGACCATTGGGCTCTATAACGTGCAGCTTGACGGGGTTCGGCATACCGGAAAACCAGCCCCAAAGTTCTTTTCCAGGCAAAGCCTGAAAATGATCTTTACAAAACCTCTAATCGGTTTTCTGATCGGCGTTCTCTGCGTAGCGATTGACCTCAAGATCCCGCAGCCCATTTCGCTCGCCACACGGCTGATCGGCCAGATCTGCTCACCTCTCGCTCTCATTTTTATCGGTATCACGGTGCAGCAGATCGGTTTTGCCCGCTTCAAACATCTCCCGCGTGAAACCTGGATCATTCTTTTCGGCTGCAATGTCTATAAGCCGCTCGTGATGTTCCTGATCTCCCAGCTTCTTGTTATGGATCCAATGATGCGGCAGATCCTGATTCTCTCCTCCGTTATGCCGGTAAGCCCGATGCTCGGGGTTCTGGCAAAGCTTCATGACGGACCGGCTGATTTCGCCTCTGCCACAGTTGGGGTAACGGTAGCCGCACTCACTTTCACACTTCCTGTCATCATGGTGCTCGTGAGTTTCATGAAATAGTTTCCGACGCCTCACCTTTCTTTTCTTGGAAGGTGAGGTTCTTTATCTCTTAATAGGTATTATCAATTAGTTCTAAAGTGGATTACTATTATCCGCGATACATCACAATTGATCGGCTGAGTCACTAAAAAGCCGGCGTCTTTGAGGTGAAGTTCAATTATTGATCTACACCTCCCTTCAATCAAGAAAACCACCGCAAATACATCGGAGATTCATAAATGAAAATCGTCAGTGTGGACATAATTGACGTTAAGAATCCGCTTCAATCCGCTGTTGCCAAGTGGCGACCCGTCGTCGTTCGTATCAATACGGACGAAGGCATTTCCGGCTTCGGCGAAGTCGGTCTTGCCTATGGCGTAGGCGCATCTGCCGGTTTCGGCATGGCTCAGGATTTCGCGAAGCTGCTTATCGGGCTCGACCCGATGAGGAATGAATTCATTTGGGACAAGCTCCAGAAGAAAACCTTCTGGGGTCAGGGCGGCGGCACGGTCGTTTCTGCCGGTATGTCGGCAATCGACGTAGCGCTTTGGGACATCAAGGGCAAGGCTCTCGGCGTTCCCTGCTATCAGCTCCTCGGCGGCAAGTGCCGCGATGAGCTTCGGACGTATGCCTCGCAGCTGCAGTTTGGCTGGGGCAACGCCGAAAAGAAAGACATTCTCGTCACTCCCGCTCAGTACGCCGCGGCAGCCGAAAAGGCGCTCGAGCAGGGGTATGACTGCATCAAGGTTGACGTGAACGAAATCGACCTCGAGGGGTATGCGAAGCGCCGCAATCTTTACGGCTGCTTTGCGGGCCGCGATCTCCGCGTGGGCTATGACCGCCTGAAGGCAATCCGCGAAGCGGTCGGTGATCAGATTGACATCATCGTTGAGGCTCACGCCCTGACGGATACCACGTCCGCCATCGAGTTCGGCCGCATGATCGAGGAATTCCGGATCTCCGCCTACGAGGAACCGGTAATGAGCCTCAACCCGATGCAGCTGAAGGAAGTGCACGACAACGTGAATATTCCTATCGCTGCGGGTGAACGCGTCTTCACGCGCTGGGGATTCCGCCCGTTCTTCGAGAATCACATCATTGATCTGATCCAGCCGGACCTCGGTACCTGCGGCGGCTTCACTGAAGGCAAGAAGATCTGCGATATGGGCCACATCTATGACACGACCGCACAGATTCACGTCTGCGGCGGTCCGATCATGACGGCCGCGTCCCTGCAGCTCGAGGCCGCAATCCCGAACTTCGCGATCCACGAACTGCACCGCTATGCGCTGCTCGAAGGCAACCGCCGGACCTGCAAGTATGACTACATGCCCGTCAACGGCAAGTATCAGATTCCGGATCTGCCCGGCATTGGCCAGGAACTGACTGACGAGTGCATCGCCGAGTCTCCCAAGGTCACCGTGAAGTAAGTCTCAGGGCTTTCTTCTGTCAAACCGATGGAAGGGAATTTCCCTTCCCGGTTCCCAAAAACTGAAAGAGGAGCAGACCCGCGGTAAATCCGCCGGTCACTCCCTGATCCATACATACGGTACCCCTATGCTTGGTCTCACTATAGCTGCCATTGTCACCGTCGCGGCCGGCTATCTGATTGTCAAGCGCGCTTACGCCCCGGCAGTGCTTCTTGTCGCGGGCGTGGTGCTGCTTGCCATTGCTGCTTTCGGCGATATCGGCCTCGGACTCGGCCTCAAAAAGAGTTCCGGTTCCATTTTCTTCGACATCTTCCTTGTCGTCGAAAATGTCATGTCCACGACTCTCGCGAAACTCGGTCTCTCCATCATGTGCATGGCGGGCTTCGCGAAATACATGGACCGCGTTCATGCGGGCCGCGCTCTTTATGACGTTGTGGGCGGTCCCCTGAAGTACGTGAAGTCTCCCTATGTCCTCGCCGGCATGGGGCTCATCGTGACTCAGATCGTGGGTCTCGCGATCCCGTCCGCCGCAGGGCTTGCCCTCATGATGATGGTGACCCTCTACCCGGTCATGATCCGCGCGGGCGTCCCGAAGATGACGGCTGTCTGCACAATCGCAGCAAGCCGATTCTTCGACCTTGGACCGGGCTCCGCGAACTGCCTTCTCACCGCGAAAACCGCGAATATCGAATGGGCGGATTACTTCTTCCACTGGCAGATGCCCATTTACCCGTTCATGCTGCTCTCGATGCTGATCTCCATGTACTTTGCCCAGCGTTACTGGGATAAAAAGGAAGGCGTTGAGCCGCTGACGGCTGAAGAAATGGCCGCGCTCGAAATGGATGAAAAGAAAGCTTCTGAAGAAGCCCGGATCCCGAAGATCTACGCTCTCCTTCCGATGCTCCCGCTCTTCATCCTGCTGCTCTTCAACCCGGTGGTGCTCGGCCAGTACGGCATCAACGTGAAGGTCGGCGTCCCGACCGCGATCGTGCTCTCCGTGATGGTTGCCATGATCTTCGACGTTATCCGTACGCGGAACGTCATGGACACCATGGACGGACTCCGTGAGTTCTTCAAGGGCATGGGCAACGCGCTCACAGTCGTGATCTCCCTCATCATCGCGGGCCAGGTCTTCGGCAAAGGCCTTATCTCGATCGGCGCCATCAAGACGCTGATCGATGGGGCACAGTCTGTCGGCCTCGGCGCTATCCCGATGGTGCTCGCCATGGCGCTCGTGATTGGCATCGTTTCCTTCCTGATGGGATCCGGAAACGCGCCTTTCTTCTCGTTCGCTCCGCTGATTCCGGAAATCGCCGCCCGCTACGGAATCCACACGGCAACGATGCTTCTCCCGCTGCAGACGATGACCGGCATGGGCCGCACGATTTCCCCTGTGACCGGCGCAATCGTCGCTGTGGCTGGACTCGCGAACGTATCGCCCTTCCGTGTTGTTAAGCGGAACGCTATACCGCTCGCTATCACCACGGTGGTCTATCTCATCGCAACGTTCGTGATCTTCTACTGATCCGAAATCTGAACAGAGGGGCCGGGAAACAATCCGGCTCCTCTTTTCTTTAGGAGACGAAATTATGGAAGAACCGCTTCAGGCCGGTCTCGCCCGGTTTATTTCGGGCTGCAGTCTGGAAAAGATCCCTGAAAAGTTCAAGGCGGACGCTAGACTCCGTATCCTTGACTGGGCGGGCTGCGCGATCGCCGGCGCCCATTACCCACAGACCGTGATCGCCGGCAGGTATCTCAGCTCGGTCGGCGGCGCGGCGGAATCCACCGCTATCGGACTTGATGACCGCCTTCCCGCCCGATCCGCCGCTTTTCTGAATGGGGTGGCAGGTCACGTCTGTGAGCTCGATGACGGACACCGCACAGCGATCGGGCACCCGGGTTCAGTCACGATTCCGGTGGCCCTCGCACTGGCAGAAAAAACCGGCGCGACAGGGGCTGATTTTCTGAAAGCCGTCATCATTGGCTACGACACCATGGGGACAGAAACCACCCAGGACGACGTGATCATCGTTGCCGATCCCTATGACACCACCGACCACAACCAGGACGGCTACGGTGTGTATGGCGCAGAGCGGTTCCTGTATAATTTCACCTTCTACAACTTCTTCGACGACGCTTCCGGAGAGCCCAACGATATGTGCTTCCTGGTTGCAACCCCCCAGGCATAAGGTGTGACTTCCGGCTCGGTCACGATCTGATGCGGGGTACAACAGAATCATTTGCCACCGAGGCCCAAAACCTGCAAGTATGCAGGGGAAGGGCCTCGTTTTTTACAAGAAACAGCTGTACAAATTCAACTTCTCAACCCCTCTTTACTATAGAAAAATACGGCGG
>ERZ779892.3431-NODE-3431-length-11185-cov-2.681132_pt1 | contig 11185 bp, 16 predicted proteins | sample MGYA00511552_ERZ779892 | MGnify/ENA primary metagenome ERZ779892 (study PRJEB29588, sample SAMEA2154561) | human gut metagenome | biome: human gut; feature: human-associated habitat; material: faeces | place: Denmark | collected 2008/2010 ... | reverse complement strand
CTCTGCAATTGCTGCAAGTGCAACATGGGATTCTTTTGAGTATACGGTCAGGTCGATCAGTGCCCGAAGTCCGTATCTGCTTTTCTTTGAAAAATTCATATTCTACTCCGTGAAGAGCGGTGTGGAGTAATATCTGTCTCCGGTATCCGGAAGCAGTGCCACAATCGTCTTTCCTTTGTTTTCCGGACGTTTTGCAAGTTCGATCGCTCCATAAAGTGCGGCTCCCGAAGAAATTCCTACCAGGATTCCTTCTTTCTTTGCAAGCAGCTTTCCTGTTGCAAAAGCGTCATCATTTTCTACAGTAAATATTTCATCATATACAGTTGTGTTGAGTACGTCCGGTACAAATCCTGCTCCGATTCCCTGAATCTTGTGAGGACCACCTTTTCCTGTAGAAAGTACCGGTGAGCTTGCAGGCTCCAATGCAACGATCTTCACATCCGGATTCTGGATATTTGCCGACTGCTTTCCCGCCGGCTTTCCATCCGCGTTATTTTTGATCGGCGGCTGCGACTTTGCGCCCTGGTCTTTTCTTGCATCAGCAGATGGCTGTCCTCCGGCTTTCGGTATATCCGCACGCTCGGGCCTGCGTCCATCCTGACCACGGTTTTTACGCTTGTCCCTGCGGTCGGCCTGCGGTGCTACGGACAGTTCTTCTGCAAGAAGATATTCGTCCACGTTCTGCGCAGTAAGGCTGCTTGTCGTTTCCAGTCCATTTTCCTGGATTATTTCGCGGGTCTCCGTCATATCGAGCAGGTTACTGATATTCTGGGCGGCGCTTGAAGTTAAGTTTAAGTCCGACATCCCGAACCGTCCCCTGGTAATCGGGAGCTCGCCTGGTCTCGTCTTACCGATCGGCAGCCGGTCTTTTAATGCCTGTTGGATGCCGCCTGCGTTCTGTTTTGGCTGGTTCTGTTTTGACTGATTTGGCTTTGGCTGGTTCTGTCTTGCGGGGTCCTTCCGTCCGGCCTGTTCCGGCTGTTTTTTCTGGTCTCCGCGGTTTTTCTGGTCTTGTGGGTCCTGACGCCTGTTTACCGACTCCGGATGCCCTGCCGGTCCTTTTGAGGATCCCTGCGGCTTTGTATCCGTCGGCTTCGTGTTTCCTGCCGGAGCCTGGGTTACGGAAGCTTTTTTCTCACGGTCCTGGGACGGGTCCTTTTGCCGTACAGCTTCCGGGATAGCCTGTTCTTTTTGTTCTCCTACCGCCTGTTTTACCTGTGCGCTTTTTGCCTGCGCAGTTACGGCTGCCTCTTTCGGAAGGAACGGATGCTCCTTACGCGGCTTTGCCTGCGCAGCATTTCTTGCTGCAGCCTCTTTTGCGCGGATATCCTTTTCCACGGCATACCGTGCGGAATGCCTTGCGATTTTTGCCTCTCCCGGGACCATGATCTCAATGCCACAGTCCTCACAGTAGCGGACACTCGCCCAGACGTCGTACTGCTCAAAATCGTGTTCTAACAGGATCGGGGCCTGACGGTAATACATTGGTGCGCCGCAGACCGGGCACGCCCCTGCCTGTGGTCTGTTGAATACTGACATACCCATAAGCTACACCCCTTCCTTTTTACTCTTCTCATCCTGCTTCTTGTTTTGGTCTGCTAAGAGTTTTTTCTTTTTGCGTTCGTACCGCTCCATGTAATACATGGATTTATAGCGTTCCCTGAAAAACATGCATTCCTCGTACTTTGATGGTATCATCGGCTTTTCTGTCAGTGACTCAAAAATGTAATCAGCCATCGTACCAAAGAAATGGACATTCTGTTTCAGACGGTACTGCGCGATCCATTTCCGCCCTTCCAGGGTACTGAAAAAATCAAAAATCTCCTGGTAATCCTTAAAGATCCGGTAATGGTTGAGCATGTACCGGAAACAGATCTTAGCCCGCTTCCGGCCTTCCTCAGATGCGTTAAAGAAGCCCTTTGGCATGTCCTCCCCTTCTTCTATCATCCTCCGGTATGCCTCTTCCGTCGACATTAACGGATCAAATTGATCACCGTCCGGGTACAGTTCCTTTATCAGGTATTCCACCCGCATGTTTTCCGTCAGTTCCACCGGGAACGGATAGAGCTTCATGACCAGATTATATAACTTCATCCGGCGGAGTACGTCTGTTGTCAGATAGCGCGCCACGTCTTCAGGCGTCCACTTCAGATAATATCGGAATGCGTATCTGCAGATGCTTAAGATCTGGGACGGCTGCATCTTCGGCTCCTGTTCTTCGTAGAATGGCTTGAAGTCATTGCACATCCCGGACCAGACACAATCATACATATACGCAATACAACCCTGATCCATATCCGTGTTCCTCCTTATTTTTATCCTTTTTTCAGTATGGGGTACGTTCGTGGATTTTCTGCGCCGATTTTTGCTGGAACAGGCGCATCGGATATGTGTTTTTTTGCGGATAACACTTTTTGGTCATAATAACGGAAAAGTTTTGTATAGGATGTGAGACAGCCATTTTGACGCAAAAAAAAGAGCGCACGGTGTGTGCGCTCTGTGTCAGGATGTAGTCCCCGTTCTTTTGAGGTATCTGCGTCTTCTTTCAATCAGAATGATCCCGCCTCCCATGACGATGATGACTTCCAAAGCCGCCAGCTTTAAAAACGATAAGGACAGGACGCTCATTCCTGTCTGTACGGCGATTCCTGCCATGCCGATCAGTAAGACGGCCTGCAGTAACATGCAGGCGGACCAAAACCCGATATAATTTTCCTTCTTCTCCATATCTTATCCTTTCTTTGCGGGTTACCGCTTATGGCTTACAGATGCCGCATGCGGTATACCCCTGTGCGATGAGTGCGTCCCGGCCGGACTCCAGATCCTTCCGGTTCTGCTTTGCGATCTTTGGGACGGCGTCGCAGTCCGGGCGGTGAAACTTGCCGGTGTTCGTGTTGACGACATAGGAAGATGTCTCATGATTGGACGCGTCATCTTCGCCTGCCTGACTTTCTTCCTGCCCGGATGCAGTCTGTCCGGACTCGTCTCCCGCAACGTGGCTGTCCCCGGTTGCATAATCGATCTCGATCCCCGGCTGCACATTGTAGACGAACACATGAAAGGAAACGCCCTCCCCGTGGTCTTCTACCGAATATGCTTCCATTTCTACTCCGCGACATACCAGGTCATTTCCCTCAAAGACCGGGGTGACACGGTATAAAACGTGGTGGTCAGTTTCCTGTACGTAATCCGCGACCATGTTCTCAAAAGGGAGCATGCCGTCCACATTCATGTAACGGGTGCCGGTCACCAGGTTCTTTTCGTTGGCGTTTTCCCCGGCGAGCTGGAATCCGATCAGGTGGCAGCGGTTATAGAGGTACTTATCTGAGATGATATCATCATACCGGACTGTATGCCAGCCGGTCGGCTTGATCATACCGATCTCACCACGTTTTTCAGTTGGCATGAGCTCCTTGCAGATATTGGCGTATGCTACGCCACATCTGCCGAGACCGTCAAGATCCGAATAGTACTCGAATGCTTCCGTCGTTTTGTCAGCGTCCGGGAAGTCCGGTTTGTTGCCGTCTAATACACAGTATGGCGAACCGAGGTAGGATTGTACCGCTTCTGTCTGCTCCGCCGTTTCCGTCCGGCGTTCCTGCATGGAACCTGTCGTCTCTTCTCCGGCCATGGATTCCGCTACGCTCCGGATAGCTTCCTGAAACTGCTCCGTCCGCTCGGCGGACATGGTCGGAGCTATGACGGTCCCCGATTGGCAGGCGCTCATAAATATGGCGGATGCCAGGAAGATGGATAGGATCTTCAGCCTGTTCTTCATGTTTTTCTCCTTTTTCTTATAAAAATGCGGTGGCACGCCATATTGCATGCCGCCCGCATTTCGTTTCCCAGTAACTTACGCGTCCTGGCGTCCCTGATATGCCTTGGTTAAGGTTGAGGAATCCAAAACGTTAAAATCCGCCCCAACCGGGATTCCGGTCGCTAATTTGGTGATCTTGATCCCACTTGGCTTTAAAAGCTTCGTGATGTAGGTGGCCGTTGTCTCGCCCTCTAAACTGGAGCTTGTAGCCAGGATAATTTCGTCCACGTCGCCTCTGGCTCTCTGGACTAACTCCATCAGGCGGATTTCTTTCGGTCCAATCCCTTTTTCCGGACAGATAGCACCCTGTAAGACGTGGTAAACGCCGTCAAAGACGCCGCTTCGCTCCATCTGTGCCATGTCGTCATCGTTTTCTACGACCATGATCTTTTTGTGGTCGCGGTTTTTGCTTGCGCATACCGGACAGATATCCTCATCGGAAGTGGCGCAGCAGATCTTACAGTATTTGACGTTTTTGCAGGCATCCTGAATGGCGTCTACCAAAGCATCCGTACGGTCTTTGGGGAGCTTTACGATGCAGTATGCCAGTCTCTCGGCGCTTTTTTCACCGATGCCCGGGAGCATCATGAGCTGCGCTACCAGTTTATTGATCTTATCGCTGTAATATTTCACTCTTTTTCCTCCTCGATTTTGACAAATTCATCTACTCCGTAAATTACGGCGATCCCGCTTCTGCCGTTATCCCAGTTTACCCAGACGTTTGCTCCGCCATCGACGGACCGCACGGTTCCCATGGTACCAGGTTCTACCGGCTGTGGTTCCGGCGGCACCATGCGGATCAGACGGATCCTGGTGCCCGGCGGAAATTCCCTTCTTGCCCGCTTTGCCTGTTCCCACATTGATTTTCCCATCATGTCGCATTTCCTCCTTCGTACGATTTTTCTTTTTCCGTATCAGTGTGTCGGATCGATATTACGGGAATTTTTGCGGATAACACTTTTTGGTCATTTTCATCTTTTTCTCCTTTCTCCATTTCTTGATTGGGCTTACGCGTTCAGTATGCCGTTACGGAAACGGAAAAATCCGAAGAAAAAGAGGGCGGTTTCCCGCCCTCTAAAAAATGATGATACTGTCCAAGTTCCGGTCTAATTCTCATAAAAAATTAATTCATCCGCATACGGCAGCGTGTGCATCCACTCCATAAATCCGACGCGCCATTCATCCAGCTTGTGGCCAGCCCTGGAATGGGCAATGTTCCTCAGTGTTTCGTAACTTAAGGTACAGGTGCGCATCTGATTATAGCTTTCCGGGAGCAGCTGGATTAAGTCGTACCAATACGGTTTGTCCTTGGTCTCCACGTAACGCTGTCGGATGGATTCCAGGTATTCCACGATTGCGGCCAGGTAGCGCTCGCTTTCCTCGGTCAGGTGATCATGGCTAAAATCCGACAGCTCGATCGGCTTTGCATGGATCTTATGCATGGTGCTGGTGGAATTAGCGGTGGTGGCTACCTTATAGGTGTCATATTCCTTCCACCAGTACAGAGGCGCCGTGATATTGACGGACACGAAGATCTGGCGCAGGAATTTGCGGTGGTCACTGCCGGATCTGATCAGGCGCTTCGCCAGATCCAGGTCATTTGGCCCAAACTGGAACGTGCCGTCCGGCAATTCCACACTGTCAGAACGGTCCCAGCTGTTCATCGGGTTTCTTGCGCCCATCACGGCGTTTTTCATATTCATGACACATGTATTTTCAAACGTAATCATATCTTCTCCTTTTTGCATTAGTGTGTATGACGGTCAGACGTATTAGCTCTCTTTGGATGCGATGATGTATCCGGTCCGTTCCAGGAGTCTTAAGTCTTCCTCGATGAGCCTGATATCGTCGTGATTCTTGGATGCCAGCCAGTCAGCTGTCATCTCCGGCCATTCCGGATGGGCAAGGACGCATGCAAGGATGCCCTTAGCAGAAAAGGTTAACCTTGAGTCCGCCAAGAAACCGCAATCATCTGGACTTCCATCTTCGTTTTCCCCCTTATGTACAAGGATGTATTTCTTTTTGTCTTTTGCTTCCATATTATTCTTTTTCCCTCTTTCTTTCTGTTTTTCTTCTGCGGTGGAACAAATGCGCAGATCTTCGATGATTTCCTGCATCTCCTCTTCCGCCTCCATGCGTTTCCGGAATGCATAGCGTTCCAGTTCTTCTGAATTTTCCGGGCGCCATCCGGATAGTGCTTTTTCCTGAAGACGTTTCCAGGCATTTGCCTTTCCACGCGCAAATTCCAGCAATAACTGATTGTCGTAGCATGGCATAGCGGCTTTCTCCTCTTGGTCCATTTTCGTTTTCTCCTTTCCTTTGGTCGCTCTCTTGTTACGATCTCAGTATGTGGATGGCATGATACGGATTGAACCGGATTATGGGCAGATGCGCAGGTTTTCGGCTTTTGTCACGTAAACGGTTCCATCCGTTACCGGATCAGCCATTTTGTATCCCCATCAGCTGTTTCCGCCGCGATGATGGGAATACCAAAACGGCAGCAGAAACGGACCGGCGCTGGCTCCGGAAAGTATTCCGGGTCCGGGGTTCCTTCCGCGTGGAATAAATAGGTATGGACGAAAGCGGCCCGCAGCTGCCGGAGCATGTCTGCGGCATCCTGGTCCACCAGGGACGCAGAAAGAAAAAACCGGGTGGTCATGCGATCGGAAACATTGGAATCGGTCAGACAAAACCGTTTCAGACGGCGCAGGATCTGCCAGAGCAGCAGTCTGGCTCCGGCTTCCTGTTCCGGTGTCAGGATGCCGCCAAAGCAAAGGATAGCAGGCCAGCGGATCTGCCCCTCCACTTCCGGTTCAATGATCAGATCTTCGGACCGTAACAAAACGGCTTCGGAATCCAGTCCAAGCGCATCGCGGCCATTTCCCTGATCCGCGAATACCGGCAGCAGCTTTGAGACGGTCTCAGCAATCTTTGGCGTTATGGATTTGATGTGAACCGGAGCATATTCCCAAATCTGGAAGAGCTGTTTGGCATATTCCGGCTGAGAAGTGTCCCTGACTCTTAAGTTGCCCGGCTTCTTTGCGAGATCGTCCGGCGTCTTCCCATCCGCGACCTTCCATAAAAGCTCCGAGAGCGCAGCTGGATGATGCTTCGTCTCATCCGGATCCAGGTGCAGACGCCAGACCAGTGCTGTCAGGAGGATTTTTTGTACGCGAATGGCTTCCGGATCTCGAAGGTTTAACAGCCGGAAGCACTGTTTCACAAGCTCCGCCGCGAATTCAGAAGCGTCATAGGTTGTATGGATATACGCGAACGGATTGTATCCATACTCATGATGAACTGAGGAAAAATCATACTGGACCGTCTGGGTACCGAACTGCGCATAATAGTCACGCAGGGCATGGTACAGCCTGCCATTTCTGTCATCGATCACGGCTGTCCCGAAAGGCAGTGCGCAGCCTACCGGAAACACCACTTCGTCCTCCCATTCCTTCCTGGTCGCTCCGCTCACCATGCAGTAAGATTGGTCATGCAGGAGCAAAAGCTTTGCAGTTTCCCGCTTCTTTTTCGAAAACATCCCTGGTCCTCCTTTTTTTTTGCTGTTTATGGGGATGGCTTACATAGAACAGGCCCGCTATCACTGCCCCAATATAACCCACCCAAAATCATGCAACCAGTATGTCGCACCTAAATGTATTTTATTTTTGCGGATAACACTTTTTGGCGCAAAATGCAAGAAAATCGCATAAAAAAGAAGGGTGCGCATCTGCACCCTTCTGGCTTTTTTAATAATCCATTTGCGTTGTAAAGTCTTCGCCGATCATGCTCTTGACGGTCTTTAAAGCTACATCCTCCATGTTGACGAAACGGATTTCTTTGTTGGTGACGATTGTAGCCAACCCCACTACGTACCGGAGCTTCTCGTTACCCACTTCCATAAGGATCATTGCTTCCTGATCCGGAAGGATCTTCTGAAGTTCCTGATAAAATTCGAGCATGCAATCATCATCAAGGATCACATCCGATTCCTCGTTGCAGGTATGGATTTCGTATTCATCTTCTTTCTCGATCGCGTCACAAACATACATCTTCCCAATGGTTTCCGGATCGGGATTCTGAATCGGAACCCAGAGCCATTCTCCGTTTACGCATGTTTCCTCGAAAAATACCGCCGGCTTCTCATGTTCCGGTTTGCTCATCCATTCTTTCACAGTCAGGATATCTCTGTATTCCAGGTTGCCAAATCCGCCAAACCCATGAAGGTCTGGATGTTCAGAATCATCGAAACTTTCCAGATCATCTCCACTTAATCTGGAAAACAGTTTTTCGTACTGTTCCTCGTCGGTAACTTTAAAGTAGTTTGTGCGGTACGTACATTCATAATTTGCCATAATCTTATTCCCCTTTTTCGTCTTTTTCTTTTGGTGGAAGCATAATATCCAATGCTTCCCGTACGTGTTTGAACAGCTCCTGGTCTTCCGTGTGGGTTTTCATGAACCCCTTGGGAAGACCGAGCCGGATCTGGATCACACCGGCAACCTTTAAGTATATCGGATACAGTTTTGGTGACATATGCCCGCCGTAATCATATCCGTACTCTTCCAGCCGTCTGCAGATCATGTCCGTGATTCGTTCCGTTGTAAATGCCATCGCCATCCTCCTACCAGATCAGTTTGGTTCCGCAATGTTCACAATGAGCCGGCTTCCCAAAATAATCCAGATGATCATTGGTTCCGATTTCCACGTTACAGTGCGGGCAACGGATGGCATCATCTGCGTCATCGCCGTCTTTTGTTACCTGCATACCATCGGTAAAACGCGATTTTGCCAAAACAGGCTTCAGATAGAATCTGTGTCCGGACTCAACAAAAACCAGTTCGCAGTCCTGCAGGGTCCCGTCGATCAGAACCTGAACATTTGTACCTGCCGTTTTGCAAAACGGCTGCTTGCCGATCTTCTCATATAGCGTCGACCATTTTAGCGCTTTCCCCATGGACTTCTCCTTCCTTACGCTGTTTTTGAAATACCGCCGTTTTTCGGTTTATATTCCCCGTATCCAAATTCGGAATACAGCGGTTCGCTCAAATTGATTGCGTAAATAAATGCAATGCCGTTCTTGCTGTCTTCCAAGGTATCCTCAAATGCATCTGGATCACTCGGCACACACAGACAGTCCAGAACGGTTCCGTATGTCGCGTGGTAAAGGTAGGCATGGTAAACTAAAACGCCGTATTCCTGCTCCAGTTCCTGGACCTTTTTGAGCCATTCCGGTTTGTTGCTTAGCCAGTAAAGGATTCCGTCAAAGATCTGGTTCTGGCGTTCTGAATAGTATAGCTTGTCTTCCGTCATGAACTGCTCCTGGACCTGATCCATCAGTCCGAAGTTGCGTAAGCACTCGCGGGCGATTCGTTTCTGTTCTTCTTTTTTCTGATTTTCTTCCATTTTTCTCTCCTTTTGCTTCTGATAACTTTTTGGCTGTTTTGATCTGTTGCTGGTTGTTCTTTGCCGTTTCAGGTAGTCGCAGTTGATTCCGGAACTTCCACAAAGTCCTCGCCGATGTGCAGTCCAAGGACGTCATCCGCATTATAATGGTCGGTGACACCCCAGCCGTTGAAATAGTCGCCTTCTTCATCGACTCCAACGCCAAAGTTTAAATCCGACAGGATGCCTTCCGCGGTCGGCAGATATGTTTCGTCCGCCGTCTCTTTTCTGGCGTCCAGGATCTCCTTTCGCTTTGCGGCGCAGTTTCGGATGTAATCATCCACGATCTCGCGACCGCGTGCCGTCAGTACATACATTTTTTCTTTCCTCCATTTCTTATTTTGATTGTTACGTGTTCAGTATGGAGACATTGGGAAAGGAAATTGGTCGCTTTTTGGTGTTCTGATTGCTAATGGCGGCATACCGGAATGCAACGAGTACATGCCCGTATCATAAAAAGCCCCTCCGGTTTACCGGAGGAGCTTTGAGAATGATTGGTTATTTTTCTGGTTCCATCATCGTGACGAATCATGGTCTGTGTTCTGCTCCCTTAGCATCAGATGCTTCGTATGGGATCACCCGGACAAAGGCTTTGCCTCGCCTGGCGGCCTGGATCATATTATCAGTTCCGCGGCTTTTTCCATCCCAAAATGCAACCAGCGCTGGAATGCCTTCCTTCGCGTACGCTAACATCTGGGCATTTCGCATGGGACCGGCAGCTTTGCCGTACTGGTGCCACTGGGCGGGGAATCGGCGGAAAGATAGATTCCGCTCCATGGCGTACCGGATACCAAGCTGATCGGCGCCTCTCGCGTTACCGGAAATGATCACAACCGGCGCGCCTGAATAGTCTTCCTGCAATCCGAGGATGATCCGGTCCAGTTTTTCTCTCATCAGCACATAATCATCAAATGTTCTGGTCCCGGCCACGATCAGCCGGATCTCATGAATTTTGTTATTTTCCACATTCTCCTCCTGCATCAATTCCATCAAGGAAAAATTTCACATCGTTCAGTTTGTGCAGGCAGTCATGTAATGTATAATGATTCTCCTGCGCCAGTGTGTTGGTTCCATCAGGGAATGCGATTACGATTGCAAAATCATCCCAGTATTCCGGCAGAGTTTCTTTGCTTATCTGGATCCACGCGTGCGGATCGTTATGTTCTGCTGCCCACTGGATTCCGTCATACTGGCTTGCATCTTCTGTATTGACATAATATTCAAAAGCCATGACCGCAGCTCTTTTCGCATCATTTTCGTACAGCCCGTACTGGCTTTCCAATTCCGACTGCATGAAGCTGCGGATATCGTCGTTGCAGATCCTGCGGTTTAAGCCACGGCGGTAGATTTCCTTTAACAGGTCTTTATCATCCTCCTGCCGGAGACGGTAAGCGCTTTCGCCAAGGCATTCATATACCCCGTCTTGCAGGACGTATGCACCCTCCGCATCCCCAAAATAATGGATTTCAAAATCCACATCGAGATTTGCCTTGATGATCTTATCCGCAACCTTATCCATCTGCGCCTCGATATTCCCGTAACGCTCTCCGATCTCCAGACAGAATTTACCGTCTGTTTCGTAGGCGTCATCCGGGTCATACCCGTATGGGGATAAATCGGCATCGTTTAAGATCGCGACCAGCTTGGCTAAATCCTCCATGGTTTTTGCCATAAAGCTTCCTTCGTTATAATAATTCATTTTTTCCTCCTGTTCCGTTTCTTTCTTGGTTTCCCGCAATGTTTCTTTCTGTCCAGGAAGCAGTGTTATTTGCTTTCCTCCGGCTCGTCCGGCTGTGCGGCAAAGAACTCGTCATAGCCTGTAAAGACGGTCCGGTCTTTTTCCTTGTAGTCTTCCTGGCGGGCATCCTGCCAGCAGCGGCATACCAGGACCCCTTTTTCTGCCATTTCCGGATTTTTGCATTCCGG
>ERZ779892.3430-NODE-3430-length-11185-cov-6.537376_pt1 | contig 11185 bp, 9 predicted proteins | sample MGYA00511552_ERZ779892 | MGnify/ENA primary metagenome ERZ779892 (study PRJEB29588, sample SAMEA2154561) | human gut metagenome | biome: human gut; feature: human-associated habitat; material: faeces | place: Denmark | collected 2008/2010 ... | reverse complement strand
GGGGTCGCGCAGCATCAGCACAAACAGCCGCACCGTCAGCCCGCCCAGACACCCCACCGCCAGCACCGCCGCCAAAAGCCGCATGCGCAGGCGCATTTTTGTATTCTGCTGCGGCGTGATCGGACGCATAGCTCCTGCCCCCTTCCCCATAGAACAGCCTATGAGTGTTCCACTGGCAAAATGCTGAATTATCGCAGGAAAATTCTCCGTATTGTCGATTGACCGTTTAGACACATAAGGTGTATACTGTTAATAGTAGATTTTGACATTTAATTATCAAAGTCCGAGAGAGCTATTTTTAAAGGAGGCAAACCCTATGGCTAGATTTACTTTACCCCGTGACCTTTACCACGGCCCCCACGCGCTGGAAGCGTTGAAAACGCTGCCCGGCAAACGCGCCATGATCTGCGTCGGCGGCGGTTCGATGAAGCGCTTCGGCTTCCTGGACCGCGCCGAGGCCTACTTAAAAGAGGCCGGCATGGAGGTAGAGCTGTTTGAAGGCATCGAGCCCGACCCGTCCGTGGAGACGGTCATGAAGGGTGCTGCCGCCATGGAAAAGTTCCAGCCCGACTGGATCGTCGCAATCGGCGGCGGTTCCCCCATCGACGCAGCCAAGGCCATGTGGATCAAGTACGAGTACCCCGACATCACGTTTGAGGATATGTGCAAGGTGTTCGGCATCCCGCCGCTGCGCCGCAAGGCCCACTTCTGCGCCATCTCCTCCACCTCCGGTACGGCCACCGAGGTCACGGCCTTCTCGATCATTACCGATTACCAGAAGGGCATCAAGTACCCCATCGCCGACTTTGAGATCACGCCCGATGTCGCCATCGTTGACCCCGAGCTGGCCCACACGATGCCCAAGAAGCTCGTCGCCCACACCGGCATGGACGCCATGACCCACGCCATCGAGGCCTACGTCTCCACCGCGAACTGCGACTTTACCGACCCGCTGGCCCTGCACGCCATCGAGATGATCCAGGCGGATCTGGTCGGCAGCTACAACGGCGATATGGATAAGCGCGACGCGATGCACAATGCCCAGTGCCTGGCCGGTATGGCGTTCTCGAACGCGCTGCTCGGCATCGTGCATAGCATGGCCCATAAGACCGGCGCGGCGTTTGCCGATTACGGCGCACACATTATCCACGGCGCAGCCAACGCCATGTACCTGCCCAAGGTCATCGCCTACAACGCGAAGGATCCCACCGCCAAGGCACGCTACGGCGTCATTGCCGACAAGATGCACCTGGGCGGCGAGAACGACGACGAGAAGGTCGCGCTGCTCATCCAGTATCTGCGCGGCATGAACGACGATCTGAACATCCCGCACTGCATCGGCCACTACGGCCCCGACTCCTACCCCGCCGAGCAGGGCTTTGTCCCCGAGAACGTATTCCTCGAGAGACTGCCCGAGATCGCAAAGAACGCGATTGCCGATGCCTGCACCGGCTCCAACCCGCGCCAGCCGACCCAGGAGGAGATGGAAAAGCTGCTGAAGTGCTGCTACTACGACACCGAGGTCGACTTCTAACCACCGCCCCTCTGCGGCTCCTGGAAGCCGCCGCATGATCTGCCCCGGCCACCAGCTTTTGTGGCCGGGGCTTTTTGCCGCCGCAAAAGTGGGCAAAATCCTTGCGATTTGATTTTTGCAAATTTTTGCTGTACAGTGCGCAGCTACAGCGTCCGCGGGCATTTTTTGTACAAGTGTCAAATCCTTGATTCCGCATAGATTTTGCTGTATACTAATGGTAAAATCCAAGTAAAAGAGGATGGGAGTTTACCATGACATCCACTGCAAAATCGCAAGGTCCCCTGTTTACCAGGCGGGCGCTGTTCACCCTGATCTGGCCCCTGCTGCTGGAGCAGACATTAAGCGTCACGATGGGCATGGCCGACACACTGATGGTCGCCGGTGTGGGTGAGGCCGCTGTCTCCAGCGTATCGCTGGTGGACAGCCTGAATATTTTGATTATTCAGATTTTGTCCGCGCTGGCTACCGGCGGTGCGGTCATTGCCAGCCAGTATCTGGGCCGCCGGGATGAGGAAAACGCCAGCCGCAGCGCCGCCCAGCTGTACAGCGTGCTGGGCATCTCTACGGTTGCGGTGGGTGTTGTCTGTATGCTGCTCTCCCGCCCGATCCTTCGGATGGTGTTCGGCAGCATTGATGAGGATGTCATGCGGTTTGCGCAGCAGTACTTCCTTATCAGTGCGGTGTCCTACCCCTTCATCGGCCTGTACAACGGCGGCGCGGCGCTGTTCCGTGCGCAGGGCAACAGCCGCATCAGTATGCTGGCCAGCCTTGTCATGAACGTCATCAACATTGCGGGCAACGCGCTGCTGATCTACGGTTTCGGCATGGGCGTTATCGGCGCGGCGCTGGCCACGCTGATCGGGCGTGTGTTCGCCGCGGTGTTCATCCTGTGGCAGAACCAGGACCTGCACAATCCCCTGCGCGTGCAGCACTTCGCTGACCTGCGGCCCCGGCGCAGGCCCATCATGCAGATTTTGTCCATCGGCATCCCGTCGGGTCTGGAAAACGGCATGTTCCAGATCGGCAAGCTGTGTGTCAGCAGCCTGACGTCTACCTTAGGCACCTCGGCCATCGCGGCCAATGCCGTGGCAAACTCGGTCTCGACGCTGGCGAACATTCCCGGCAACACGATGAGCCTTGCCACGATCCCGGTCATCGGGCAGTGCCTTGGCGCAGGCGAGAAAAAGCAGGCGCAGCACTATTCCGTCACGCTGCTGGGCATCGCCATCACGGGGCTGACCGTCACGAACGCGGCACTGTTCTTCCTGATGCCCGAGGTCGTGACCTGGTTCAACCTCTCGGCGGAGGCATCCGCCATGTGTACCCACGTGGTCCACTGGTTTAACCTGTTCAGCATCTTCTTCTGGGCGACGAGCTTTACCCTGCCCAACGCCCTGCGCGCGGGCGGCGACGCCAAGTTTACGATGTCGGTCAGCATCGTCAGCATGTGGCTGTTCCGCGTGATTCTGAGCTATATCTTCGTTCTGCAGTTCCACTTAGGACTGACCGGCGTCTGGTTCGGTATGTTCATCGACTGGATCTGCCGCAGCCTGTGTTTCCTTGTGCGGTTTGCCCGCGGGAAATGGATGGAGCATAAGGTGATATAAGACGCAAAAAACTCCCTGCCCGGTGCGGACAGGGAGTTTTCTATTGTATGGCGCGGGAAATTACTCCACCATATACTCAAAATCAATACGGCCCAGCGCCACATCGGCGGCGGCGACCCGGATCTTCATGGAAGAACCCAGCATCCAGCTCTTGCCGGTCAGCGGGTCCAGCATGCTGACGCCGTCGATGACCTGCGGTTCACCCTTGCAGAGCTGCGCGGCGGGGACAAAGCCCTCCACCGTGTTGTCCAGCTCGACAAAGACGCCGCGGGGCGTGATGCCGGCCACCGTGCCGGTGTAGACCTCACCGAGATGGTTGTGCATGTACTCGGCCTTGTACAGGTCCTCGACATCGCGCTCAATGCGCACGGCGGCGACCTCCTGCTTGCTGGACTTCTCGCTGGCCTGCTGGGCAAACTCGTTGAAGTCGCGCTGCAGCTGGCTGGCGGAGACACCGTTCAGCATCTCGGTCAAAATACGATGAATCGCCAAATCGGGGTATCGGCGGATGGGGCTGGTGAAGTGGGCGTAGTCCGCCAGCACCAGACCGTAGTGGCCCAGGGGCTGCGGGGCGTAGCGGGCCTTCTGCATACTGCGCAGAATGCCGGTGTGGACGGGGATCTGGATGGGCTGGCCGCGGGTCTCGTCCAGCAGGGCCGCCAGCTCGAGCTGCGTCGGGATGGGGTTCTTGAACTTGGCGTTCAGGCCGCAGGCCAACAGCGTGGCGGACAGCTTCTCCATCTTCTCGGCGTCGGGGGCCTCGTGCACGCGGTAGACGAACGGGGCCTTGTTCGTGCGGCCCGCGTTGGCGGCGCACTGGTTCGCCAGCAGCATGAACTCCTCGATCATGCACTCGGACGTGCCGCGGTCACGCTTGACAATGTCGATGCAGCGTCCGTTCTCGTCCATGACGAGCTTAGCCTCGTTGGACTCAATATCCATGGCGCCGCGGGCCTTGCGCAGGACCAGGCGCTTGCGGTACAGCTCGTCCATCGTGGGCAGCTGGTCAAGCACAGCCTCATATTTCGTCTTGAGGTCGGTCAGGTCGGCGTCTGTTTCAGATTCCGGGGGCTCCAGCAGGGCGTTGATCTCCTTGTACACGCCCTTGACGCGGCTGCAGATGACGCTCTTGACGAACTTGTAGCTGCGGATCTCACCGTTCTCGTCCAGTCGCATCAGACAGGAGAACGCCAGGCGGTCCTCACCCTCGTTCAGCGAGCAGATGCCGTTGGACAGCTGAGTCGGCAGCATCGGGATGACCTTGTCGGCGTAGTAAATGCTCGTCGCGCGCTCGAACGCTTCCTCATTCAGCGCGGAGCCGGGGCGGACATAGTGGCTGACGTCGGCAATGTGAACGCCCAGCTCGTAGCCGTCGTCCAGCTTCTGCAGGCTGATGGCGTCGTCGATGTCCTTCGTCTCGGCGGAGTCAATCGTGAAGATGGGAATGCCGCGCAGGTCCAGGCGCTTCGCGGCCTCGGCGGGGTCAATCGTGGCGTTGTCGTAGGCGCGGGCCTCCTCCAGCACCTCCGGCGGGAACTCCTGGCGGACGCTGCGGCCATACAGGATGGCCTTGGCGCACTCGGACGCATAGTCGGAGGAACCGAATTTCTCGACAACGGCGGCGCGGTGGTCGCTGTGGCGGTTGCCGCGGTGGGTGATGAGGAAGCCGACCTTGTCGCCCAGGTGCACACCCTCGCTCCCCTGCTTGGCCAGCAGGAACTTCACGTCGCGGCAGCCGTCCGGCTCCACGGCCATGCGGCCATCCTCGGACAGGCAGACCGTGCCCGCAAAGCGGTTGTTCGGGACCGTGACCTCGACGACCTCGCCCTCGGAGGAGCCCTCCACGCGCGGGTGGTCGAACAGCTTGACGTTGATCTTATCGTTGGGCATTGCACCGTGCAGCGCGCGGCCCGGGATGAAGATGTCGCCCTCGCCGTCGTCGCGGCTGGCAAAGCCGAAGCGCGCGGCCAGCTTGACGAGCGTGCAGGGAATCGTGTTGGGGGCTGCAGCATTCTCATAGGTCGCAAAGCCGGGCACATAGGTGCCGTTGCGCATCGACAGTTCGCCGGTGGCGACCATAGCGGAAACGGTGGTGCGCAGGCGGGAGTTGTCCACCTGCAGGTTGTTCTGCAGTTCGCGCAGCGTCATGGGACGGCGCTTGACCGCGTTTAAAATAGATTTCTGTAACGGTGTCATAGTTGCTCCTTTAATTTACGTCGCACCGCCATCCGACGGTGCCCTACCCTTATATACATCCACAAAAAACGGCCCGCCGGGGCGCTGCTTACAAAGCCAAAGCGCTTGGCGGACCCTTTTCATCTTTGTTACCCTGCCAAAATCACAGGCGCGCGCTCAAAACGCAGACGACCAGCGTGACGACAAAGAAAACGACGCCGCAGATCTTGGTCAGCTTAGCCAGCTTGGCGTCCACGCCGCGCTCACGGCCTGCTGCCATCGTGGCGGAGCTTTCGCCCATGATTGCGCCGGACAGGCCCTGGCCCTTCTGCTCCTGCGCGAGGGTGAAAACAACGATCAACACGGACACGGCGATGAGGACGACGCCGAGAACGATCTCATACCAGTTCATTAGATTAGCACTCCTTCTATTTCTATCCACGCCGTCGTGACGTGAAAAGTCTCATGCACCGTACAGTATAGCATAGTTTGCCGCACGTTGCAAGCGCTTTTTTCACGTTTTGGGTGTAAAATCAGTTTTGCAGCGCAATTTGTTCGCCCTGCACCAGCGGATAGCGGACCAGCCTGTCCCCGTCAAGGTTTTCCCGGTGCATATCGACGGCAGTGATCTGGTGGTTGCCGTAGGTCGTGTAGTAGTAAATGCCCTTGTCAGCGTTGCAGCAGCTTGTGTAGAGCGTGATCTCGTACTTGCCGCCATCCAGCTCACAGCAGCCGCGCTGCTGCTCGACAGCGTGCAGGATGTGGAAGAACTGCCCGACGCTCTCGGCCTCGCTGCTGCCGGATTTCGCGTTCATCCGCACAAAGGCCGCACGCACAAAGCGGGACTGGCTGGACAGATCGCCCGGCAGGCCCAGCGCACCGAGGCCGCGGCTGTAGACGGGCAGGTCAAGGCCGTCCGCAAACGCAACCGCAGGCGTGCGCGGCGAGAGTGCGCGGTAGTTGTTCAGTGCGAAAAGCTGCTGCGGGAACGGCGGATTGTTCGTCAGTACACCGACGGGGTTATCGTAGATGTGCAGGCCGTCGGCGGTGGACTCCACCACGATGCTCCCCGTTTTGTCGGCAATGAGCCAGTGCAGCTGCGCGAGGGGCAGCTGCTCACTGAACGGGATATTGACGATGTTGGTTTTTGCAAGCAGCGTGCGCACCTCGGCCAGCGTCGCACAGCTGCCCAGCAGCCAGGGGATCAGCTCAAACTGGGCGACGTTGCTTTTGCCATCCTGCGCCGGGTGGTAGACTGCATTGCCGACAAAGTTCAGCCCTGCGATGCCCAGGCCCTTCTCATTGACGGCGTCATAGTAGAGCGGGTACTCCCCCGCCACGTAGGCCATGCCGATCATCGCATATTTTGTGCGGAAGTCCCCCATGCAGCGCAGGCTAAACGGGTAGGCCCGCGGCGTGATCGTGACCTCGTCACCGTAGGAAAATTCATAATCGAGATTGCGGCCAAAGTAGAAACTGTCGGTTGTATAGGTTGCAGCTGTACACATGGTAAACACCCCTTTAATTATAATAGATGCAGCGCGGCTTTCCTGCGTCGAGAATGTAAGGGCGGACATGGTTCGCCCGCGGCACATAGCGGCCGCCGCAAGGTTCACGGGTCGATGGTGAGCATCGGCCCCTGCATTTTCAGTGTAGTTTATATTGTACCACACCCTGCGCGGGATAATCCACCGCCAAATTGTAAACAATGCGTCCTTGCTGAATCCAACGCCATCACAAAAAAGCTTGCGACGTATAAAAACCTCCCGGTAACAGAAGTGAAATTACCGGGAGAATGAGAAAACAAAAACGCTGCAAACCCCGAAAAAAGGCTTGCAGCGGTGCTTTCTGGCGTCCCAGAGAGGATTTGAACCTCCGACCCCACGCTTAGGAGTATGGCTTACCATGTGATACACGGTTCGGATGTAACTTCCAATATCATCCCTTACGCAGAATGACTTGTAGTAAACGAACTTTATGGTGCAAAACACCTATTCTGACGCAGTTTTATGTGTCCGTTGGGTGGTCCTATTAGCAAATTCTTAGCAAGAGGACACCCAGCCAAAGCCGATTGCTACTGCCATTCTCCACTCCCTTAGTCAAAATGACAAGGCAAATATATGGAGGTTACTATGGACAAGAAAGAGAAAAAGTCGTTGCCGGAACCGCGCACATATACCGTGGAACAAATTGCGGCCATGCTAAACATTTGCCATATAGCATCACCCTATTACATTGTATAATTCATACTTTGCCCGTGGAATGTTGCTATATGCAGGTTGATTGAAGTTTATAATTCATATATTACATCTTATATTTTTCAAGAGCAGGAATTACAATAGAAGGGAAATGAAAAAAGTAAAAGAAAAATTTCTAAAGTTAAATCCTTTTGGGTTACTCAGTTGTATATTAAGTGTAAGGCGTTTTACACATGGAAGGCGGTGACACGGTATCGAAGATTTCATACTAATTAAAAAAATCCAGTCGGGTGACACAGATGCATTTGAGATAATTGTCCGAAAATATTATCAGTCAATTTATCTATTTTGTTGTCGGCGATTGAACGGCGATCCAGATACCGCCGCAGATATTACACAAGATGTTTTCTTGAAATTGTTGGAGAATATTCAATCAGTACGAAAGATCGGGAAATTTCAAAACTACCTGCTAACGATTGCTGTTAATACCTGTAACAATTATACTAAGAAAGCAAAACCCCTGTATATGGATTTAGAAACTCTTGAAGATATAGAAGATACTGATAATGCCTTTGAAAAAATTGAGCTTAACGAACTTAAAGCGCAAATTCAATATGCAATCAACACATTACCGGACTATCAAAAAGAGGTCATCATTTTACGATTTTATTATGATTTGAAAATCCGAGAGATTGCAACCATTACAAAAGCTAGTGTTTCTACTGTAAAATCTAGGCTCCAACAGGGGATTAAAAAACTGGAACGATATTTGGCTGATTTTAGAGGAGGCGATAATGTATGACCCAAAAACAAAATGGTGTATTAGAATGGTTGCAGAGTTGTGAAACGCCTGCTCCATCTGAACCTAAAATTAAAGCAGTAATCGTAGCTGGAAAAAGTTACATGAATAGTTCTGAATTCAATAAAAATTCAATGCGAGATATTATATTGAACCAACTTCAATTTCTGCCGCTTTCTTTCTGGATTGTTCAAATAATACTCACTATATGTGCAGTATTATTAGCATGTATCCTGGGCCAATGGAGGGTTCCATTTTATTATCCATTGACAATCCTTGCAGTTATGGTTCCATTCCTTGCGTTATTAGGTGCAATAGAAATATCTAAAAGCAACATCTATGGTATGTGGGAAATTGAACAGTCTAGTAGAACAACGCTGGTAAAAATTGTAGCAGGTCGTATGCTGATTATTGGAGTAATCAACCTTTTCCTAATAACAGTCATTTTAATTTCAATGGCATATATTTACCAGAAATCAATGATTGAAATGGTGTTGTATGGTTTGATTCCGTTTAATATTTCTTGCACTTGTTATCTTTTTATATGTGCGAAAAGCAGGACAAACGATAGCTTGTATCATTTAATCGCTTGTATGATTTTTCTTTCTGGAACATTTTCTCTTGTACTCCATCAGCGATTTATATTTGAAGCGTCTATGTTCTGGGGATGGATTGGATTTTATGTGTTATCTATTATCCTATTAGGGAAAACGCTTCAACTGTACTTGAAAAAAGAAAAAATGATTGGAGAATTGATATGGAACTTACAATAAATGATCTTTCAAAAGAATATGGAAGAAAAAAAGCTGTAAATCATTTCAGCGCAAAATTAACAAATGGTGTTTATGGTCTACTCGGGGCAAATGGTGCGGGCAAGACAACTTTGATGCGAATTATTTGCGATGTCCAAACTGAAACGAAAGGAGCCATTTTTTTTAACGGGAAAAACATTCATGATTTGGGCGAGAAATATCGTAATATCTTAGGCTACCTGCCACAAAATTTTGGCTATTATCCTAACTTTACAGCGTATAAATTTTTGATGTATATCTCTGCAATAAAGGGGCTGCCGCCTAAAAAAGCCCATAATCGCACAATGGAGCTGTTGCAGGTTGTTGATCTGCTCACACAGAAAAACGAAAAAATCAAAACTTTTTCCGGCGGTATGAAACAACGCTTGGGAATTGCTCAAGCATTACTAAACGATCCCCGTATTTTGATTTTGGATGAACCTACAGCTGGACTTGACCCGAAAGAGCGGGTGCGGTTTAGGAATCTGATTAGTTCTTTGGCAGAAAATAGAATTGTAATTTTGTCCACTCACATTGTTTCTGATGTTGAATATATCGCAAATGAGATTCTGATTATGAATAATGGCGAGTTAATTCAACATGGTTCTCCAGAAGAAATTTTGAAGCCGATTGAAAAATGTGTTTGGGAATGTGATGTATCTCGAAAAGAGGCCGAAGAATTAGAATTGAACTATGTAACAGCAAATCTGAAACATAATAATGGTGCAGAACGGCTGAGGATTATTTCTCAAGAAGCACCATGCAGAACCGCTTGGAATGTTGATCCAACATTGGAAGATTTGTATTTATACTATTTTGCGGAGGTATCCGAGCATGAATGAAATGATAAAAGCAGAACGAAATAAAATATGTTCGAGAAAGCAAACACGAATGTTGTTTTTAGCTGGTGTGGTTCTTATCGTTGCCTATTTTTTCTTTTTTCAATTTAATTATCAAAATGTTTTCTATGATTATGACCTTGAAAAAATGGCATTAGCAAGCGGTTTTACAGCCATTGAACAACGGAAGGAAGTAGCAGAAATATTTGAAGGAAAACTCTCTCAAAATACATTACTTACTATGCAAGAAAAAATCGACCAAGCAAAACAAGCAACTGTTGGACAAGATGAAAATTCTGCTTTTTCTGCTGTTCATGTTTATCGTGACCAAGCGGCGATTCTGGAATATTTGACAAATTCTGATGGTAGTTTTAAGTCACTCGAAACAGCATATCCAAATAGTCCAACTGTGACTTTAGGATATTGCGATGGCTGGGATAAGCTATTATCTGGAATGGGGAGCATCTTGTCCATAATGATATGTTTAATTGTTGTAATCACTCTATCTCCTGTTTTCTCAGAAGAGTATGCACTTCATACAGATAGCATTATTTATTCGGCTCGGTATGGCCGAACCAAACTCACAACTTCAAAAATTATAGCGGCCTTGGAAGTTGTAATTGGCACATACCTCTTGTATTTACTGCTAAATTTAGTTCTGTATTGCTGTACCTATGGGTTCCAGGGGTGGAATGTAAGCATTCAATCTTCATTACATTATGCTTCTTCAATATATAATTTGACCTTTTTGCAAATGTTCTTTATCTCCGTAATATTGAATATTTTTGGGATTGTAGCCTTGACAACTATTACATTGTTTTTAAGTGCTCAAATGAGTTCTCCTGTTACAGCGCTTATTACTTCTTGCGTCATCTGCTTCTTGCCAGTTGTGTTTGATTTTAATGATAGCCTTCCTGTTTTACAAAAAATGCAGGAAATTTGCCCGATTTTTATGCTTCATACAAACGGTATATTTTCTGATATGAAAACATATTTCGGTATGAGCCAGCCGGTCTTTATGATCATCCTTAATGTTGGATTGATATTCGTATTTTATAGACTAACAAAAAATGTATCAAAGAAACATCAAGTTACGGGGTAATTTTGATGAAAGAGACAAGTTGGGTCAGAAATTTGAGACAGCCTTCTATGCCAAGCCTGATCTCCGCAATGTCCGTCCGCCGGAAGAACCGGCAAAATCGGAGCCTGCGACCCTGGACCTTGAAAGCCTTGTGGAGCAGC
>ERZ779892.3428-NODE-3428-length-11189-cov-10.535297_pt1 | contig 11189 bp, 8 predicted proteins | sample MGYA00511552_ERZ779892 | MGnify/ENA primary metagenome ERZ779892 (study PRJEB29588, sample SAMEA2154561) | human gut metagenome | biome: human gut; feature: human-associated habitat; material: faeces | place: Denmark | collected 2008/2010 ... | reverse complement strand
TGTCCTCCGGTAGGACCTCTGCGTAAACGGCGTCCACGCCCACCTCGGCGGCAACAGACTCCGCCGTGCGGCGGTTGTCGCCGGTCATCATCACCACATTGGTAAAGCCGCTCTCGTGCAGCGCCCTTACCGCCTCCCGCGCCTCCCGGCGAATGGGATCGTGGATGCAGATCACCGCCGCCAGCTCTCCGTCTATGCAGAGGTACAGGTGGGAGTACGCGGCGGGCAGCGCGTCAAATTTCGGCTGTTCTCCCTCCGGGATGCGGCAGTCCTCGTCCTCAAAGACAAAGTGGGCGCTGCCGATGATGACCTTCTTGCCCTCCACCATACTGGAGATGCCGTGGGCCACCACATACTGCACCTGCGAATGGTACTCCTCGTGGGTGAGCCCGTGCCGCTTTGCCTCCGCCACCACGGCGTTTGCCATGGAATGGGGGTAATGCTCCTCCAGACAGGCGGCAAGTCGCAGCATTTCCGCCTCGTCGTGTCCGCCGAAGGGGATGACCGCTGCCACGGTGGGTGTCGCATAGGTCAGCGTGCCGGTCTTGTCGAACACAATGGTGTCCGCCTTGGCCACCGCCTCCAAAAAGCGTCCGCCCTTGACGGAGATGTGATAGCCGCTGCTCTCCCGCATGGCGGACAGCACCGCAATGGGGATGGCCAGCTTCAGGGCGCAGGAGAAGTCCACCATCAGCACCGAGAGCATTTTCGTCACGTTCCGGGTCAGAAGATAGGTCAGTGCCGTGCCGCCCAGCGTGTAGGGCACCAGCCTGTCCGCCATTCGGGACGCCTTGTCCTCGGCGGTGGATTTTAGCTTCTCCGACTCCTCGATCATTCGAACCACCCGGTCATACCGCCCGCTGCCGGAGGATTTCTCCACGGAGATGACACACGCGCCCTCCTCCGCCACCGTTCCGGCATAGACGGGACTGCCGGGGTGCTTCGCCACGGGCATGGACTCGCCGGTGAGGGAGGACTGGTTCACCATGACCTCCCCCTCCACCACCCGGCCGTCCAGCGGGATCATGCCGCCGGTGCGGATCACGATACGGTCCCCCGGCTTCACATCGGTGATTTTCGTCAGCACCTCGGTGCCGTTTGCCTGCAGCCAGACGCTGTCCACCCGCAGGCTCATGGCGGAGGCGAGGTCGGCCACGGACTTTTTGTGGGTCCATTCCTCCAGAATTTCGCCCAAATGCAGCATGAACATGACAGAGCCTGCGGTGGCAAAATCGCCCCGTGCCATGGACACCGTAACAGCGGTGGCATCCAGCACGGCGACGGAAAGCCGTCCGTGCAGCAGTGCCGAAAGCCCCTCCCGGATGTACTTTACGGAACGGAACACCGCCAGCGCCGTGGTGATGGGCGCAGGCAGGAACAGCTTGGAGATGCATCTGCGCATAACGGCAACTGCCAGCTTGTCCTCAAACTCCCGGTTCAGTGCCCGGGAGGTATGCTCCGGCACCAGCTCCATGGCCTCCGCCTTGGCGAAGGAGAATACTGCCAGCGCACGGAGTATGCTTCCACGCTCCGCGTCATAGAGCACCACCGCGTCCTGCGTCCGGTCGTAGACCCTGACCTCCTGTACGCCGTCCTGGGCGCGCAGATAGTATTCCAGCACATCCGCTTGGGATAAAGTCATCCGTCCGCAGCACAGGTGTACCCGCAGCCGCCCCGGTAAATCATGTAAGATCGTGCATTTCATGGCTCACTCCGCCTTAGCGTCCTCTGCGGAAGCGTCCTCCACCACAGCGGCGGCCTCCGCCTCTGCGCGGCGCTCGTTGATGGCCTTGGCTTCTGCGTAGATGTCATCCGCGCCCTCCCGCACGGCGGTGACCGTTTTCATCACATCCTCCTTAGCACGCAGTGCGGCGGCGGTGGTGTGGGCATAGGCCTTTCTTGCGTCCCTGCTGCTCAGCAGCTTGATGCCCGCTGTGCCGAACAGCACGCCTGCTACAAATAAACCGAGTTTTTTCATAATGATTGTCCTCCTTTATAAAATATATATGTCAAACCGATGGCCGCGATGGCGGCATCGGAATGATCCTACTGTTTCTTCTTCCCGAAATGGAAAAAGCCTTTCTTCTCGTAGACTGCGGTGCTGATCTCTCCCGCCATATAGCCGGTGGCATTGATGGCGGCACGGAGGGCATTTTCGCCCAACGGCTCTTTCGAGAGGATCACCGTCTCCCCCTTGGAATGGGATGAGGAAACCTTCTCCACCGAGAATGCGGCGCGAATGGCGTCGTTGATGTGCGCCTCGCACATGGAGCAGGCCATGCCGGAAACCTTAACTGTTGTCTGGATCATTTTCGTACCTCCTGTTACGGGAATCTTTCACGCACCGTTTTCGGAACGCCTTTGTAATATAGCTTTCTTTCATCGCTGTGCCTCCCGCTTAAAGCTTCTTTTTATACCCGCAGTCGCAGTACGGTCCGCCGGAGGCGAGAGTGTACTGCCGCACAAAGTCAGTCGCGCCGCCGGCTTCGCTCATGGTGTAGTCCAGGTGGCACAGGGCAGGGGTTAAATCGTACAGCCCCAGCTTTTTCATCAGCACGCAGATGCCGCATTTGGTGAAGCGTCCCTCGTAGCCGCTGCCGTCGGGATATTCGTAAAACTCCATGTTCCACGAATATGGGTTGCGGTCGGCGGCTTTCAAGGTGGCGGTCGCCTTCATGCCGGAAATATCTTTGGGGGTAAACTTGTTTTTTCCGCTCTTGCGGCAAAACCATTTCATCGGCTTTGTCATCATGGATTTTGCGTAATACTCCGTCAGCCACTCCACATCCGGACGCTCCGGCATGGAGAGAACGAACGCACCGATCATTGCGCAGTTGACGATATTCATCTTGAAGCGATCCGCTTTTTCAAACTCCGGCAGGTCTGCGATGATTACTTTGTATTTTGGCTTTGCCTTTTTCGTGATCGCTTTTGCCGTATCGGTATCGTAGCCGAGCACCTCTGTCAGCTGCTTTTGGAATGAGCCTGCAAACAGCGCCCACATTCCCATGGGCATACCTATGTATTTCATTGCACTGTCTCCTTACATTCTCCGCATTTTGCCTTCTCCCGCAGCAAAACCAGCCCCAATGCCAAAACCAGCAGGTGTCCGGCGGATTCCGTGCCGTGATCGATCTGATCCAGCGGCCACGGCAGAAGCGTGAAGAGATTTCCCACAATCCCCGTAAAAACGATGGGGTTGCAGAAGGATGCCAATATCCGCTGTGCTGTGTTTTTCAGCGGGAGCATCCTTTTCCAGATCATAACGAGCATCACGACGGAAAGAAGTACATCACACAGGATATATGCTGCCAGCAGCGGCGCGGCGTTGCAGTAAAAACCTTATTGGCGATCTCTGCTGCCGCCTGCATATCGCCGTATTTCTCAAAGGTAAACTTGAAGATCAGCGCCATGTTCGTAAACATAGCATGGACATAGCCCCAGCAGACCGTGCCGGTGAGATAGGCGATCTGAAACAGCTTGACCCACTTCTGCTGCTTTGGTTGGGTGAGGTGCCGCTTCAGGAGCTTCCACATCTGGTGAAAACCGATGTAATAGAGTGCCGTTCCGAGAACACCGCAGATAATGCTGACCACCATGCGCCATGTGGCCATATCGAGATAGGCGACTTTGACCATCAGTCCGATGAATTCCGTGCTTTGGGTTTTCCCGGTCGCCGCAAACAAAAAGTCGCCGATTACATAGAGCAAGCACCCGATCATGCCCGCAATAAGCGCTCGTTTTTCTTTACTCGATTTCCGGCATGGTCATAATAGTATCGGATCTTTTTCCCGTTATTGACAGACTCCAGCTTTCTTCCCTGTGTCCAGGTAAATGTAGTATTTCCTTTTTTGGTCATATTTCCAATTGAATCATACTGCATGACTACGCCATTCCACTTCATCAGTTTATCCCGCCATACCTGTCCGAAGGTTCCGGTTTCTGTTGCAGATGGTTTTGTTGGAAGCGTTCCTGTTGTATATGGATACTCACATACTTTTACAAGATTTCCACCCAGATCATACTCATAGGTGAATGTCTTCTTCTGCGTCTGGCTGTTTTCCCGGATCAAACGGTTCAGCTCATCGTATACATAGGATTCTTTTACTGTGCTGGAACCTTTTGTATCTGTGATCGCCGTAATATTTCCGTTTGCATCATAAGTATAACTCAGGGTTCTGGAACCTACCGTTATTTTTCTTGGAAGTGTACCGACCTGTTTATCCGGAGAATAATATCCATATGTCAGAGTTAAAGGATTTGTGGTATTCCACTCTGTTTTTGCAACTCTTCCACAGGAATCATAAGTAACGGTTCTCTCTTTTCCGCTCATGATCTTTGTTTTTGTTTCTCTGCTGTCTTTATCATAGCTGTAATTTGTTTTTGTTCCATATTCATCAGAATATACGCGAAGCTCTGTCATGTTATTATTTGCATCATAGAAATACTGGTATCTCTGTCCTGATTCATCTGTAACACGCATCAGCCTGTCCAGGAAATCATATTCCAGATCATAGGTTTTTCCAGCCAGGTATGCCTGTACTTTTGCAAGATTTCCGCTTCGGTCATACACATAATGATTCATTCTTTTTTCTGCAGACGCACTGGCACTGTGATAATAGCTCATCTGGATACGATCCATACTGTCATACTCGTAGCGGATATAATCTCCATTGCTGTAAATGGTCTTTGCAAGATTTCCGTTTTTCTCTTCATATTCATATCTGACAAGTTCATGAGAATATTCTGCATCCGTTTCTTTTTTATCAATAGAAGCTCGCAGCATATTTCCAAATGCATCATAGGTAAATCCGTAGGCAAATCCATTATGGCTGATGGACGCAAGTCTGTCATTTTTGTAGGTATACGCATTGGTCACTGTTTTCTGTACATTTCCAATTGTTACTTTCTGGCTTACTGCACTGAGACGCTGTGCGGCATCGTATCTGTAGGAAATCTTATTTCCTCTTCCATCTGTAAGTGATTTCAGCAGATCTGTAGTTTCATCCCACTCATAGGATACGGTATTTCCCTCTGTATCCGTAACGCCTGCTACATGATTTTTCTTCTCTGTGAATTTACGGGCCACCCAGGTACCTTTTGTTTCTGTAGTATCTGCTGCGGAAATACAACCGCTTTCTACAATGTTTCCTTTTGTGTCATATTTCAGACGGTATCTGACTCTTTCGGCAGAAGTTGCGGTTCGCAGACGACGTTTTGCATCATACTCATACTTAAAATTATTTCCTTTTGGGTCTGTGATCCCGGTTACATCACCAGTCGCATTGTACTCAAATTTCTGCCGATTCTTCTGAGCATCTGTAACAGAAATGAGATTATTTTCTGCATCATAAGTATATGTCTGTCCGAACTCCTCCCGGAATAACGCAATGCCATCTACAAACGCATGATTGGCATTATGGCAGTATGTATACGCTACCTGAATACTTGCATAATCATTTTTTGCCACGTACACATCACTCAGGAACTGCCAGTCCAGAATATCCGGACTGAAATTACTGTAGTGTGTATCTTTTGTCTTTCCATCTGCAGATATAAATACAACTTCCACACCAAACCTGCGACCTTTATCCACAGAAGATTCCGGAAGTGTTGTTCCGAATCCCCAGGCATTCACCATGTAGGTATCGCCTTTTTTTCCTGTGAGATCCAGTTTTTTGACCAGACGTTTTTCACTTTCATAATCTCCAACAAATTTGAAAATATGATTGTCAAGTCCCGGAACCCTTTCATTTACTTTGGCCGTTGCTTTACGGTCTGTTACCGGAGCTTTGGATATCGTAAGAGCTGTATTTAGGATATAAGCAAACTTTTTTTCTTCTGTATTTTCAGGCATAAACGCATACCATACTTCTCCGTTATTCTTTGTAACTGTTCCCCGTATACGGATTCTTGTATCTTTGGGAAGTGTTACCAGCCCACTGGCCGTAGATGGAGTCGTATAGCAGTTCACCGGTGCATATGTGTAACCATACGGCGTGTTTGTTGCCAGTCTTACTACAGAATCTGCGGAAATATAGCCATAATATCTTTTTCCGTCAATATCCAGTCCTGCTTCATACCACTTGTTTCCACTGGAATCTTTTACAGATGAGCGTAATGCCAGACAGGTATTTTTTTCAATCCCTTCCTGTACCGGTATTGCTGATGCAGATGGGGCGGAGCGGAGAATGGCATTCTCAACTGCAGTACATGCGGAATTGCTGGCGCTTCCTCCCGGCATATAAATACACAGAGACTCTGATCTGACATATCCTTTCTGCCCGTTTCTTGTTTTCACATAGTACCAGAGATTTCCACTGGAATCTTTCAGAAATGCATTTGCCACCACACATTCATTCTTGAAGATACTTGTGATCTTTGTTTCTGCAGACACCTTTGGTGTTGTATAAACATCCGCAAAATCTGTGATCACCATCATTGCATATCTGACAGGAACATATACGCTGGTTCCCACTGTTGTCAGTTCATCTGCAAGCGTGGTTCCCGAGCCGGTAAAGCCCTGCGTACTCCCAAAGTAAAAATCTCCATTATCTATCAGATTGCAGCGGTTTGCAGTTGTTCCGCACTCCAGCTGTGCCATGTCTCCATAAACTGTTCCTTTTACTCTGTACATGTATAAGAATACTCTTACTTTTGTATCAGCCGCATCTTCCGGTACCTTGAATGTTGCCTTCTGACGTATAAACCCACCGGTACTCTTTCGGATTCCTTCACTTACCGCATAGACATTTTTTCCATCTTTATCATGATATTCAACTCGTGCAAAACATCTTCCATTTTCCCCAATCTCACTTATGACAGCTTTCATATACATGGAGAATGTATAGGTCGCACCTTTTCTCAGCGAAACTTCCTGATACCAGCTGCAGAACTGATTACTTACCTCGCTGGTAAGCTGAAGGGATCTTGTCCCTGTTTTTACATTCTGACTGTCGGTATTGACCGATGCTTTGATATTTTTTTCATCGGATACATAGGATTTCCAGCCAAGTGTCTTTGCCTGAATGATCGGATCCTTCAGCAGCTGGATGATATTTGACTGAAGTTTTGTTTCATTCTGCAGACGGTTGGTGTAATTTTTATCCTTGCTGTATCTTGCACTTGCCGCATGGCCAAATCCATCATGCACATGCAGAAGGTTTCCTGAATTGTCAAATCGGAAGATTTCACTTCTGTTTTTTCGATCTGTAAATTTTGTGCTGTTGTATCCATAGGTAAGCCGCAGGCTGTTTCCTTCTTTACTTCCTCTTCCGTACTCAGTTATCTTTTTTACTCTGTAAGGATTCTGGCTGTAATAGTCGTAATGCACTTCACTTTCATCAACATTACGGATCTTCTGGAGCAGACGGGTTGTTGTATAGGTATATGTGGTCTTGGAATTATCAATATCTGTGATCGATGTAAGACATCCGTTGGTATATGCAAACGTCTTGCTTTTTTGATCTGGTCCTGTTACCTTTATCAGATGATTTGCTTTTCCTGCACTGTCCGTATCATAAGTCAGTGTTGTCACACGGCCTGCACCGTCTGCGATGGATGCAATACGCAGGTTGGTATATTTCAGGCTAAGTGTATTTCCATGTCGGTCTGAAATAGAGCGTAAATATCCTGCTGTCATGAAGTTCAGGCAGTTTTCTTCTTTATCTTTGATCACATAGGCAATATCGGAATCTCCGGTTTTCAGTATCAGTTCCAGATCCAGGCCGGTTTCCTCTTTCCATTTCTTTTTTGTACTGTCATATACAAAATAGTGGACTGTACCATCTCCATCTGTATGTTTATAATACTCCGTTCCTGCAATAGTGATTTTCCGGATCGTCTGATGATAATTCAGACGGACTCCATATCCGTAACCGATATCGGTGTCTTTATCATTGCTGTTGTATACCTGTGTCAGCCCCATCGGCATCAGTGAGCCGCCTGTTTCCATTGTATTATGCTGCATGATCACATTTCCGTTGTAGTCATTCACGTACACGGTGCCTGCACGTCCTGCTTCCTGGCTATGATATGTCCAGTAGTCCTCAAGACCGGAGTAGTTTACGTAGGAAATGTCGATTCTCGGACGCATATTCGTATAATCACTGTCGCAATCTGATGAAAGATACGCTGTATATCCCGAAAGTTCATAACTGTCCCTAAGTAATACACCATAGTTACGTCCATTCTGATACCATTCCTTCACAAGCCGTGTAATATCAAGGCTGATATATTTCTGTTCATCTCCGGTAAACTTACATATATCTTCAACTGTTTCCGAATACATAGGCTTGTTCATCCACGTAAGATTGGCAGAATCCCAATCCTGCAGTACACGATGAACCTGAACAGTTCTTTCTTTTCCATCTTTTGCAAGAGACACCATCAGCATGCGTGCATTGATTACCATATCTCCGGTTTTGATCATCGGCAGTTTAAATTTCAGATAACTTCTCTGAATAATATCACCACCTCTGGTTTTTAAATACATCCCTTCACGATCAGTACCCGCTGCATCCTGTGAATCTACACATGCATCAATAATTTCCTTCACGTCTTTTGATGTTGTCGTAATCGGATCGACAATAACCGGATAAACTCTTTCCGGATCTTTCAGCCATTCTTCATCCGGTGTGATCCGGATCGCACAACGGTCTTTTTTTCCTTCATCCAGAAGTTCGATTCCGATATTTTCTGATCTTTTTCCTGCGGAATCTGTCATAAACGGCGCCGCAACAGCAAAAATCTCTTCCTCTGCATCATTTACAAATCTTACGCAGGAATTTCCTGCTACCGGATGAAGTTTTTTGGTATGATAGAGCCATGTAAAAGAACCGATTGCTTCCGGTGTTTTCAGGATGATATCTTCTTTTATGCTCTTTCCTCTTACACAGAAACGGCTGTCTGTTCCCGGAAGGATATCCGGATAAAGAACTGCATTCGTTCCGGTTTCTTCCGCCTTTACTTTTTCTGCGTTTTCCAGTGCCCAGCTAATCTTATATGCATCTTTGGTAACAGATACCGTCCCCTGCTTTCTGGAATGCTTACGAAATACGACTTTCCATTTGCCTTTTCTGTTGGCAAAATCCTTCTCTGCCCTCTCGCTGGCTGCGTATTCTTCTGCCATATTTTCTTCCTGATCTGCTTCTGTGTCTTCATCCATTTCCTCTGTCAGGGTATCATCCATTTCCTGCCAGATTCCCTCTTCGTCCTGATAATGAACATCATCCAGATAGATTTCTTTCGTAAAAGAATGATCCTCATTCTCAAACAGTTTGGATGCTGCGGTTCTTTCTTCTTTTATTTCCCGTCTTTTCTTATCTTCCATTATTTCTTTCCTTCTTTCTTTTCATTTTTGAGCCAGATCCATAAAGCAGTCATAACTGTTACCATTCCGCTCAGGATCTGATACCACTCTTCTTCTGAAAATGGGAGTGGATTTCTGCCTGTCAGTTCCAGGATTTGATTCGTCAGTGCGATCATAAGCACTGTCATCCGGATCAGTACATCTCTTGGAAATCTGATCTTTCGTTTGATCTTCATTCGTTTGCCACCTTCTTTCATCTCCGGTAAAGCTGGCCTTCACTTTACGCTCTGTAGTCAAAAACATATGTTTCACGCTTTATATAATATCGAACATCAGTTTGTTTTTAAATTACATATATGTTATTTTTCGTAACATATATGTAGAATCGAATATTTTTATCTCCATCCCTGTGCTTCCCTGCACTCTTTATCACAGTTTCTGAACAGTCTGATAACTTCTTCTTCCGAAATATCCAGAAAACTGACGATCTGAAAAAACAGCAGGATACTCATGGCATTTTCTCCATTTTCGATTCTGGAGATCGTCATCTTGGATACATCTACGCCTTCCGCCAGTTCTTCCTGACTGTACCCGCCTTTTTTCCGACATATACGGACATATTCTCCGATCTGATATAATTTCTGCTCTTCATTCTTCATTTTCTTTTCCCCCTTATTTATAAAGAAAAAAGCCAGGAAAACACCCCTGATATTAAAATCAGGGAAGTATTTCCTGGCTTTGAGTCTGGCTCTTACGCAATCTACGGTTGCCGGCCGGCTTCTCACTCAGTTTTTATGTGGTTTTCTTATCTCTTATGTGTTCTGTAATAAAAGATCTGCCTTCTGTATTGCTGTTCATTGCAATGTGCCAGCTGTATCTCCACCTCTTTTCTGCATCTGGGACATTTGATCCGGAGGATTCCGGAACAGTCACCTGTCAGATCGAACAATCTGCTGTTGGAGCAACTCGGGCAATGTACTCGTATTGCTTTTCTGTCGGGTGTTCTTTCTTCGATGTCCACCACTTCTCACGCTCCTCTTTTACGAATATATGTTCGCTTCTTATATTTTCCATTATACAAACTTATGTTCGCTTTTGCAATAGTAAATTTTCCCTCCGACAGCTTTCCAATCTCCCACGTTCATGCTATACTAAACCTATCTCTGTCTGCCCGTTTCAGTCATGGGGCAGACTTATTTTTTTCAGGAAAGGATTTATTTATGAAGCGTATCAAAAATATCGATCTGCTCCGTGCGGGGGCGATCCTCTACATTATGCTGTATCACTGCTACGTTCTGTCCGGGCAGCCATGGCAGTCGCATACAGCCATCCACACACTTCTGACTCTTGGAGGTGAAGTAGGAGTTACACTGTTTTTCCTGTTAAGCGGATATGGGATCTATCTTTCCCTTTCTTCTTCGGAGGCGCGAGGCTGTCTCCCCGGCTGGCGGGCTTTTATGAAAAAGCGCTGCATCCGCATTATGCCCCAGTATTATGTATGTATCACGGTCCTTCTGATCTTTATGTCCACGCAGATGTTCAGCAATGAGGGACTTCGTCACATCCTTGCGTACTATACGTTCACGGAGAACTTTTCCCCGGTGACTCATGGTTCCATCAATGGTGCGCTGTGGACGATGGGCGTGATCTTTCAGTTTTATCTGATCGCCCCGTTCCTTTATAAAGCAGTCCGGAAAAACTGGCTCGTAGCTTCTGTTGTGTCCATTGTTTTCACTGTTATCTGCCGGTTCGCAGTCGTCCTTTATCTCCACAATTCCGGGATTTCGGATAACTCTGTATATTTTGTATACGAGCGTCAGGTATTCTCTGCGCTGGATAATTTTGTGCTGGGAATGGCTGCTGCCGCTTTCTGGAAGCA
>ERZ779892.3424-NODE-3424-length-11200-cov-43.295828_pt1 | contig 11200 bp, 10 predicted proteins | sample MGYA00511552_ERZ779892 | MGnify/ENA primary metagenome ERZ779892 (study PRJEB29588, sample SAMEA2154561) | human gut metagenome | biome: human gut; feature: human-associated habitat; material: faeces | place: Denmark | collected 2008/2010 ... | reverse complement strand
TTCGGGACATTTTGTCCCGAAGTGGCTCGTTGCGGTGCTTCCCCTGCCGGGGTATCCCTTTCGGACGGTCATTCTGTTTTCAAGGTGCAGCTCATCGATGAACTACCTCAAGTGTATACTTTTTTGACCGCCTGTGCCGTATGTCCATAAGGTCGGAAATTAGCCCGGAAAACTCTCTATTTCCACGCTCTCGGAATTGTGGTAAAATAAAGATAGTAGAGCGATAAATAGGAGATTGGAGAGCTTTTATGAATGAATATTTGAAAAGATACATTGAATTGAAAAAGCAGTTTGTTGCAACCAATAACAGTCCAGACAGCGTCCGTTCTCTTTATGCTTTTAAGGAAGAATTGGAATATATGGAGGAGGAGCAGGCAAAGGAAGTATTGGTGGATGTATATGACCTACTGGACTTTAAGAAGGATGCCTACGACCTGCTCTGTCAAATCGGAAATCGCTCCGATAAAAAAACACTCAAGCGGTTGGGTACGCTGAAAGACTATGCGGAAAATTGGGGAAACCATTATGCTATCCCGAAACCCAAAACGCCAAAAGAAAAGCAGAGCGAGAAAGAACAGCGGCTCCAACTGGGTCTGCCTACCTTTCGGTATCACCCAGACCCTTTGGATACTGGGGCTTTTGATGAGTCCAAAGAGGGTGTTGTCTGCGACTGTTGCGGTAAGACCACCCATATCTTTTATACCAATCCGTTCTTCTCCATTGAGGATATTGCGTATCTGTGTCCAGAGTGTATCGCTAGTGGTGCAGCAGCCCGGAAGTATAACGGTAGCTTTCAAGATGATTTGTCTTTGGATGATGGTGTAGATAATCCAGAGAAGTTGGACGAACTTATTCACCGCACTCCTGGTTACTCCGGTTGGCAGCAGGAATACTGGCGTGCCCACTGTGGTGACTATTGCGCCTTTTTAGGCTATGTAGGCGCCAGAGAATTGCGGGCATTGGGTGTGCTGGAAGAAGTGCTGGATGACTCTATGTGGGATGAGGAAGAGAAAGAAATGATACGGGAATCCGTCAATGGAGGTCATTTACAATGTTATCTGTTCCAATGCTTACACTGTGGAAAGCACTTGCTTTGGATGGATTTTGATTAAGGGGCAATACCCAAATTATTAAGCAGACAAGGAGGGAGAGCATGGAACTATCCATACAAGAACGATTGAAAGACCTGCGTGTGGAGCGTGGGCTGACGCTGGAGCAGCTTGAAGAACAGGTAAATCTCTCCAAGTCTGCGTTGGGCAGTTATGAAGCAAAGGACTTCAAGGACATCAGCCACTATGCCATTATCAAGCTGGCGAAGTTTTACGGCGTGACCGCCGATTATCTGCTGGGACTGTCCCAAACAAGAAATCACCCAAACGCCGATCTTGCAAACCTGTGTTTGAGTGATGATATGATTGAACTGTTGAAAAGCGGGCTGGTGGATAATTCCCTCTTGTGTGAGCTGGCGGCGCACCCTGATTTTCCCCGGCTGATGGCTGACCTCGAAATCTATGTAAACGGTATCGCAGGAAAACAGGTGCAGAGTGCAAATGCCATTATAGATGCTGTGAGCGCAACCATTATGAAGCAGCACAATCCCAGCTTGTCCGACCCGCAGCTAAGACAGCTTATCGCCGCTCATATTGATGATGACAGCTTTTGCCGCTATGTGATACAGCAGGACATAAACAAGATAGCCCTCGACCTGCGGGAAGCCCATAAGGACGATTTTTTCAGCGTTCCGGAGGACAACCCACTGGAAGATTTCTTGCAGACCGCCGAGGAAACTGCCAGTCCAGACAGCGACCCGGAGCAAGCAGCTTTGGCGTTTATCTGTAAGCGGCTCAAATTGAATTTGAAAAAGCTGTCCGAAGATGAAAAGAAGTGGCTGAAAAAGATTGCACAGAAGTCGGACTTGCTGAAAAATCCAAACCCACAGAGGGGGAGGAAATAAGAGAGCGATAAATTGGAATGAACTGAGAGGAATTTTGTCTATGAAAATAAATCTATCTAATTTTGAAACATCAGATGTATCTTTGTTTGATGTATCAATCGTGCAAAGAGATGTTGGAGGCGGGAAAACGGAGAAAGAGGACATAGATTGTTTAGAGGAATATCCAACAGCAAAATCGTTGATTATATCGGGACTAAATCAGGAATGTTTTGAATATTTAATCAAACATTATGGTAGTCAGTTTGAAGCTATTTCCTTTTGGAAAAATAAATCAGTCAGCGACTTGTCACCATTAGAGGATTTAACAAATGTAAAATTCATTCATTTTTTCTTTAATCAAAAAGCTACGGATTTGTGGAATATGGAGCGTAATGAGAAGTTAAGTGGCTTGTCCATTTATGATTTTTCCAAATTACATTCGGTTGTAAAAGTTGCTACCGCACCATATTTGAATTATTTTTCCATAGGAAATCGTGTCTGGCCCAAAATGGAAATAGAGAGCCTAAAGCCTTTAATTCATAGTCAAATTACACACTTTGGATGGTGGGGAGCAAAAATTTTGGATAATGATTATCTGTGTTTAGCGGATAGTCGTATTAAAAAATTAGATATGTTTATTAGGCATTTTACGATAGATGAACTGGCTCGACTGGTTGCTAACATTCCAGATTTAACAGGAGAAATAACGAAACCTTACAAGGAGTGTAGCATTATTGAAAGCGGGGAAAAAACGACCTATTATCTTCTCTGCAAAGGGAAACGAAAACTAATAAAGGGAAAAGATGATGATAAATTAAAAAAGTATTTAGAGGATTACAATAGCTTAGTTGAGAAGTACAAAATAGAATATACATAACATCGGGGAGATAGCAAAGCCAGCCGAGCCAGTCAACGGTCAAGATGAACGGTGCATATAAATGCACCGCCGTTGACAGCCCCGCCCGTCTTTGCTAAAGGGTAATCAAGGCGGGAAAGCCCTAAAATGGCTTCCCGCCCATTTCAATTTTGAGAGAAAAATCTGTCTGCTTTTTCGTGAGTGTGTCCACAAGTTCGGGACATTTTGTCCCGAAGTCCGGCGTAGGACGAGGGACGGGGCTTTCATATACGCCCTGTCTGCTGATGAAACCAGTCCTGCGCTTGCGGCTCCACGCCACGCAATCACAGCCCTGTTTTCCTGCCGTTTCAAATGCCCTTGCCCTCCCCGGCGGCAACGGCATTTTTACGGCAACGCCGACAGAGCGTATAACACACTACACTTTGCAAGCAAAGTCGTGTGCCAAGGGGCAAGCCCCTTTGGAAACCCCAGACAACAAAACAGGCTGAATATCTCGCACTTTCCCGGTGCTTGATATTCAGCCTTTATTTGTTGTCAGCAGCCCCGTTCAGTGGTTTGTGTGTAGTTCCTTGTAAACTGACCTAAAGCGAGCGCTAAATAATATTACATCGAACTACGATATGGTTTGGCCTACTGCGGTCGGCCTATGGAACCTTCGCTGTATGGTCAATGGTGTTAAGAAGGAATTTCCCGAAATCACCGAGGCTGAATTAGCGGCGAAGTTCAGTCAGGGCAGCGGTATACATGGAGTGAACTATCAACGAGCGTTTATTCAAACAACATGGACGCAGCAGCAAACAAAATTCGCCTGGATTCTGTTAAATAGTACAATACCTATTTTTGAAGGTTGGTTAGAAGAACTGAAACAAAACTATTTCACGGATATGGATGTCAAGGCCCTACAATTTCCTACACAGGCACAAGTAGAAGTTGCCCGTTTGACAGCTAATTCATCCACCATGTTGCATAACTCATTTTATTCGACCTATCTCGGAAAAAGAGACAGGTGTTACGCACAGCTTGATGCTTTACTGCACTGTTATCGAGTGTTCAAAGAGGCGCGAAACTGCTATATGCACAATGGGTCTATAGCAGATCAAAAATTGATAAACGCATATACAGACTACTTGCCGTTTGCAACTGCATCATCGTTATGTGTCTCGGAAGTCCCAGATTTTCCTGCACCTGCTTTAGGAACAGAAGTTCAAGTGAGTCTAAGAGGTGTAGTTGGATTCTCATACATACTGATTAAACTTTTAGTGTCGTTAGATACAGAATTGCTTTGTGCAGCCGATGCAGAAGCTGAATTTATCGCTCGTTATCAACAAAAGCACAAAATCATGCGAACATTAAAGCCTAATGCAGATGAATCCAGACGACAGGTGAAACAGTATGTACAGCAGTGCGGCTTCCCTAAACCTTTGGCTGTCGATGATATAATTACTTTTTTACTCAATAATCACTTAATATCAAAATAGAGTTCTCAACATGATTAGACCTCGCTTCAATCGAAGCGAGGTTTTTCTATGCCCAAAATCAGGAGGTGAATACAAAATAGCAAATCAACTGACCCATGTGAGCCTGTTTTCCGGCATTGGTGGGCTTGATCTGGCGGCGGAGGCGGCGGGCTTCCACACCGTCTGTCAATGCGAGTGGGCGGACTATCCCTATTCCGTTCTGGAAAAGCACTGGCCGGATGTGCCGAGATTCCGGGATATCACGACTTTTACAAAGGAGGCGTTTTTTGAAAAAACAGGACTTGAAACAGTTACCGTTATCTCAGGCGGCTTTCCCTGTCAGCCCTTCTCCACCGCCGGAAAACGGAAGGGCTTTGCGGATGAACGCTACCTGTGGCCGGAAATGTGCCGCGTTATTACCGAGCTGCGGCCCCGTTGGGTGCTTGGGGAAAATGTTGCTGGCTTCATCAATCTGGGCCTCGACAAAACGATCTTTGACCTGGCAAAAGCGGGATACGCTGTTCTCCCATTCGTATTTCCGGCTTGCGGCGTCGGCGCATGGCATGAGCGCCAGCGAACTTTTATCATCGCGGCTGATGTTTCCCACGCCCCTTGCCTCCGACAAGAACACCTGCAGGGACGCGGCCAACCTGGATGTGTACCTCTCCGACAACGGAATATTCCGCAAGGTGAACCGGAACGGGGCCATCTGGAGCCTGAGCCTGTCGGCGGCGGTGTTCTATCTGACCCCGGCAGCGTCGGAGGGCTACCGCTCTACGCTGAAACCGGCGGCGTTTCGCAACAGCGCTCCGTCTGCCAACCTGTCATCCCAGGTGATCCGGCAGGAGCGGCCGATATCCGAGACGGCGGCGCTGAACCCGGATTGGGTGGAATGGCTCATGGGCTTCCCCCGGAAATGGACGGACGTATCCTCTGGGCCGCCGAGCCGGAGGGAGTCCCACGTATCACCGAAAACACCGCGAACCGCGCCCTACGGCTGAAAACCCTGGGCAACGCGGTCTGCCCGCCCCAGGCATATCCCATTTTCAAGTATATCTCTATGATCGAGACGGGCGAGTGCGTGAGCATTTGCCCCTACGGAAAGGCAGGTGGTGACGCATGAAGGAATGGAAGGCCGCCGAGAAGGAGGCGCAGAAGATGACCCGCGACGGAGCCATTTCCGTCAACATGGTCACAGGCGAGGCAAGCCGGGTATCCGACCGTGCGCTGGGGCAGGACTATTCGCCCTCCGGCGATTCCGCGGCGTTCGTTCACAGCGCGGCGGAACGATTAGATGACCGACGTATCCACAAAAGCGAAAAGAAAAAGCGCCGGAAACGGCGCAGGTCCTACCGGGAGGGTACGGCGGCCAACGACCGCCCATCCTCCCGTTTGCAGTTTTCAGACGAGGAACGCACCGCGCCGGAGCTGCAAAAGGCGATCCGCAAATCCGACAAGGCGGCGGATAAGCTGGACGCAGCGCGGGCCGCCGTTCCCGAAAAACCGCCCTCTTTCCATCAGCCGGTGAATCCGCTGGCGCGGCCGTTACAGGAGATCGGTCACGCCGCCCATGCGAAGGTACATGAGGTGGAGCAGGAAAATGTCGGCGTAGAGGCAGGGCACCTGACGGAGCGCAGCATGGAAAGGGCTGTCCGCTACGGGAACCGCAAACTCCAAAACTGGCAGGCGGACCGCAAGCTGAAACCCTGGCGGGAGGTATCCAGCGCAGAGCAGGCGGCGGTCCAGGCCAATGCGGATGCGCTGTATCAAAAGGCCTTGCGGGAGAATCCGCAGCTTGCGGCCAGCAATCCCATTTCCCGGATGTGGCAGAAAAAGAAGCTGCAAAAGCAGTACGCCGCCGCATACCGGGCGGCGCATAGCGCCGGGGACGCGGCGGCAGCGGCGCAGACGGCAGCGAAGGGCGCAAAGAAAAGCGCGGACGCGGCGAAGAAGGCCGGAGAGTTTGTTTCCAAACACAAAAAGGCGTTTTTGATTGTTGGCGGGATCGGCCTGCTGCTGGTCATGCTGCTGGGGCTGCTGCAATCCTGTTCCTCCATCTTCGGCGGAGGCGTGTCCAACATTGTCGCGTCCTCCTATCTCTCCGAGGATTCTGACCTGCTGGCGGCAGAGGCCGCCTATTGTGCAATGGAGGATGAATTGCGGGAGTATCTGGACACCTATGAGCAGACCCACGACTATGACGAGTACCATTTTACTCTGGACGAGATCAAGCACGATCCCTATGTGCTGCTGTCCATTCTGTCGGCGCTCCATGAGGGCCAGTTCACCATTGACCAGGTACAGGATGATCTTCAAATGCTGTTCGACAAGCAATATATTCTTACCGAGACGGTCACCACGGAAACCCGCTACCGCACAGAGACGAGAACGGACAGTGAGGGCAACGAGTATGAGGTGGAAGTCCCGTACACGTATTACATCTGCACCGTGGAGCTTGAAAACTTCGATCTGAGCCATGTTCCCGTTTACATCATGGATACGGAGACGCTTTCCATGTATGCCGTGTATATGTCCACGCTGGGGAACCGATCCGACCTGTTCCCGTCCTCCTGGTATGTGGACAAGTACATCATGACCCCGCCGGAGGACTATGAAATCCCTGCGGAATACCTCTCCGATGAACGCTTTGCGGCGCTTATTACGGAGGCGGAAAAATACCTGGGATATCCCTACGTCTGGGGCGGCAGCAGCCCATCCACCTCCTTTGATTGCAGCGGCTTTGTGAGCTATGTTCTGACCAACAGCGGTCTATGCAATACCGGGCGGCTGGGAGCCCAGGGCCTTTACAACATTTCCACACGGGTATCTGATCCGCAGCCGGGCGACCTGGTGTTTTTCATTGGGACCTACGATACCGCGGGTATCTCCCACGTTGGCTTCTATGTGGGACTGGACGAAGCGGGCAACCCCATGTTTCTGCATTGCGGCGACCCGATCCAGTACGCGAGGCTCAATACAAGCTACTGGCAGCAGCACTTTTACGCCTACGGCAGACCGCCGTACAACTAACAAATGATATGGAGGTAAAATGATCTATGGCAACTACTGAGAAGATCCGTCGTGACATTGAGAAGGTCCGGGAGAAGATCGCGGAGCAGCAGAAGCGGCTTCGTGCGCTGGAGGCGCAGCTTGCAGAGGAAGAAAATCTGGAAATTGTCCGCATGGTAAAGGCTGTCCACATGGACAACAAGGAGCTGACCGCCTTCCTGCGTGCCTACGCCAGCGGCATGATCTCCCTGCCGGAAGGAATGATGAAAATGGAGGCCGCCGCTGATCCCGGCATGATGGAGGGCACCGACGATGAAGAATAAGCACATGATCCGCACGTTTGCGGTGCTGCTGACCGTTATGCTCTGCATGACGGCCTTTTCCACGGTCGCTTTTGCAAGCAGCGAGGATGCAGCCCCCACCTCCGAAGCACAGACGGAACCAACTGACAGCGCGGATATCACCGGGGACGATCTTTCCGAACTGATCTCTGCGCTGTTCGGCTCTATTGGCACGGAGAAATCCGGGAAAACAGGAACCGTCACCACCAACGGCGGCAAGCTGAATGTCCGCACGGGCGCCGGGCTGGATAACTACGCTTTCACGCAGCTCCCAAACGGAACGGTGGTAGAGGTCGTGGGTACGGACGGCGACTGGTATATGGTCCGGCTGCCGGAGAAGGTCGGCTATGTTTATTCCGGCTATATGACGCTCAGCGATACAGGCGGCAAAAATGATAGTAACTTTTCCTTCTCCCTTGATCCCGACACATTGAGCGAGCTGTTTGAGCAGCTTATGGGCGGCAGCGGCGGTGCCGCCCTGACGCCGGACGGGAATCTGTCGCTGATCGACGATATCGGCAGCAGCGCCCGGATCGGCAAGCAGTTTATTACGGTAGAGACGAGAAACGGCAACGTGTTCTATCTCATTATTGACCGTGACGACGAAGGTGATGAAACCGTACATTTTCTGAACCAGGTGGATGAAGCCGACCTTCTGACGCTTATGGGCGACGATGCACCCGCGGCGGAGACGCCTGCCGTCTGCAACTGCAAGGAAAAGTGTGCGGCAGGCGCGGTAAACACGAATTGCCCCGTCTGCAAGAATAACCTCTCCGAGTGCAGCGGCAAGGAAGTTGTGGCGGAGCCGGAGCCTGAACCGGAGCAGCCGGAGAAAAAGAGCAGCGGCGGTCTGCTGGTCATCGTCCTGCTGCTGGCGCTGGCAGGCGGCGGAGCCTTTGCCTATGTGAAGTTCATCAAGCCGAAGCAGGGCGTAAAGCTCAGCGCCGATCCCGACGATTACGATTTTGAGGATGAAGAAATGGTCAACGAGGACGAGCAGGAGGATACGGAATGAAACTGATTATTGCGGAAAAACCGAGCGTAGCAAAATCTATCGCGTCGGCCCTGGGGGCTTCATCCAAGGCCGACGGCTTTTATGAGGGCAATGGCCTTCTTGTATCCTGGTGCGTGGGACACCTGGTATCCCCAATGGATGCGGGCGGCTATGACGAGCGTTTCAAGAAATGGCGCTATGACGATCTTCCCATTCTGCCGGAGCCGTTCCGTTATGTGCTGGCGCCTGGCAAGGAGGACGCTTTTGAAAATCTCCGTGCCCTGATGGACCGCCCCGACGTGAATACTATCGTCAATGCCTGTGACGCCGGGCGGGAAGGTGAGCTGATCTTCCGTCTGGTGTATGAAATGGCCGGCTGCCGCAAGCCGGTTCTTCGGCTCTGGATTTCCTCGATGGAGGACAGCGCTATCCGGGAGGGCTTTTCTGATCTGCGTCCCGGTGCCGATTATGAAGCCCTGTATCAGTCTGCCATCTGCCGCCAGAAAGCGGATTGGTTGGTGGGGATCAACGCCACTCGTCTTTTCTCCGTTCTCTATCACCGCACCCTGAATGTGGGCCGTGTTCAGACGCCCACGCTGGCAATGCTGGCGGAGCGTGACGCAAAGATCACGCTGTTCCACAAAGAGAAATATCATCTGCTGCGCCTGACGCTGGACGGAGCCGAGGCGGTGTCGGAGAAGTTCACCGATCCGGCGGAGGCAGAACAGGCAGCGGCCATGTGCAAGGGTGCGGCCGTCACCTGTACCTCTGTCACGAAAGAGCAGAAAAAGGAACAGCCTCCGAAGCTCTATGACCTTACCACCTTGCAGCGTGAGGCAAACCGCCTGTTCGGATATACGGCAAAGCAAACCCTTGACTACGCCCAAAGCCTCTACGAAAAGAAGCTGCTGACTTATCCCCGCACGGACAGCCGGTATCTGACCTCCGACATGGCGGAAATGGCCTCCTGTGTGATCCACCTGGCGGCAAAGCTGCCGCCCTTTGATGGCTGCACAAACTTCTTTCCACTGGTGGAGGCCATGATCTCCGACAAGGATGTATCCGACCACCACGCCATTATCCCTACAATGGAGGTTGAGAAAGCGGATATCAAGGCTCTGCCCCTGGGCGAGCGCAATTTGTTCCTTTTGGTCTGCTGCAAGCTGCTGTGTGCATCGGCAGAGCCGTATATGTATGAGGCGATCACGGCTGCTTTTGATTGCGGCGGCCAGTCCTTCACCGCAAAGGGCAAGCGCGTCCTCTCCGAAGGCTGGCGGGAGATCGACCGCATTTTCCGTACCTTCCTGAAAGAAAAGCCTGTGGATGGGGACGGCGGCACGCTCCCGAACTTCACCGAAGGGCAGACTTTTGACGGCGCGGAAGTTTCCGTCACCGAGCATTTCACCCAGCCGCCAAAGCCCTACACCGAAGATACCCTCCTGTCTGCTATGGAGAACGCAGGCAAGGACGATATCCCCGACGAGGCGGAGCGAAAAGGACTTGGCACACCTGCGACCAGGGCGCCCATCATCGAAAAGCTGGTGGCAGCCGGGTTTGTGGAGCGCAAGGGAAAGAGCCTGATCCCCACGAAAGCCGGTATCAACCTTGTCACGGTCCTGCCGGAGCCGCTGACCTCTCCCATGCTGACAGCGGAATGGGAACAGAAATTGACGGAGATCGCAAAGGGCAGCACTGACCCGGACACCTTCATGGACGGTATCCGCACGATGGTTCAAGAGATCGTGTCCACCTATTCCTGTATTTCCGAGGATGGCAAAAAGCTGTTTGCCCCGGAGAAAGAAGTGATCGGCACCTGCCCCCGCTGCGGCCAGCCGGTCTATGAAGGAAAGAAAAACTTTGCGTGTTCGGATCGTTCCTGCGGTTTTGTCCTCTGGAAAAATGACCGCTTCTGGACGAGCCGCAAGAAGGAACTGACAAAGAAGATGGCAACGGACCTTCTGAAAAAGGGTCGTACCAATGTCAAGGGAATGTGGTCTGAAAAGAAACAGACCACTTATGACGCTGCGGTGATCCTGAACGACACGGGCGGCAAGTACATCAATTTCAAGCTGGAATTTCCAAAAAGAAAGGTTGGTGCTGATGGCAGAAAATAAGACTTTGGAACATTTACCCGAAGTGAGGGCGGCGGTGGCTGCCCTCTCCCCGGAGGACCGGGAGCTGCTGGCAGCGGTGCAGGCGTCACCCTTCAAGCTGACAGCGCCGGAGCAGTTTAAGGAGTTTGCGACCAACATCGACTATTTCGTATTTGAACCCAATATCCACGATCTGAATGATCTGGGGTGGCGGTATCTGGCACAGCACATGGATATGCTGCTGCCCCCGGAACTTCTGAAAGCGATCGACCCTGTTCCGTTTGGCAAGTACGCCATGCAGGAGGAACAGGGGCATTTTACGGAACACGGATACATTTCTCTCTCCGGCGACGAGTGGAACCATGAACACCCTGCGGAGCCGGAGAAAAAGCCCTCCATCCGGGAACGGCTGGAACAGGGCAAGAAAGAATGTGCGGAGAAAAACAAGGCGCAGCCCCATAAGGAAAAATCTGCGCCGGAGCTGTAAGGAGGTGCTGATATGCCATATTACGATCAC
>ERZ779892.3423-NODE-3423-length-11201-cov-2.698816_pt1 | contig 11201 bp, 9 predicted proteins | sample MGYA00511552_ERZ779892 | MGnify/ENA primary metagenome ERZ779892 (study PRJEB29588, sample SAMEA2154561) | human gut metagenome | biome: human gut; feature: human-associated habitat; material: faeces | place: Denmark | collected 2008/2010 ... | reverse complement strand
TCGTCTTGCCTGCACCGTTATTGCCGATGAGAGCTGCCTTTTCGCGGTCTTCTATATGGAAACTGGCATCCTTGAGAATGATTTTTTCGCCAAAGGATTTACAGATATTCTGACATGATAAAATCATAGGAATTCCTCCGTTTGTAATTTGTCCGCGTACTATTATAATCGAAAATGCCTGTTTTTGAAAGCATTTTAAGAGATTTTGTCCAGAGAAAAGAAAGCACCGGATGGATGCATGGAAGAAAATATGATATTCCGGGGAATTTTTCAGAATGAAATTGATAAAAAAATACAGAAATATTTGGTCAAAAAGTACAAATTTAATTTGACAATAAAATAACATCTGGGTATAATTGACATAGATAAGCTAAGGAGGGAAAATTTGTGGAAGCTAAGGAAATTTCGAAAGCGGTAATCAAGCGTTTGCCGCGGTACTACCGCTACCTCGGTGAATTGATGGAGGAGAATGTAGAGCGTATATCTTCAAATGATCTTAGCAAGAAGATGCATGTGACGGCTTCCCAGATTCGTCAGGACTTAAATAATTTCGGTGGTTTTGGTCAGCAGGGTTACGGCTATAATGTACGCTATTTGTATACAGAAATCGGTAAGATCCTTGGGCTGGATACTGTACATCCGATGATTATTCTGGGTGCCGGTAATCTGGGACAGGCATTGGCCAATTATGTGGATTTTGAAAAGCGCGGATTTAAGCTGGTTGGTATTTTTGACGTCAATCCTGTACTTGAGGGGATTGCAGTTCGTGGAATTGAGATTCAGATGTTGAGCGATCTTCCTTTGTTTCTGAAGGAGAATGAGGTTGAGATCGCGATCCTGACTCTTCCTAAAAACAAAGCCAAAGAGATGGCAAAGATTTTGATTGATAATGGAATTAAGGCAATCTGGAATTTTGCACATATTGATCTGGATGCCCCGGAGGATGTAATGGTAGAGAACGTACATCTTTCAGAGAGTCTTATGACTTTGTCCTATAACCTGAGTGAGTACAGAAAGGAACATGAAGGGATGTAAGGGATAACTGTGAAACACAAGGCTGTGGTCATCTGATCACAGCTTTTCTCTTGTATGTAAATGTGTTATTGTAAACAGGAGGTGAACAGATGAGAGAGATTGTAACTGCTGTTGAGATGAAAGAACTGGATCATAATACGATTCAGAAAGCCGGGATATCGTCTCCAGTACTTATGGAGAGGGCGGCATTAAAGACGGTTGAGGAGATTGTACAGAGATTAAAGAATAAAGAAAAAGAGAAAATCCTTGTGGTCTGCGGAACCGGCAACAATGGCGGAGACGGATTGGCGATTGCCAGACTGCTTCAGTTGAGAGGAGTCAGAACCTGGTATTATATTGCGGGTAAGGAAGAGAAAATGACTGCTGAAACTGCCGGACAGCTTAAAACAGCAGAATATTATCAGGTGCCCCGGGTGCATAACCTGGATCCGGATGAATATACTACTATAGTAGATGCCATCTTTGGGGTTGGACTGAGCAGACCTGTAGAGGGAAAATATGCAGAGCTTATCAGTACAATGAACCGGGCATCTGCGTATAAAGTAGCTGTGGATATTCCATCCGGGATTGACTCAGATACCGGATTTGAGAAGGGGATTGCATTCCGGGCAGATCTTACGGTTACCTTTGCTTTTCGCAAAAGAGGGCTGTGTTTTTATCCCGGACGCATGTATGGCGGTGAGATCGTTGTTACGGATATCGGAATCTATTCCATACCCGGAAAGAAAATCTGTATGCATCATCTGGAACGTGAAGATTTGAAAATGCTTCCGGAGAGAGTTCCCTATGGAAATAAAGGAACCTTCGGTAAGGTTCTTCTTATAGCTGGCAGCGAAGGAATGTGCGGAGCTGCATATCTGAGTGCAGCAGCTGCTCTGAAAAGCTCTGCGGGAATGGTGAGAATTCAGACCGTGGAGGCCAACAGGATTCCGTTGCAGACACTGTTGCCGGAAGCCATGATCACCTGTGATTTTGATGAGAAAAAAAACCAGGCAATGCTTGACTGGTGTGATGTGCTTGTGATAGGACCGGGTCTTGGAACCGGAGCGCAGAGCAGGGAAAGAGCTCAGTGGTTCCTGGCGAAGGCAGCTGAGTGTAAAAAAACAGTAATTCTGGATGCAGATGGCCTGAATCTTCTGTCAGTCCATGACAACTGGAAGTGTTTTATCGGGGAACATGTGATCCTGACACCTCATATTGGTGAGATGAGTCGTCTGTGCGGAAAAGAAATCGGTAAGATCCAGGATTGTCTGGCACAGACTGCAGCTGATTATGCAAAGGAGTCTGGAGCGGTTTGCGTTCTGAAGGATGCCTGTACTGTGGTGGCAGATGCTTTTGGAGATATGTATTTGAACATTTCGGGTAATGCAGGAATGGCTACAGCGGGAAGTGGAGATGTGTTAAGTGGTGTGCTTGCCGGTATACAGTGTATGTACCTGGCAGCAGAAAAGAAATTTTCTCCTGTTATTCTGGCTGCACTTGGTGTATATGTGCATGGGCTGGCAGGTGATCTGGCTGCTGAAACAGTAGGGCAGCGAGGGATGACCGCAGGAGATATCATCTGTTTTCTGCCGGAAATACTAAGATAGAATATTCATTTTGAGGCAGTAAATCTGTGAAACAATTTGCAGATATTAACATGAAAAAATAACAGAGGAAAATTATTATGAAGAAAGATAGCAGAGTAAAAGCAGTCATTTCACTGGATGCAGTAGAACATAATTTCCGGGAAATGAGAAAAAATATTGCAGAAGAGACAAAGATGATCGCAGTCATAAAGGCTGACGCTTATGGACATGGCGCGGTGCCGGTTGCACATCTCATTGAGGATTATGATTATATCTGGGGATTTGCGGCTGCAACTGCGGAAGAAGCGATTCATCTGCGAGAAGCCGGGATTACAAAACCAATCCTGATCCTTGGAATTGTTTTTGATGAATATTTTCCGGAACTTGTCCGTTATGAGATCCGTCCTGCAGTGTGCGAATATGAGGAGGCAAGGAAACTTTCAGACGAAGCGGTTCTGCAGAAAAAAACTGTACATATTCATATTGCTCTGGACACAGGAATGACCAGGATCGGTTTTGCAGATGCACAGGAAAATGTAGAGGAAATTAAAAAAATTTCAGAACTTCCAAATCTTGAGATTGAGGGTATGTTTACTCATTTTGCAAGAGCAGATGAGTATGACAGAAGTCCGGCTATGGTACAATTGGAGCGGTATCTGGATTTTTCAAGACGCGTAGAAGAGGCAGGAGTGGAAATTCCTCTGCATCACTGTTCTAACAGTGCGGGCATCATACGTATGCCGGAAGCAAATCTGAATATTGTCCGTGCCGGAATCACAATTTATGGAATTTATCCTTCTTCTGAGGTGGAGAGAGATATTGTAAAGCTTGAGCCGGTTATGGAACTTAAGAGTCATGTGACTTATGTGAAGGACGTTCCTGCCGGAGCAGCGATCAGCTACGGCGGTACTTATGTGGCTGACAGGAAGCTTCGTGTGGCAACTGTTCCGGTGGGCTATGCAGACGGCTATTCCAGGCAGCTTTCCAATAAAGGCTGGGTTCTGATCCATGGACAAAAGGCTCCGATCCTTGGCAGAGTCTGTATGGACCAGTTTATGGTAGATGTGACTGAGATTGGTGATGTGAAGAAGGGCGATGAGGTAACACTGATCGGCAGAGACGGGGATGAGTTTATCGGTATTGAGGAGATTGGTGATCTCTGTGGCAGATTTTCCTATGAGTTTGCCTGTGATATCAGCCCGCGTGTGCCGAGAGTCTATATTAAAAACGGGAAAGAAATATAATGTTACTGTTTGCTGAATAGAGACGAAGTGAGCGATAACTGATTTTTATATACCACGCATGTATACACAAGAAAAAGGTGGAAATACTTTATCTTAACCGGACAGGAAATATCCGGCTGATAACAAGGTTTCTTCTTATGGCAATGTTGTAAATTGAAACCGGAAAGAATCGGAGTGTGAATTGTGTGGTAATTAAAAGAGGGGATATATTTTATGCTGATCTTCGCCCTGTAGTGGGGAGTGAACAGGGTGGAATCCGGCCGGTTCTGATCATTCAGAATAACGTAGGTAACCGGCACAGCCCTACAGTGATCTGTGCTGCTATTACATCAAAAATGAACAAGGCTAAGCTTCCTACACATATTGAGATCAATGCGGAACTCTATGGGATTGAAAAAGATTCTGTGATTTTGCTTGAACAGCTTCGTACTATAGATAAAAGAAGATTAAAAGATAAAGTCTGTCATCTGGATGATGCGATGCTGGATAAGGTGAATCATGCACTTGAGATCAGCCTGGAGCTTACGTTCTGATTTTACTTTTTAAGGGATATATCATCTGATCCGGTATTGCGATTTTTGGGCTTGCATGTCTCGGATAGTAGTGCGTGAACAATAAATGAACAGTAATTTTTGGTATCTCTGTCCGGTCAGTATCTTGACGATTAATGGAGAAAGTGATATATTTTACCAGTAATTACGCATATTCAATAAGGAGGAGACTGAATAATATAATGGAAGATGGCAGTAGTATGCCCCTCTGGGGCTTATTTGTTTTACTGTTACTGTTGTGGCTGAATGGAATCTTTTACGGGTTTGCCGCAGCGCTGAGAAACATAAGTGAGAATGATACACAGAAGAAAGCAGAGGAAGGCGATAAAAAAGCACAGATGCTGATGGCTCTGATCGACAAACCGGCGCAGTTTGTCAATGCAATTCCGCTGATCGTAATGGCATGTGGTATTTGTTTTGGTACTTTTCTGGTCCCATATGCTGTGGATGCATTTTATCCATACATAAAGCATGTGCCTGCACTGATCCTGGTAATGGCATTGTGCGTGATTTTTCTTGCTGCAATCGGTATTCTGGCTTTTCGGCGGGTTGGTACTTATCATCCTGAAGCTTATGCATATAAGTATCTGAACCTGGTACATTTCTGGCTGAATCTGTTAAAGCCTTTTACTGTATCTGTCACCTGGATCGCCAGACTGGCAGCAGTGCCTTTTGGTGTGGAGATAAACCGTACAGAAAAGTCTGTCACAGAAGAGGAAATCATTTCCATTGTAGATGAAGCTCATGAACAGGGCGTCATCCAGGAGAATGAGGCGGAAATGATCCAGAATATCATATCTTTTAATGAGACAGAAGCCCATGATATCATGACTCACAGAAAGAATGTGGTGGCCTTTGACGAGGAGATATTACTCAAGAACATGATTGACACTATGCTGGAAGAGGGGAATTCCCGTTATCCGGTATATGAGGAGAATATTGACAATATCAAAGGAATTGTCCATTATAAAGATGCGCTTAAGTTTATGACACAGAATCCCTGGGCGAAGTTCAAACCGTTGAAGGAACTGCCCGGAATTATCCGCCAGGCATCCCTGATTCCTGAAACAAGGGGGATTGGAGATCTTTTTCATACTATGCAGGCCAGAAAGATCCATATGGCAATTGTTGTGGATGAATATGGCCAGACAGCCGGGATCGTTACCATGGAGGATATTCTGGAGGAGATTGTCGGAGATATTCTGGATGAATATGATGAGGATGAAATTACGATCCGCGCACAGAAAGATAACAGTCTGATCATTGACGGGCTTGCTTATCTGGAGGATGTGGAAGAAGAGTTGGATGCAGATTTTGGGGATACAGAGTTTGAAACACTGAACGGTTATCTGACCAATATTCTAGGACATATTCCTGCAGATAAGGATGTTAATACAAGCATAAAAGCGATTGGATACTGCTTTACGATCTTGTCTATTGGTAATAAAACCATTGGCAAGGTTAAGGTGGAGCGGGATAATAATGTTGCTGTATAAACAGCAGCAGATAAAAATAATTAACAAAAGGAGAAAGAAAGATGTCAGGACATTCAAAATTTGCAAACATTAAGCATAAGAAAGAGAAAAACGATGCAAAAAAAGGTAAAATTTTTACAGTAATCGGACGTGAGCTGGTTATGGCTGTCAAAGCAGGCGGTCCGGATCCGAATAACAACAGCAAACTTCGTGATGTAATTGCCAAAGCGAAAGCAAACAACATGCCAAACGATACAATCGAACGTGGTATCAAAAAAGCAGCAGGTGCTGATTCCGCAGACAACTACGAGAAAGCTGTATATGAAGGATATGGTCCGAACGGTGTTGCTATCATTGTTGAGACTCTGACAGACAACAAGAACCGTACAGCAGGTAATGTACGTAATGCATTTACAAAGGGTAACGGAAGCATCGGAACTCAGGGATGTGTATCCTATATGTTTGATCAGAAAGGTCAGATCATTATTGACAAAGAAGAGTGTGAGATGGATGCAGACGAGATTATGATGCTTGCTCTGGATGCCGGTGCTGAGGACTTCAGCGAGGAAGAGGACAGTTATGAGATTCTCACTGCTCCGGATGATTTCAGTGCAGTTCGCGAAGCTCTGGAAAAAGCAGGTCTGCCTATTGCAGAAGCACAGGTTGCCATGATTCCTCAGACTTATGTGGAGCTTACAGATGAGCAGGCACTCAAGGATCTTCAGAGAACTCTGGATCTTCTGGATGATGACGATGATGTCACAGATTACTGGACAAACTGGGATGAACAGTAAAATACCGCAGGTATATTGAGACTGCCTGTTTTGGGTTATTGCTGTCGGACATGTATAGTTTATAAAAGAAACACACATAATACCTCCATAGAGAAAATGGAGGTATTTTTATGTCTGAAAACAGATATGGAGAAAAAAGAGAAGAGTCTGAAACAGGGATGAAGCTGCAAAACTGTGAGACACAGGAGTCAGAAAATAAAATTCAGGAAAGTACCAATGAGCAGATCAAAGATATGGGACAGGTGGTTTTAAACAGCAATTCCCGAAAACACAAGGTAGAGCTTCTGACCATCATTGGTGAGGTGGAAGGTCATGAGTCTGCACCCTCCCATTCCAAAACTACAAAATATGAGCATGTACTTCCAAAGCTTGCCATCATTGAGGATGATGAAGAAATAGAAGGCTTGCTGATCCTTTTAAACACAGTGGGAGGAGATGTGGAGGCTGGGCTTGCCATTGCAGAGATGATTGCCTCATTAAGTATACCAACAGTGTCACTGGTTCTGGGCGGCGGACATTCTATCGGAGTTCCGATGGCCGTATCTGCGGACTATTCTTTCGCAGTACCAAGTGCTACGATGGTGATCCATCCGGTACGTTCCAATGGTATGTTTATCGGAGTGGCTCAGACTTACCGGAATATGGAGAAAATTCAGGACCGCATCACTACATTTATTTCCGAACATTCCAAAGCATCTCAGAAACGTCTGGAAGAGCTGATGCTTGATACTTCTCAGCTGGTAAAAGATGTAGGAACCATGCTGGAAGGAAAAGAGGCAGTAAAAGAAGGGCTGATCGATGAGGTTGGCGGTATTAAGGAAGCGTTGGCAAAATTATATGAAATGATAGAAAAAGAGTGTTGAAAGTGAAAAAAATGTTACGGTTCTCATACCACTATCCAAAATTCCATTGCCGCAGGCAATCTGGAATGAATTTTGGCTACGTTACTGAGAACGGAGTGAGCAGTAACAAAAAAATCTTATATATGCTATAAATCAACCCTTGCCATATGTCAGATTTTGGCGTATTATTAATAGAGGTTTATTATTTGCGAGGAGGAAAACCATGTATAAGATTTTAAAAGCTGAAACACTGGCAGCTAAGATCCATCTTATGGTTGTACACGCACCGCGTGTTGCAAGCCATTGTCAGCCAGGACAATTTATTATCGTTAAGTTAGATGAGAAGGGTGAGAGAATCCCTCTTACTATCTGTGATTATGATCGTGAAGAAGGTACGATCACAATCGTATTCCAGGAGATTGGTGTATCTACCATCAAGATGGCAGAATTAAAAGCAGGAGATGCATTCCGCGATTTCGTAGGACCTCTTGGAGTGCCTGCTGCCCTTGAAAAGAAAGAGAACAAAGTCATCGGTGTTGCTGGGGGTGTTGGAGCTGCTCCTTTATATCCACAGCTTCGTAAATTAGCAGAGAACGGAACAAAAGTTGACGTTATCATTGGTGGTAAGAGCAAAGAGTATGTTTTATGGGCGGATAAGTTCCGTGAATTCTGCGAGAACGTATATGTAGCAACTGATGACGGAAGCGAAGGAACAAAAGGATTCGTTACGACTGTTCTTCAGGATCTTTTAGATAAAGGTGAAGTATATGATGAATGTATTGCTATCGGACCGCTGATCATGATGAAGAATGTTGTAAAAGTTACAAAGCCTGCTGATCTTCATACCATGGTATCCTTAAACCCTATCATGATTGATGGAACAGGAATGTGCGGCGGATGTCGTGTTACAATTGGTGGAGAAACTAAATTCGCCTGCGTAGATGGACCGGACTTCGACGGATTCCTTGTAGACTTTGACGAATGTATGAAACGTCAGGGAATGTTTAAGGAAGAAGAACACGAATGTAAAATGATGGCACTGGGAGGAGAAGCATAATGGCAAAGAAAAATATGAGTCTGACAAAGGTTCCAATGCCGGAACAGGCACCAGATGTAAGAAATAAAAACTTTGAGGAAGTTGCTCTTGGTTACACTGCTGAGATGGCAATGGAAGAGGCAGCAAGATGTTTAAACTGTAAGAATAAACCTTGTGTAAGTGGATGTCCAGTAAACGTACCAATCCCTGGATTTATCGAAAAGGTAGCAGAAGGAGACTTTGAGGCTGCTTATGAGATTATCACAAGTGAGAACGCACTTCCTGCAATCTGCGGACGTGTATGTCCACAGGAGAACCAGTGTGAGGGTAAATGTGTCCGTGGTATCAAGGGACAGCCTGTTGGTATCGGACGTATGGAAAGATTCGTTGCAGATTACCATATGGAACATGCTGAGCCAGTCAAAGCAGACATTAAGAAGAATGGCAAGAAGGTTGCTGTGATCGGTTCCGGCCCGTCCGGACTTACCTGTGCAGGCGATCTCGCGAAACGTGGCTATGAAGTAACGATCTTCGAGGCACTTCACGAGCCGGGCGGAGTTTTAACATACGGAATTCCGGAGTTCCGTCTTCCGAAACAGGGCGTTGTACAGCCGGAGATCGAGAACGTGAAGAAACTCGGCGTTGACATCGAGACAAACGTAATTATCGGCAAGTCTGTAACCGTTGACGAGTTGATGGACGAAGAGGGCTACAAGGCAGTCTTCATCGGTTCCGGTGCCGGTCTTCCGAGATTTATGGGAATCCCGGGCGAGAACGCAAACGGCGTATTCTCCGCAAACGAGTACCTGACAAGAAGCAACCTTATGAAGGCGTTCCGCGACGATTATGACACACCGATCGCTGCTGGTAAGAAAGTTGCTGTTGTCGGCGGTGGAAACGTAGCGATGGACGCAGCGAGAACGGCTCTCCGTCTCGGTGCAGAGGTTCATATCGTATACAGAAGAAGTGAGGCAGAGCTTCCGGCAAGAGCAGAGGAAGTTCACCATGCAAAAGAAGAGGGGATCATCTTCAATCTCTTAACGAACCCGACTGAGATTCTGACCGATGAAAAGGGCTGGGTAAAAGGCATGGTCGTAAGAAAGATGGAACTTGGCGAGCCGGATGCATCCGGAAGACGCCGTCCGGTAGAGATCGAAGGTTCCGACTACACCATCGATGTCGATACCGTCATTATGGCTCTCGGCACTTCCCCGAACCCGCTGATCTCCTCCACAACAGGCGGACTTGAGATCAACAAACATAAATGCATCGTTGCGGATGAGTCGAACGGAAAGACTTCCCGTGAGGGCGTATTTGCAGGCGGAGATGCTGTGACAGGTGCTGCTACCGTTATTCTTGCCATGGAGGCAGGAAAAGCAGGAGCGCGCGGAATCCACGAGTATCTGAGCGGTAAGAAAGCTGAATAAAAAGAGTTGTGCCTGACGGAACGCAGATGCGTTCCGAAAGGCACCTGCTTGAGTCATCATGACAGAAAGAGCTGCCGTTGGAAGGGGATTCTTCCGCAGGCGGCTCTTTATACTATCTGGCCCTGGGGCGGCAGGATGGGACAGCCGCACCTTTTGCAGAGTTAATATACGAAACGGAGGAAAAAGAACATGAGCAGTCCCATGACCCAGGAACAGCGCTACATAAAAATGACAGAGACACCGATTTCACGGCTGATCCCGAGCCTTGCGGTACCAACGATCATCAGTATGCTGGTGACTTCCATCTACAACATGGCGGATACATTTTTCGTGAGCCGGATCGGCACGAGTGCATCGGCGGCCGTCGGCGTGAGTTATTCGTTGATGTCCATGATCCAGGCACTTGGATTTACGCTCGGAATGGGAAGCGGAAACTATCTATCGCGGGTCCTCGGAAGCAGGGATGAGGAAAAAGCAGAGCGGATCGCTTCCACCGGCTTTTATTCCGCGATCCTGATCGGGCTCCTGTTCGCGGTCGTGTGTCTGCCGAATCTTGATGTGCTCGTGAGACTTTTAGGAGCTACGGACACGATCGCTCCTTACGCAAAGGATTATGCAAAGTATATCCTGATCGCGGCCCCGGTCATGACAGGGTCGCTGGCAATGAATAACCTGCTCCGTTTCCAGGGACTGGCTGTCTACGCGATGATCGGGATCACGACCGGAGGCATCTTAAATATGATCCTGGACCCGATCTTTATCTTCGGACTGGATCTCGGGATCTCCGGCGCCGCACTTGCGACTGCACTCAGCCAGTGCATCAGTTTCGGGATCCTGTTTTTCCAGAGCTTATTAAGAAAAGACTGTGTCCATTTAAAGCCGGGAAAGATCACACTCTCCCTTTCACTTTACGGAGAGATCCTCCACGGCGGAATTCCGTCCCTCTGCCGTCAGGGTGTTGCCAGCATCGCCACAGCAGCGTTAAATCTTGCGGCAAACCCCTTTGGGGACGCGGCGATCGCAGCCCTCTCCATCGTGAGCCGTTATATGATGTTCATCGGCTCCGCCATGATCGGATTTGGACAGGGCTATCAGCCGGTATGCAGCTATTGCTTTGGTGCCAGATTGTATGATCGTGTGAAAAAGGCCTGTGTATACTGTGTAAAAGTCAGCACGATTTTTCTGCTGGCAGTATCTGTGATCGGTCTGATTTTTTCAGGAAATATCAT
>ERZ779892.3406-NODE-3406-length-11247-cov-2.989814_pt1 | contig 11247 bp, 4 predicted proteins | sample MGYA00511552_ERZ779892 | MGnify/ENA primary metagenome ERZ779892 (study PRJEB29588, sample SAMEA2154561) | human gut metagenome | biome: human gut; feature: human-associated habitat; material: faeces | place: Denmark | collected 2008/2010 ... | reverse complement strand
TGCTCCAATGCACAATGTTCTTGCCGTGCAGCGTATATTCCGTTGTCTGCTGCCGCACCGTGCCGGTGGCGCTGTCATAGAACATACGGTTCTTCTTGGTGCGCAGGCCGTTCTCGTTGTACTCAAAGGTGATCTCATCATACCCTGGCTGACCAGCCTCGCCCTTATACATGCTCCGCAGTCTGCGTCCATCAACCCAGGTGAGGTTCCAGTTGCCGTCGCTCAGCGGGTTGCCAATCGCATCATACGGAATCGTCTTGCCGTTGTAGGTGGTCAGCTTGTCCTTCCAGTTCGCATCATCGTAGACATAGCGGTTGGTCTGCATGGCGGTACCGACTGCGCCCGTCGTAAAGGCATACGCTGCCCGGCTCAAAATATTGCCGCCCTGGTCATAGCTGTACACCCAGGTCGTGCCGCTGTCTCCCGCCGTGGTATCGTAAGGATCATTGGCACGGATCAGCTGGCCCAGCAGGTCATACACATAGGAAACCGTCTTGCTGCCATCGCTGACGCTGGTGATATTCCCTGCATCGTCGTAGGTATAGGTCAGCGTCATGCCGTTCTGGGAGATCGTCTGCACCAGTGGCGTGGTGCTGCCAGTACCGTGTCCGCCTGCCAGGTAGCCGTAGTTCGTTTCAACTGCCGTACCGCCTGCATTCACCGTGCGCTTGCTTACACGGCCCAGTCCGTCATAGGTATACGCCACCTGACGGCTGCTGCCGAAGTCCAGCTGCGTGGGACGGTTTTCATTGTCATGGGTGAAGGTGGTGGTATACGCCGCACGGTCTGCGCCCACCTGTTCCTTAAAGGCTGCCAGGTTATTGTACTGGTCGTAGGTCACTTCACCCGTGTACAGATGGACATCCGAAACCGAGTTCTTATGCGTAATGCGCATGGGACGGTTGGCTGCGTCATACTCGGAGGTGGAAACGATGCTCAGTTCGTCATTGGTCAGCCGCGCCACCTGACCATTTGCGCCGTATTCATACACATAGCGGTCTTCCGCATCCCAGCGTCCGCGCACGCCTGTCAGCCGCTTGAAAGCGTCATAGGTATACTGGATGGAATCCTCATTACCATAGTCCACCTGCTTTACGGTACCATCCGCATTATAGGTAGTCTTGGACAGCAGCTGACTGCCCACCTTCACGCTGGCAGGACGGCCCGCCGCATCGAACTCGAAGTGATAGGTCACATCCTCCGCCGCATTTGCCGAGGTGTTATGCTTCACCTGCGTCAGCTTATCCTTGGTATAGGTATACTGGTTGACATACTCCTTGCCATCAACCACCGCGGTGGTTTTGGTAACCTTGCGGTTCTGGTCATAGGCATAGTTCACGGTCTGGCCGCGGGGATCCGTGACGGACAGCAGGGTGTCCATGGCAGCATCCGTATTGCGAACATACTCGGAAGTTGTCACGGTGAGGATGTCGGTGTTGGTGAGCTGGGCAGCCTGACCATTGGCGCCATATTCATAGACATAGCGATCCTCATAATCAAAGCCGTACCGCACACCCTTGGTACGCTTGAACTCGTCATAGCTGTACTCCACAGAGTCCTCATTGCCGTAGTCCACGCGCTGCACGGTACCATCTGCATTGTAGGTGGTGGTGGACAGCACCTGATTGCCAACCTTCACAACGGTGGGACGACCCAGAGCATCGTACTCGAAGTTGTAGGCCACATCACCGGAGGCGTCAGCAGAAGTGTTGTGCTTCACCTGAGTCAGCTTGTCTTTGGTGTAGGTGTAGTGGTTGGTATACTCCTTGCCGCCCACAGTGGCAGCAGTCTTGGTCACCTTGCGGTTCTGGTCGTAAGCAAAAGGCGGAGCTTCAAAGAAGCTCAGCCCAAGTTGGGGTATGGAAACGACAGCACTGCCAGCTTTGATTGTACAAGGTGAAATACGCCTCAGACTATCAGAGACATATCCTTACATAGTCATTTGAACACACAAATAGATATTTATCATTATATGAGAATACAATATCCATATATGCTTCAACAGTGCATTCGTTGACATTATTCAATGTTTTGAGGTCATACACCCCAATAGTATATCGTCCTCCATTGAGCATGTCTAACCACACATAGGCAATATAGTTGCGCATTGGAGATATACAGATATCATATAGAGCCTTTCCGCTACGTTCAATTGTCCATTCTGAAGAAGTGTATCCTAAATAAGTTGTTGAGCGCCATGCAACAATTTGATGAGCATCTTGCGAGGAGCGAAAGTCTGTAGGATAGACCATCAAGATATCACGTGCGTTCAGCCACTTTCCCCTGATTATCTTATTCTTCACTCGTTCATCGCTATAGCGTAAGGATTTTATGCAAAAACCATCGCTCGTCAGAATGTCAATGCCATTGTGATTTGTCTCGGAGAAAGAATTTAGTGTAACCAGCAACTGATCGGCATACACATCTAGCGAAAGCCTTTGGTCATGGTATTCTGCTCGATAGAGACAACAACACATTCCATCCACGCATGAAACCCGCCAAACCTGTTTTGCTTCTAGACAAAAAAACATATACTTATCATCAGTGCTGAAAAATAATTTTCCTCCATCCGTATTTTGGCCTTTTAGAGTGATTCGCCTTGTCTCATTGAAAGAGTCGTTATCTCGTGTATACTCGACGAGAGTAATAACTCCTTTGGCTGAGGCGCTCAAAACACAAACTCGTTTTTGATCGTGAGATATTGCGACAGTCGCGTTAGTTAGTCTGCTCAATGTATGAGAAAACTGTTCTCTATTGCAATCAAACACTCTTACGTTTCTTCCGCAAAGTACTACTTCACTTCCATCATTCGTGATTACTGCACCCCAAAAAGATTTTTGATTTAGGCTACTATATTTTCTAATCGTCACGCTTACATCCTCCTTCAATTTTTTCCGCTTGATGACAAATCTCGATGCCACATCAATTAGGAATAACAAGGGGAGATGCTCTGCAAAAAAATTGAGCTATAAGTCATGAGCATCTCCCGGAAGTTATTCTACATCAAGTAACACGCGAACTGCTAAAGGGGCTTACATTGTTGCATCACTTGCTTACTGAACGCCTTGATCAATGGTTCTGATAAGATTACCCAACAGAATCAGAGTCAACGAGACATTCGTTCGCTGTTCTTCTTGTTTACTGGACAGATTGTAAGCAAAACCAATGATAGTGTTGATCGAAGTTGTATATACAGATGTGTGCATAAACCAATGCATTTGAGTAGAAACTTCAACAAGGTTTTCGGGACTTGTTGCCGGATCAATACCTACCGCTTCCAGAATACTCCTCGCAGGTTGTGCACTCGCCTTGGTTTGAGGCACAATATGATGAATATTCGTTGGTTTATTCGGCTGACGATTTGACGAGAGACCTTTTGTTTTCGCCAATTGAAGGGCAGCCGTAAGCGTTCCGTAGGCAGGAATTGCTCTTACTTGATCCCATACCTTCTCATCGTTTGCGGTAGTAGATGGCGTAAATATGATTGCAGCAGCAATAGCCCACGGAGAGACGATCCAAGGAGATAAACCTTTAACACCTGCCAGCAGACCATTGAGAATTGTCGTGACAAATCCAACATCAGAGCCGCTTGGATATGGAATCGCAATTGATTCAGTGCCAGTTCTATCTTCATTACAAATCGGACTATTATCTGTATAAGAATATAGATTGCGAACAGCATGATCGTCTGCATTTACAAACCGACATACACTCGGATCATAGAATCGAGTCTGCAGATAATATAGCCCAGTCTCCTCGTCGAACACATACCCACGATACCTGAAGGGCTGGATCGTACCCAGCGTGCTGGCCAGAGAACCAGTCTTGCTGATGGGCTTGCCCCAAGCATCGTAAGCATATTTTACCACCTGCGTGCCGTTGCTGTCAATCAGCGCAATCACGTCGCCTTGTAAATTATACAAATAGGCGTAGGCAGTGCCGTTGAACGTTACCACCGCGGGCTTATTTCGTGCATCATAGAAGAAGTGCAGGTTGTTCTTGGCGTTGGTCAGGTGCACAATGTTCTTGCCGTGCAGGCTGTACTTGGTAACGCCCGTGGTGCCCGTCGCCGTTTTCTGCAAGCGCACGCCGTCCTCATTATAATAGAAGTAAACCGCGTCGCCGTTCTTAACCATGTATTGCAGCTGGCGGCCCTTGCCCCAAGTGTACGTCCAAGTGTTGTCCTTCAGCGGATTGCCGATCGCGTCATAGGTGATGCTCTTGCCATTGAATGCGGTCAGCTTATCCTTCCAGTTGGCGTCGCCGTAGGTGTAGGTGTCCGTATGCACCGCCGCGCCCAGCGTGCCGGTGGTATAAGCATATGCCTTCTTGCTCAAAATGTTGCCGCCCAGATCGTAGGCATACACCCAAGTGGTGCCGCTGCTGCCTGCCGTGGCGTCATGCGGGTCATTGGCGCGGATCAGCTGGCCCAGCTTGTCATAAACATAGGTGATCTGCTTCACGCCATCGCTGACAGCGATGATATTTCCGCAGTCATCGTAAATGTAGCTCAGGTAAGCGCCCATCTGCGCAATGGTTTCCACCAAATGCGAGGTACTGCCCGTGCCATGACCGCCCAGCACATAGCCATAGGCCGACAAAATAGGCGTTTTACCTACTGTTACTGTCTGATTTTGAAGCCGTCCCAGCCCGTCATAGGTATAACTGACCTGTCCAGCGCTGCCGAAGTCCAGCTTCGTGGGCCGGTTCTCCGTATCATAGGCAAACGTTGTCTTGAACGTGCCAACGCCGCTGATCTTTTCCGTGAAGTGCTGCAAGTTGCTGAAAGTATCGTACCCCACCTGCGCCACATAGGTCGAGCCGTCCACAAAACGGGTGGTCTTGCGCATGGGCCGATCCGCCAGATCATACTCGCTGGTAATTACCCGGCCCATTTCCGTGTCCGTCACCTGCGCAATCTGGCCATGGCTGTCATACGCATACTGGAAACGCGGCTTAGCAGCGCCGTCATAGGTCACGCCCGTTACCCGCTTGAAGCTGTCATAGGTATAAGCTGCCTTGCCGCCGTTGCCGTAGGTCACCTTCTGCACCGTACCATTGGCATTATAAGCCGTTTCGGACAGCAGCTGCTTTCCTACGCGCACCGCCGTCGGACGATTGACCGCATCGTAAGCAAACGCATACGTCACGTCCTCCGCCGCGTTGTCGCTGGTATTGTGCCGCACCTGCACCAGCTTATCGCCCTGATAGGTATAATCGTTATGGTAACTCTTTGCATCCTGTACGGACTCCGTGCGCACGACGCGCTTCATCGCGTCGTAGGTATAGTTGACCCGCTGGCCCTTGGGGTCCTGCACCCAACTCAGCGTTCCGCGGGCCGCGTCCGTCTGCTGGGTGACCCGCTTGCCGCGTGCGTCGATTTTCGCCGCCACACGGTTCTGGTCAGCCTCCAGCACCACCTGCGTCTGAATGCGCAGATCATCCTTTTCCGTGATGCTTTCCGTGCAGTTGCCCTTCGCATCATACGCAAAGCGGCTTACCGTCCCCAGCGGCGAAGTGCTGGTACGCAGCAGACGCTTCTGCTGTTCCGCTGCCGTTGTGCCATAGGTCAATACGGTGCGTACATTGTTCGCTCGACCCGCCTGACGGTAGGTCAGCAGATTGTTATACTTGTCATAGGTCGCCGCATCCTTCAGAGAGGTCAGATCGCGCTGGCTGATCAGATTGCCCTTGCTGTCATAGCTGTAGCTCTGCCCGAATTCCTCCTGATGCAGAAAAACGCCGTCAAAGTAGGCGGTATTGTAGTTGCCCTGATAGTCCAGCGATACACGCACCGTAGTGAAGTCGCAGGGTGCGACCGCCGGAGCCGCCGCCATATGCCAGCCGGACCATTCTTCACTCCACAGCACGTTTGCAGCATCCATCCAACCGGTGCTGGCGGAATGGAACTGTACCTGCATCCGATACCGTTCAGGATGGCCGTTGCGCGGCACGGACTGCGCACGCGACCAACCGCCCGCTACAAACACGGTTCCCTTCTTACCGATCAGCGGAAGATCCTGATACACGCGCAGCGCCGAACCGGGGCCGCCGCCCACCATGCACATGACATGATTGCTCAGGTAGCTGGGCTTGTCCGCATCCGCATTCGTGCCAATGGCAATACGGTCATAGTTGGGATTCCAGCAGGTCATACCATTGGTGAAGTCAGCGTTGTCCAGCAGATTGAGACGGCTGGCAGTAACGCTTTCCTCCATTTGCGCGCCATCCAGCCACAGGGTGCCCGTGCCGCCGACTGCGCACAGGGTAATGCTCGCGTCACAGTCCGCTCGCGCCGTAAAGGTCTGGGTGTACCGCTCCCACGAGCTCGTGACCGTAAGATTGTCGCTGCCCAGCCAAATCCATTCGCCGTTTGCATTCGTCACCGAAACGCCAATGACCAGTTTGGTCTGACCGGTACCACGGGCATAGGTGGATACCGTATAGGTTTTGCCAGCCTTGACCGGGATGTACTGCACAATATATGCCGGGCCGGTATCGTTGCCGCGGTTGATACGCTGAGAACGGTTGCCGAACTTCTTCGTATCATAATCGTAAGCAAAGGAGCTTGCGCCGCCGGCATCCATGCCCTGCTGCCAGTCTCCGTCCCGGACAAACAGCGGATTCTTGAACAGATTCCGCACCACATATTGCAGTTTGGAAATAGCGTCCGGCTTGTTCATCCGCACCGTCGGCTGATACTGCGCAAACGCGCCGAAGCCAAGCTCATCCGTCATGGCAATCAGATTGCCAACGTCATTGAAATGATAGCGAATCTTCTTTCCGCTGGTCCGGTCGGTCACAATCGTCAGCATATCCCGGTATTCATACGTATGCCAGAAGGAGGTAAGTTTTCCGTCTGCGCTGGTGATTTTGACATTCACAACACGATAGGGCGCTGCCGCCGTGTAGTCGTAATGCACATGCACGCCATCCGGCTGATAAACATCGGTGAGCAGATGCTGTGCATTATAGGTATAGCGGGAGCTCAGACCATCTGCATAGGTAATCTGTGTCAGATTCCCGTCCGCATACTGAAAGGATACCTTGTCCGGCGCATAGGGAGGAACCATCGCCGTGACGGCTCCGGAGGCCCATTGCAGACTGGTAACACGTTCGGCACCATCTACAACGCTCTGCAAGCTTCGGCCCGCATACCGGATCTGCACTACATTTCCGCAGGCGTCTTCCATGCGGGTCATGAGGCACGCCTGATCCCAGTCGCCGGTGAAATCCGCGCTCGGCACCTGAAAAATACGACGGCTGCCCTGCTTATCCTCAATAACCGCGTTCGTTCCGAGGGTCAGAACAAGCTCCCGGCCAATAACGTCCTTCCACTGGCCATTCTGCTGGGCAAAGTAGACTTCCGTACCGTCTTCGTCCAGCCACACATAGTACTGGATTCCGCTGACCGTTTCCCGCCAGAGCGCCTGATTGTAATTTGTCTTCCACTTGTTTGCAATGCCAAAGGCATCCTTCTTGCTGTAGCAGCTGTTGTAGATATGACTCACCGAAGTAGGCAGTAGCATCCCTGCCGCAGTCGTATCCCGATGCTCATAAATCAGGTTGCCGTTGAACAGGCTGACATAGCCGGTTCCTGCACGGCCTGCCGCATGTTCTTCATAAGATAGATAGTTTTCCAAACCGGCACGGCTGATATAGTCGATAATGACCAGCGGACGATGCGTCTCCGTCTGTCCCAGCGCGCTGGAACGCAGCTGCGCATACGTAGAAGATTCTGCCTTCAGCATTACGCCGTAGTTCGTTCCGGCATACCATTTCCGCACAAGGTTCGTAATATCGAAGGTATGCAGCACACCTTCGCCCTCGTTCTTTGCAAAGCTGCTGTAGTCCAGACTCTCATTCTGATACGCGGGACTATTATTATAGGTCAGCGTAGCAGGCGACCAGTTTGCCAGCACCTCATGGGCCGTTGCGGTGAATGCAGCGGTCGGATATCCGGCCTGCGCCGTCGCTACCTGAAACGTTGCGCGAATGACATAATCGGAGGCAGACAGTACCGGCAGTACCTTGTTGTCAAACTTGAAGTAACAGTCGCACTTGCCCCAGTTGCTGCTGCCCTGCGTCAACCGCAGAATATTACTGCTGCTGCCTTTATGCACCGTGCCGGCCTGCTTGCTGCATGTGTAAGCGTCGTCAATGGCGCAGCGTGCATTATAGGTCATGACTGCCGGGTCCAATCGAACAGGGAAAACCGCCTGTGCAAGCCAGCTTTCGGAAATCGTATAGGTCAGCAGCCAACTGTCTTCGCTTTCCTGCGCTACTTGAACCGCCACAGGGCCATATTCCTGTTCTTCCTTCGCACTGATTGCATACGGCGCAGGCAAATAAAAAGCAGGTTCACCCTGCGCATCCGCCAAATGCATGGCTTCGGCTTCGTCCTGCACCAGCGTCAAGCCGTTGGTCTGCAAGCGGAACTGCACAGGCTGCACCTGCTCCAACGCAGGGAATACAATTTCATCCTTAAACTGTTCGCCCTGAATCTTGCAGCGCCAATCCACTCCCGGAAGAATTCCTTCGTACACCGCTTCCGATTCCAGCTGATGCTCCGTTCCCAGCAGCTTGCCGAAAAGCGACTCCATTTTCTGCTGAAGATTCTGCTTCGGCGCGACCTTCCGCCCCTGAACGAGCTGCCAGCTGATTTCCTGCTGGCGGTCGTTAGCCAGCTGCACGAGATTTTCCTTCAGCTGAACTTGCAGCTTGCCGTTCGCGGCATTCCGCAGACCGTCGGACAGCTGCACCAGACGGTTGTCGATGCTCCGATACATCTTGTTCGCTGCATCCCAATAATGGACAGCTTCCGGGTAAATCACCGTTCGAAAATGGTTTTCGCCCAACTGAAATACTTTGCCCATTTCGGAGCGACGTTCTTTGGCTTCCGTAAGCCGTTCGCCATAAGCGGCAAGCCACTCGGCAAAGGACATCTGAAACGGCGCTTTCATCGGGGAATTTGTCTTGGTTTCCATACTTGTTTTCCTTCCTTTTCGTTTGTTTCTCAAAGACAGCAGGGCAGCGTGTCTTCACGCTGCCCTGCCGCTCTGCTCTGGTTTATGTGTTCTTTATTCCGTTGTGGGATTATTTCTGTGGGCGGTCATGAAAACGTCCAGTCGGTTCTGAATGTCTTCAATACCATCCGCAATGTTGCTGCTCAGATGATCAATCATCTGCTGGTAGCGTTCTTCCCGCGTCACGTTTTCCTTGAGCATTCGAAAGAACAGATAAATGTAAAGCGCTGCCCAGATTCCCTGCTGCAGCGCGACTTCGAGGATAGCTTTCAGATTTGTATCCATGCATCTCACCTCCTTCGAGAAAAATTTAGCGAACCTTTATCTGACAGATAAGCGCCCAAGCGAAGCTTCTCCTATTCGATTAAAATTGGAATCAATCGGCAGGATAAAACGTCTACATAATGAACAATTAAACTTGTAAATATTGCCGTATACCAGATAGGAGGAAGGCAGAATGAGAAAACCCGGATTGCAAGCGCTCTCCATCGTGCTGACTGTATTGCTGATCAACCTATTCATCATCCCATCTCGTGCCTATGCTAATATATGGAATTTGCCGAACGGACTGCTTGACCTGTTTGACAGCGATGCACAATACAGCAGCTACACGGCCGGTGCTCGTGACGCACAGACAAAGGCAGGACAGCCTTCTGAATTGGCCGTATTTCTCATGACTACACAAGAACATTATGAGCTTTTTGTCTGCCGAGAAACCACCAATCATGTTTGGCGTATTGATTGCCAGTCTACTGCCGCAGTTTTGCAGCCTACCGCAGAGGCAGATATTCAGCCTGATATTGAAGTCATTGATGAAAATGCCTTCCGGCTTTATTATCGCTATGGTGAAGAAAGCGCAGCTTATACGTTCACGCTTTTTAATAATCAATGGCTTTTAGCTTCTGCAAATATTGAGGGTGCAAATAGTATGTTGTCCTGCACAAGATCGGATAATAAACTTCAATTCTATATATCCAGCCAGTTGCTATGCACAAGTTCAGACATTCTTCTCTCTGATTTTAACATTTCCTTGTTTCCAAAGAACATACAACAACTACAGGCATGGCAGGAAACGTACACGAAAATCCATTCCGTACTTCCACAACCTGTTTGCATTGATCAGACAATAAACAAAAAATTACCGGTGTACTCCGGGCCGACAGAAAAAAGTTTCCGAGCAGCGAAGAAAAAGGCTGTGCTTTCCTTGAGAGAGCCCTTCAGCGTTTATGGCACTCATGACGGCTGGACAATGGTTGAATATCAAATAAGTCCAAAGAAAAGCCGCATTGGTTGGGTCAAAACCTTACCAACGGATACCTCTGCTACAGAACTCCTATGGGAACCTATCACAGCTGTGACAATTACGTCTACGGTATTAACAGATGATCCGCATGTTAGCCAAGCTGCAATAGAAACGCTTCTGCCAGACAGTCAGGTTGCTATACTATACTGCTTAGAGCCTTGGTGGGCCTATGCACATGTAACGATGAATGGCACGCAATACTATGGCTTTATTCCTTTGGCAGACTTATCTGTAATGAACTAATTATATTGCCTTCTATATTGTGCAGCAACGGACTTGGCACGGCCACCAGCATAACTCTTTGCGCTGGTGACTCGTGCCAAATTGAAATTAGTTGTTGGCTAAAGCGGTCAAGTCTGAATGCCAGTCAGGTGGCAAAATAAAGTATTTGCAGCAGAAGTTGACCACTTGCCATTGCTATAAGGCGAATGACTGTAAATATAGATAGTTTGCCCCTGTACTTCTCTCACCATAGCCACATGGGTAGCTTTGGCATTTGCCTTCGATTCGCCGTTGCTTCTGTCCAATACGAAAACGAGGTCGCCTGCTGCCAGCCCGCTTGCCGAAGATAAGAACTCATAGGTAAAGCGAGGAGCAGTTGTATTATATTTAATGAAGCGACGCAGCTCATGAGCGCCCGACCAACTGGGGCTTTTGGCGTTATATGTACCGCCAACCGTATCGTAATACCATTGATCTCGCGCATTGCCCGTTCGCTTCATAGGCATTCCGCCTGCATACAAGCATTGCGAGACGAAATTGGCACAGTCCCCATTCCCGCCGACAGAACTTTGCTGCCCTTGCGCATTTTTGCCAAACCAAATAAAGGCAGGATTGTTCCCAGCATACCATTTTGCAGCATAGGCTAGTGCAGCTTTTCGGTCATAAGTACCCGATACCGGTGGCGTAGTACTGCCA
>ERZ779892.3400-NODE-3400-length-11279-cov-2.434337_pt1 | contig 11279 bp, 6 predicted proteins | sample MGYA00511552_ERZ779892 | MGnify/ENA primary metagenome ERZ779892 (study PRJEB29588, sample SAMEA2154561) | human gut metagenome | biome: human gut; feature: human-associated habitat; material: faeces | place: Denmark | collected 2008/2010 ... | reverse complement strand
CCCCAGCCTCTCAAGTACTCGGCGCCGACTTGCAGATTAGCGTTCACGTTCCAGAAAATGTTGGCTACCAAGTATTGACCGTAGCGGTATTGATCCGACGGGGTAACCGGGTAATCATTCTCGCTGTATAAACGAGTCTGGCTATAGGTGCTGGAGACGAATACCTTCGGCGTGATATTATACTGCAAGCCAGCGTACCAACCCATCATCGGAAGCACTTGCATCTTGCCTTTGGCCTCGGGGTCCGGAACCAGATCCACGTCCAGATTACTGATATCATTCAAGAACTGGCTGATCCCCCGGCCGTAAGTAGCCTGACCGTAGAAGTTCAGCTTGCTCGTCACATTGAACGTAGAGGCGGCAAACACGCCCCATCCGGCCTTAGACTCGGCCCGTTGCGCCACCAAGTTCTCATACGTCATATTACGTACGATACCAGCTACACGGATATGGCTGCTCTTATTCCAAGCGTATTGGATATAGGCAGGGAAGTTCGGCATACGTTGGTTACTGATATTCACGCTTTGGTTCGTGATGCCATCCACCACTGGCATCTCGATACCTACACCCGCTTTCCATCCCTTACCGAAAGCACGCTCATAGCGTAACAGGGTGGCACGGCTGAAAACCTGTCCGGCAGGCCCCGCATAATCGATCGAGGGCGGAAGGGCGGCCAGATCCATGAAGGTACTATAATCGTAACCCATCGTGAAACCAAGGAAAGACACATAGGCGTTCTGGAGCTCGAAGACCTTGCTGCCTCCCCGGAAGGTACCCGCCGTATACACGACGAAATCCCCGAGGTGTTTGGTACGACCCACTAATTTCAAGAATATCGTACTGGTAGTAGCGTCCATCTGGAACTGGTTACGGACGTAGTTCTGCCCACCATTCGGGATCATGGACGGATAGAAATCGACATCATCCGAAATCCCGCCGAAATCATACTCCGCCGTAGCCTTCACGTAACCGCCGATACCCAAGGCGAAACGTCCCTTACGATCGGTCAATACGAAGCGGGGGGCTTTCGGGTCGTGGAAACGAGGGCTCTGCGTCTCATTCATTATCCTCACGATTTCATCACCTGCCTTGTCTTGGCTGACAAGGACTATCGAATTTGGCACGTCATCCTCGATGACCACCTTTTGAGCCTTAGCGGGAGCCGATAAGAATCCCATACCTAGCAGTAATACTGCTCCTTGTACAAATAGTCTCATAAATGTGTTTTGTTTAGATTAATTACCTACCTTGAACAAGGCTATAAAGAAAAGGTTCTGATTTTAACAACCCTACGAGCACTTTTTCCACCCTATTGCCCGTTCAAAAAATATTCATATATTTGCGGAATATATTACTTGGGATGAGAAGATTTTTATTGTTCATACTCGCTGTTTTTTACCTCGGGGTTTCCTCCGGGTTTGCGCTGAATTACCATTATTGTATGGGTAAGTTGGCGGAGGTGAGTTTGCAGTATCTTGACACTTGCCCCAGTTGCGGTGAGGCGGGCACGTCCCATAAGTGCTGCTCTACCGAGACGGAATATGTTAAGTTATCCGTCGATCAGGATGTGGCGAATACGCTCGTGCAATTGTCCGCTCCTGTCGCTGTAGTTTTGTTGTTCGATCTACTCGACTCCTATAAGATCGCCGGGCGAGACGAGACAACACGTTCCAATCCCTTTATTAATCCACCCAAGGAGAATAGCGCTATCCCGTTATTCGTCCATCATTGTACTTTTTTGATTTAGCGTATAGGCTTCCTTTTTAAAAGGCGATTTACGTCTGTTTACGCACGAGTACCGGCGTAATCTATTGCGAGTACTGGAGTAAATCCACCGCAAGTACTGGAGTAATCCATTGCAAATACTGGAGTAATCCATTGCGAGTACTGGCGTAAAGCATCACGAGTACTCATGTGATCGCTTGCCTTCAAAGACGAACAAATAAGCGTTCTCATATGTTTTCAAATCATAAAAGCTCATTCAAATGTTAAACAGAATCATTTGTTACTTCCTTGAGAACAGGGTGGTAACCTTACTTTTACTAGTGCTGATTATCGTATGGGGCATCTCCACGTCCCCCTTCAATTGGCACGGGGGGATCATTCCCCGGAATCCGATTCCGGTAGACGCCATCCCCGATATCGGCGATAACCAGCAGATCGTGGCCACGGAATGGATGGGCCGCTCGCCGAAGGATATACAGGACCAGATCACTTATCCGCTGACCACCTCTCTTTTAGGTATCCCGGGAGTGAAGACGATCCGTAGTTCCTCCATGTTCGGGATGTCCTTCATATACATTATCTTCGATGACGATATAGAGTTCTACTGGAGCCGTTCCCGTATATTGGAGAAGCTGAACTCCCTGCCTCCGGGAACCTTGCCGGAAGGCGTACAGCCTACCTTGGGACCGGACGCTACCGCCCTCGGGCAGATCTATTGGTATACGCTGGAAGGACGGGACCCCAAGACCGGTAAACCTACCGGAGGCTGGAACGCCGAGGAGTTGCGTACGATACAGGATTTCTACGTCAAGTACACCTTATCCTCCGCCGAGGGGGTATCCGAGGTTGCCTCGGCGGGCGGTTTCGTGAAGGAGTACCAGATCGAGTTGAACCCGGATGCCATGTATGCCTTCAACGTCTCCGTGATGGATATCATGAGCGCCATCAAGAAGAGCAACCTCGATATCGGCGCCGAGACGATGGAGATCAACAAGGTGGAGTACCTGATCCGGGGCTTGGGGTATATCAAGAATGTAAAAGATATAGAGAATGCCGTCATCACCGTTCGGGAAGGCGTGCCGGTTCGCATATCGGACGTGGCGTTCGTGAATATCGGCCCCGGAACCCGACGGGGAGGGCTGGACAAGGAGGGTGTGGAGGCCGTGGGCGGAGTGGTCGTAGCCCGCTATGGCTCCAACCCCTTGGAGGTTATCAATAACGTAAAGGCGAAGATCAAGGAGATGGAGCCGGGATTGCCCCAAAAGGTACTGGCGGACGGGACGGTCTCCAAGGTAACCGTCGTGCCGTTCTACGACCGTACGGGGCTTATCAAGGAGACGATCGGGACGTTGGAGACCGCCCTTTCCCACGAAATATTGATCTGCGTGATCGTTATCATCGTGCTGGTGCTCAATCTGAGGGCCTCTATCGTTATCGCCAGCATGCTACCGATAGCGGTGCTCGCCACGTTCATCATCATGCGTTATACGGGGGTAGCGGCTAATATCGTGGCTTTATCGGGTATAGCGATCGCCATTGGCGTGATGGTGGATGTAGGGGTCGTCTTCGTGGAAAGTATCATCCGTTACCGGGAGATGCCCGAGAACAGGCATATACAGGGGGGAAAGGCGTTTGTCAACCTTATTTATAAGGCGGTAAGCGAGGTGTCCGGGGCGATCAGCACAGCGATGATCACGACGATCGTCAGCTTCCTCCCCGTCTTCACCATGGAGGCGCAGGAAGGGAAGATGTTCTCGCCTTTGGCCTACACCAAGACGTATGCTTTGGCTTCCGCCTTCGTGCTGGGATTGATCTTGCTTCCTTCCCTATCGTATTGGTTGTTCTCGATAAAGATCCATTCAAGGCTGATACGGAAAATACTGAATTACCTGTTGATCGTGGCCGGAATCGCCTTGCTTATTATCTATGGCAGTATTCCCGCTATCGGGCTAACGGCAGTCGGGTTGAATAATCTATTGTCCGGGTATTGGAAGAAGCCTCAGATGAGCACCTATATCAATATCGGTATCACCCTCTTTGTCTCGATCTATTACCTGTCTGAGGAATGGTTGCCGATGGGGCCGCAAAAAGGGATGCTCGCCAATATCCTGTTCGTGGCGGGTTGCGTAGCCATCATCCTAAGCATCCTGTGGCTGCTCGTTATGTATTATGAGAGGATACTGCGCTGGTGCTTGGATAACCGCTGGAAATTCATGTTGATTCCGGGAGCTACCATCGTATTCGGTTTCTGGATATGGAGAGGCATCGGACAGGAGTTTATGCCTAGCCTGAACGAAGGTTCTTTCCTACTGATGCCGACTAGCATGCCGCATTTCGGTATCGAGCAAAACCTTGATTATATAGAGGCGCTCGACAAACGGCTGGCCTCTATCCCCGAGGTGGAGACCGCCATCGGTAAATGGGGCCGTGTAAACTCCGCCCTCGATCCAGCACCGGTACAGATGTTCGAGAATACAATCAACTACCGTCCGGAATATATCCTGAATGAGGACGGGAAAAGGGAACGTTTCAAGGTAAACCGGCAAGGGGAGTATCTCCTAAAAGATGGAGGCGTATATAACCCCAAAGACGGTTTCCGGCTGATTCCCTCAGACAGCCTGATCCCAGACGCTAAAGGCGATTACTTCCGCCAATGGCGACCGGAGATCAAGAACACGAACGATATCTGGCAACAGATCGTGAACGTCACCCATCTTCCGGGATTGACTTCCGCCCCGAAGCTGCAGCCTATCGAGGCCCGTCTCGTCATGTTATCCACCGGTATGCGTGCCCCGATGGGTATCAAGGTGTATGGCCCGGATCTGGAGACGATCGAGAAAGCCGGAAAGGCGATCGAGAAGGCATTGAAAGAGGTACCCTCCGTTATCCCCTCTTCCGTATTTTACGACCGTGCGGTAGGCGCCCCTTATCTGGAGATCGAACTGAACCGTGAGAATATGGCCCGTTACGGCGTAAACGTGGAGGACTTGCAAGAGATATTAAGTGCCGCTGTCGGTGGCATGGTACTGACCCGCACCGTGGAAGGCAGGGAACGTTTCCCGGTGCGCCTACGCTACGCTCGTGAGCTTCGAGATAATCCGGAGGCGCTAGGTATGATCCTCGTACCGACCGCCACTGGGGCGCAAGTCCCGCTTAAAGAGCTAGCCGATATCAACTATACCCGTGGAGCGCAGATGATCCAAAGCGAGAACACTTTCTTGGTAGGCTACGTCATCTTCGACAAACTGGCGGGGAAGGCGGAAGTGGATGTCGTGAAAGAGGCTTCCCGCATCCTTGAGCAACAGATAAAGGAGGGCGAGTTGAACCTTGATCCCGGCGTATCCTATAAGTTCGCCGGCAATTACGAGCAGCAGGAGCGTGCCACCAGCCGGCTGATGATCGTCGTTCCCCTCGCCTTGTTGATCGTCCTGCTGGTTCTATACTTTCAATTCAAGACGGTCACTGCCTCACTGATCCATTTCTCCGGGGTGTTCGTAGCCTTCGCCGGAGGTTTTATCTTGCTATGGCTTTACGGACAGGATTGGTTCATGAACTTCTCCATCGCCGGAGAGAATATGCGGGATCTTTTCCAGATGCACACGATCAATCTGAGCGTGGCAGTCTGGGTCGGTTTCATCGCCTTGTTCGGTGTGGCTACGGATGATGGGGTATTGATGGGAACCTACATCCATCATGTATTCCTCGAGCGAGACCCCCGCACCAAGCACGATATCCGGAAAGCGGTAGTAGCCGCCGGACTGAAACGGGTACGCCCAGCGGCCATGACTACAGCCACTACCCTGATCGCTTTACTCCCCGTACTTACCTCTACCGGTAAGGGGGCGGATATCATGGTACCGATGGCTATCCCTACGTTCGGAGGCATGCTGATCCAGAGTATGACCATGTTTGTCGTTCCCGTCCTGCAATGCTGGTGGCGGGAGAACGCTATAAAGAAAGAACAAAAGAATAAAATTCAAGAGGAGGTAACGACTTATGAGATATAAAAGAATCAGATCAATCATCATGGCAGGTGTACTGGGGATGCTAAACGTCCTTTTCGCTTACTCCCAGCCGGCCGATAGTTTAGGCTATTATCTGGAACTGGCGGCACGTAACAATCCGCAGATCAACGCCGACTTCTCCCTGTATAAGGCATCTTTGGAGAAAGTCCCGCAAGCCGGAGCCTATCCGGACCCGGAACTGGAGATCGGTTTCTTCCTGAAACCGATGGAGATCTTGTCCGGAAAGCAAATAGCGGATTTCACCTTGATGCAAATGTTCCCTTGGTTCGGTACCCGGAAGGCGGCCCGCAACGAGGCGACCGAGATGGCCCGGATGGCTTACGAACAATTCCGTAACAGTCGCAACAACCTGTATTACGAGGTGAAGAGTCAATGGTACCAGCTTTGCAATATCAGCGAGCAATATAAAAATACGCAGGCGAACCTTCGTCTGCTAGACCAGTTGGAACAGTTGGCATTGAACCGCTTCTCCGCTCCGTCGGCGAAGGCGGGCGGTTCCTCCGTCCTACCCTCCCCCGTATCTTCTGCTCCATCGACTCCTCCCGCCGTATCCGGTGGAGGTATGTCGGGTATGGGAGGCAGTAGCATGGGAAGCCCTACGGTACAAAGCACGGGAGCATCCGGTAGTACGATGTCCGGAATGTCCGGCGGTAGCCCTATGGGTGGAGGCTCTATGGGAAGTGGCAACTCCATGGGCGGAATGTCGGACGTACTTCGAATCCAGATGGAGAAGGTAGAACTGGAGAATACGCTAGCCTCCTTGTTATCGCAACGGAAAACGGCCGAGGCTGCTTTTAATACGTTGCTCAATCAGTCGCTAGCTACCCCGATTTCCGTCCCCGACTCGTTGGAACGGCTTCCTCTCTCATGGAGTGAGTCGATGGCTCTTGACAACGTCATCTCCAACAACCCCATGCTTACCATGCTGGAGGCGGAAGGAAACGCTTACCGGGCCAAGGCGGAGATGGACAAGAAAATGAGTTACCCCATGCTAGGTATCGGCCTCCAGTATTCCTTGATCGGGAAGAAACCGGAAGATATGTCTATGGGCTCTATGTCCGGTATGAACGGAAAGGATATGTTCATGCCCATGCTAAAGATCAGCCTTCCTATCTTCCGTAAGAAATATAACGCACAGCAACGGGAAAGCAAGCATTATTGGAAATCCAGCGAGTTGAAGTACGAGAACACGATGAACCAACTGCAAGCCGAGTATATCCGTATTACCCAGCAATTGGAAGATGCCGCACGGAAAATCGATTTGTACCAGAAACAATACGATCTATCGTTGGCCACCTACCAACTGATCGTCCGGGAATTCTCGACAGGAAGAACGACCTTGACCGACGTGATCCAAGTGGAGCGACAAATGTTGGACTATCACTTGAAGAAAAGCGAAGCGATAGCGGAATATAATACCCAAATCGCCGGAATCGAGAAATTAATATCCACCTCTGTAAACGAATAAGAAAATGAAAAATATAAATGAAACCGTAAAATCCAAGTACCTGATATATATCCTGTTCCTAGCGGGCGGCCTCTTGTTGGGCTGGCTCCTGTTCCATAACTCCGATACCGACAGCCATACGTCACAAGCGAGCGAGACCGGCACGGTAGTTCACGACCCTACGCATGGCCACGACCTCCAACAGAACGAGGCCGGCGAGTGGACTTGTTCCATGCATCCCCAAATTCGCCAAGACAAGCCGGGTAAATGCCCTATCTGCGCCATGGATTTGATCCCCGTACGTAAGAGCTCCTTCTCCGACAAGGCCATCGATCCCAACGCCATTCAGCTTTCGGAAGAAGCAGCAGCCTTAGCGGACGTACAAACCTCCAAGGTATCCCGCCAGAATCCGGTCAAGCAAGTCCGTTTATACGGCAAGATCGTACCGGACGAGCGTAGCCTGCAATCTCAAACAGCCCATGTAAGCGGACGCATCGAGAGCTTGAACGTTGATTTCACGGGTGAGACGGTGCGTGCCGGACAGACCCTCGCTACCCTCTACTCCCCAGAGCTTTTCACCGCCCAGCAAGAATTGTTGGAAGCGATCCGCATGGGACAATCTCAATTGATACAGGCCGCCCGTGAAAAACTATATTTATGGAAGATGACAGATGCCCAGATCGCCGCTATCGAGAAGTCCGGCTCTATCTCCCCGGTTGTAGAGATCAAGTCGAACACGAGCGGTATCGTCCTGTCCAAGCGGGTAAGCCAAGGTGATTATGTATCCCAAGGAGCTATCCTTTTCGACGTGGCGAACCTCACGAAGGTATGGGCCTTGTTCGACGCTTTCGAGGTGGATCTCCCTTTCCTTAGCAAAGGTGATCCGGTGGAATTTACCTTGCAAGCGCTACCCGGCAAGAAGTTCTCGGGTAAGATCTCTTTCATCGACCCGATCTTGAACACGACGACCCGTACCGCCAAGGTCCGTGTAGAGGTACCGAACGCCTCTTTAGAGCTCAAGCCCGAGATGTACGCCACGGCAAACGTAAGCGCCCCGCTCCGCAACTATAAGAACGAGATCGTCGTACCGCAAACCGCTGTGCTCTGGACGGGTAAACGTGCTATCGTGTACGTAAAGCAACCGGATACGAATACCCCCGCTTTCTTGATGCGTGAGGTGGAGCTAGGCCCTTCCCTTGGTAACTCTTATGTTATCTTGAATGGCTTGCGAGAAGGTGAGGAAATCGTAACCAACGGAGTCTTCGCCATAGACGCCAGCGCACAGCTGGAGGGAAAAACTTCCATGATGAATAACGGCGACGAGCCCGCCAAGCCTATGACTGGGCATGAGGGGCATATGATGCATGCGCAAAGCGCCACGGGGGTAGCCTCCGAGCATGCCATGTTCGGTGTCAAAGGCTCTTGCGATATGTGCAAGGAACGTATCGAGAAAGCGGCAAAAGGGGTAAATGGTGTGTTATCCGCTCATTGGGACAAAGATACCCAGATGATCCATCTCCAGTACGATCCCCAAAAGACCTCCCCAAAAGCGATCAGCAAGGCGATCGCTAAAGTAGGCCATGACACGGATATGGATAAGGCGGATAAAGCCGTATATGATAAGCTACCGGCTTGTTGCCACTATAGATAAAGTATTGGACATTCGGGGGTGTGTCAAAAGTGTGAACATGGCACGCAGATAACGCTGATTGAGCAGATGACCGCAGATTTATGATATGAAAATCAATATATTATCTACGTAAATCTGCTAAATCTGCGTGCCATAATACCAACTTTTAACACACCCTCCTTATTAGTAAAGATTCCAACGAAAAGAAGCGACTGCTTTAGCGGGAACCTCGTAGGTAAACGAACGTTCGCCGCTGTTTACCGTTATATTTTTAGTCCCGTCCGTATTATTTAGTAATACGAGCGCTTCCGTTCCATCTAAATTCTCGAAGGCGGAATACATAATCCCATCAGCCGTATACCCTTTAGAGCCGATCCGTACTGCCCCCGGTTTCACCACAGAGGATAAATGACCGATAATATAATAATGAGAATTCCGGGTAATCGTCTTATAATCCGAGCGATCGATATCCACGGCACCATAACAAGTCTGGCAACCACCCTCTCGGTTCGGTCCCCGCTCGTTGTCCAGCATCAAGTTCCATACGATAACTGCCTTACACCAGTTATTCACCGTACCCAAGGCCGTCTCCTCCATATCTTCCATCAAGCGTTTCTCTAAGTTACGTCCATCATTCCACATGCCGATAGAAGTTTCCGTAAAGATTAATTCTTTATCGGGGAACTTGCCGTTTACGTTATTCAACTCCTCCCGGTCGCCCCCGTAATTATGGTAAGCGGCACCTGTCAGGAAAGAAGCGGCATTCTCATCCTCGTAGATTTTCATCGGATAGCCTTGCTGCTCCAACATATTATCGTAATTGTAATTATGGTCGAAAGCGTAGATCTTCGTCTTGAGGCCAGTCTCTTTCAGTTTAGGGCCTAGAGCGTCACGCACGAAAGAGAGTTGCTCCTCCCATCCCATAAATAAGGAAGCGGAATTTCCTCGGTTCAAAGGTTCGTTTTGGGGAGTTATCGCCTCGATAGGAATCCCCTCGGCCTCCATCGCCTGTATCCATTTCACGAAATAGGTAGCGTAATCTTGATAATAGGCGGGATTCAGCTGTCCGCTAGTCCACGACTCGAACGGGCGCAAATCCTTTAAGTTATCCACCTTCATCCATCTTGGACAAGTCCAAGGCGATCCCAAGATTTTTATAGAAGGGCTGATCGCCAAGATCTCCTTCAAGATCGGTATCACATACTCCTTCTCCTCGCTCTGCAAGGCGAAATTCTCGACACCCTTCGTGTCACAACAAGTATACTCACTTAAAGAAAAGTCCGAGCAGCCAATCGAGATACGGATATAGCTATACCCCATCCCCTCCGTATCAGAGAAAGTCTCTTTCAGGAAAGCTGTCCGATCCTCGGGAGCCATCCGCATCAAGTTATAGCAGGTAGAGCCTGTCACGGCGGCGCCAAAGCCATCCATCGTCTGATAGCGCACCGAAGGGTCTATCGTTATCACGGAAGGCGAGGCGGCTTGTTTGTCCCCCAAGGCGATCTCACTTCTCACGAAATCTTTCGCACGATCGTTTGTCGTGACATACACCGTTACATTGTCCGAGGTCTTCGCTCCAGAACATGCGTTCAAGCAAATCAAGACCATTAATAAAGAAAAGAGAACCATACGTATTAAATTAAATAGTTTATCGAATTACCGGGTTTCTGAACCTTTCAAGATCGCATTCACGTGATTCTTTAAGATGTGGAAGGCAGGAGCGGCCATCGATCCATGATCATATCCGTCCAACTCATAGATATAAGTATTCTTATGTCCGGCCACTTTCATCATACGCCAAAAATAGGCGTTCTCCTCATAGCGGCCCAGCATCTCCATCTCCCGGTCGCCCGAGACGATAATCAATGGAGGAGCGTCAGGACGTACGTAAAACAAAGGGGCGAACTCGTCGATACTCGGTTGGGTATCTTTCATCCCCTTCGCCTGCCGATAAGCGAAATGGCTGATCGCATGACCGCTGAAAGGGATTAATGCAGCGATGGAATCAGCATCTATCCGGTACTTAGTCAACCACTTCTTATCCAGTCCGACCATATTTGTTAAATAACCTCCGGCGGAATGACCTGAGACAAAGATTTTACGCCTATCCCCACCATACTTCTCAATTTCGCTGAATGTCCAAGCGACAGCGGCGGCGGCATCATCGATACAATCGCTCAACGTGGCTTTGGGTAGCAGACGGTAATTTACGGCGATAACGGCTAATCCGCAGTTCTTCAATTCCTCCGGGATGAATTTGCTACCTCCCGACAAGCCGCCTCCGTGAAACCAGACTACCGTAGGGAAGTCTTTTGCGTTCTCGGGATAATAAAGATCCAATTTACAACGTTCCACCGCATATGGATTTTTCGATTGGGTATAAGAGATATCTCTGACTATTTTATAGTCTTGATCTTGCGCCGCAAGGATATTACAGATAAACAGACTAAAT
>ERZ779892.3399-NODE-3399-length-11282-cov-4.707224_pt1 | contig 11282 bp, 9 predicted proteins | sample MGYA00511552_ERZ779892 | MGnify/ENA primary metagenome ERZ779892 (study PRJEB29588, sample SAMEA2154561) | human gut metagenome | biome: human gut; feature: human-associated habitat; material: faeces | place: Denmark | collected 2008/2010 ... | reverse complement strand
CTTGGCTTGGAAGTTATTCCAGGGGCGCATTCAGGACTTCCCGGATTTCGGCATCTTCGAGCCGTATTGAATAAGGTAAATTCTCAGAAATGTTAATACGGGACATAATATATTCGTACAGTTTCCATACATTCTCGTATGTAAACAATTTTTTAGGCAATTCGATGCTTAAAAAGTGTTTTTTTACCGTTGGGTCATAGTCTGTACATGATTCATCGTAGGCTGATAATACTTCGGTTCCATAATAATAAGTTATGTATGCTGGCTGATCTATCACATTGATTAGTTCGAATATATCTACCAATCCGTTTTTATTTCGAGTTACTTTTTTAAGGATTTTTTTCGCCCATTTTTTGTTTTCTTTGAAATACTTAGAAAGAATATTCAAAGTCTCGCATTCTTTTACGACATAATACATATTATCTTTTTTGTATACGGCTATCACATCAGTTGTGAATGGAAATACGTTGTTTTCCTGTGCCATTCCCATCATTGTGCCGGACAAAGCGAGGAGTACCGTGCTCCAAAATATAAACCGTTTCATATTATTTGTACAAGTCTTCTAAGATACTGAAAGATACGATTGCTTCTATTTTCTTGTTGTCGAATACGATTATTTCTTTTGTTCTCATTTGAAATAAATATCCGGTTGCAGTTCCTATTGATTTATGATCTTGCCGGCTCGGGAACCGGCTGGACCCTTTTAATGGGCCGAGGTTTTTCGATCCGCTCGGGTGGCTGTGATAGACACTTCTTGCTCCTTTCGGATTGATCGACACCGACGCGTGCTTTCCGGACTCTCTGACTTCGCCTTGAGAAACATTTGCAATCTGTCCTTCATGATTCACGATCCCTCCGTATTCCCTGTTGTTATTGTCCGAATCGCCCCCGGTGCCATCGTCTTTTATGGTGTTTCTCATTTTCTTGAGCGTGGGGACGGACTCTATTTCCATGATATTCTGCATGTGCGGTCCGGACAGATTCCCTTGTCGGATCGCATTTTCCGTGTCGATTGCCGCTTGTTCCGAAATTGAGTTTACCCGAAAGTCACGTTCATACCCAGCAGCTCTGATTACGTAGGTTTTATCGCCTTTTCCGGTATCATACATCAGGTATCCCAACGAATTATAATATTTGTCGTACACGGATCCATCCGGATCAATATTTCCTATCGGATCGTTTCCGCAATATATGTAGGGCGAACTTCCCGAATACTTTTCGCTTTTCGGGTCGGCCGTGTTCCATCCGATTCTGAATTCAGGGTCCATCATCCGGAATCCGAAATCGACGTACGGTATGCCGACGAATACCTGTTCCTCCTTTCCGTTGTATCGGTAGCGATTGTCGGAAATAAGGGCTTCGGCATCTTCCCATCGCAGGCCGAACGGATAGTAGTCGTCGGTTTCCGTCGCTTCTCCCGAAGCGGGATCCACGACGGCGCGCACGCTTCCCAGATGATCCGTCACGAAAAGATGCGTTTGGATACCGTTCGATGTCACGACGAACCGGCCTCCGTTGAACCCCGCGCTTTCGAGCGATAGTTTTCCGTCACGTTTCCCGTATACCAAAGAACCCGAATAATAGAGTCCGTCGCCGCCTGGCTCCGTCGCCGAGAGTTTCGTGCTGTCTGCAAGGTACGAATAATTTGCGGATAAAGTCCCTTTTTTCTCGACTTTTTGTGTCATATTCAGACAATTATATGTAATGTCGAGATCGTTGGCCCCATCGTGCGTCATATTTCCGTTCGCATCGTAGCCGTAGTCGTACACCGCTCCTGCATCGGCTATCGAGGCGATGCGGTTTCCCGTGTAGGAATATTCGAGATCGTTCAATGTCAGTCCGTTCCCGGTCCGCATCAAGGTCCGGAGGTTTCCGTTCGCATCGTATGTCAGTCCCTTTTCCGCGAAACGGTCCGTGAGGGCTCCGGCTTCGTAATGCCTGGTATCCGTCAGACGGGCGAAGCTGTCATAGGCGAATGCGTAGGTGTTTTCGTCCCGGCTCGTCCGGTCGTCCGGAAGATTCTCGGTTTCGGTTTTGGTCGGAGAAAAACGATTCCGGACAGGCAGACGAACCGGTTGAAGGCAGGATGGAATGGCATGAATCGACAGGAAATCGGCCGCATGGGAGTGTGGGTGAGGGGGCCGGGCGGGTGCGCTGCACGGAAACGTGCGATCTGGTCTCGGCGCATACGGTCCGTCGGTCCTTCGCCGCGAATTTTCTCGGGACGAAAGATGTGCCTTTCGCTGCGATCTCGAAGGCATTGGGGCATAGCAAGATTGCGACTGCGATGCGCTATTTGCGTGTGGGCGTGGGGGAAAACGCTCCGATTCTCGCCGGGAGCGGCTGCTTCAGACTGTCTGCCGGGGCTGACGACTGACCGGATTCCCGGGATTTCATCATACACAAAAGAAAAGGCGCTGAACATCAGCGCCTTTTCGTGCCCAGGACAGGAATTAATTTGTGAAAACATATGCAAATAACTAAAATTTGAATATATTTATAATATGTTGAAATATAGTATATTAAAATGATATACTATGAAATGTATTTTGTCTGTTTTTAGCTGTTTTGCAAAAATGCGGACACGGTGCGGACATGAAAGTATTGCTGTATTCGAATCTAAATCATATCTTTGTAGAGCATAAAATGAGGATGTATGGCAAAAGTTACATATGTTTTGGCGCAAGGGGAGAACAGCGCGGGAGAATCGCAAGTTAATTTCCGTGTCTATGTTTCCCGCGAATTGCGTGTACGTGTGCCGTCCGGCATTTGGGTCGATCGGAAACGTTGGGGAAAGAAAAACGATATCAATATTCCGAACATACCGGGGGAGGAGCGCGATGCGCTGTTGGCAAAGCGGGCGAAATTGAAAGAATTGGTCGATGTAATTGAGACCTCGGTCGAGGCGGCAGACGATAAATCGACCGTTACGCGCGAGTGGCTCGAAAAGTTGATCCGGCGCACTTTGCGGCCAAAGACGGCGACTTCCGTTGAGGAAAAGAAAATAGGCTTTTTCCCGTTGACGGATGAATACCTCGCTACGCATAAATTGTCCGAATCGCGTGTCAAGCATTTCAATGTCTTGGTGCGGACGTTGAAGCGGTATGAGTTGTATCGTAAACTGTCGAACCGACGGTTCGTGCTGGACGTACACACCGTATCTCCGACGACACTTGATGATTTCGGGGCATTTCTGATGAAAGAACCGGAGATTTTCGACGAACATCCGGAGTTGTACGACGAGGTGCCGTATGCCCGGCCGAAGGTGAGGAAGAATCTGCCTGTGAAGCGCGGCCCGTACCTCAATGCTGCGGGAGAAACGGTAATTCCCGGCCGTCCGAAAGAGCGGGGCATGAATTACGTTTCGGATATGTTGATTCGTCTACGGTCGTTTTATGTATGGTTAAATGATAACGGACATACCTACAATGATCCGTTCAAGCAGTACAAGATTGCGGAGATTGTCTACGGTACGCCTATCTATATTACGACCGACGAACGCAAACAGTTGGCCGAAGCGGATATGGGGGATGACAAGCAACTGGAAACGCAACGAGATATTTTTGTTTTCCAATGCATGATCGGCTGCCGGGTGAGCGACCTTTATAAGATGACCTATGCCAATATCATCGGCGATTGCATCGAATATGTTCCCCGCAAGACGCGAGACGACCGAGTGGTGACGGTCTCGGTGCCGCTGATCGGTGCTGCGAAAGAACTGATTCGTAAATACCTCGATGAGAACCGCGGAACATTGTTTCCATTTATTTCGGAGCAAAAATATAATGTCTATATCAAAGCGGCGTTCCGTAAAGCGGGACTGACGCGCATGGTGACGACGATCGACCAGCGGACGCGGCAGAATGTTCAGGTGCCGATCTGCGACCTTGCTTCGTCGCACATGGCGCGCCGGACATTCATCGGGAATGTTTATAAAAGCGTGAAAGACCCTGCGATCGTGGGAGCGATGTCCGGTCATAAGGACGGCAGCCGGGCGTTCGCTCGTTATCGCGATATTGACATGGATATTAAGCGTGATGCAGTAAGCGTGTTGGAGTAAGATTTGTTTTGTCGATAAATTTGTATAAATTTGCGACAGATATATGTGTGTAAATAGATGCAAGTAATAGAGGGTAAGATACTTAATAAGATAAAAAAGTGCGGGCGGGGTAAGCTGTATTCCGCATCCGATTTCGCTGTGTACGGATCGGCCGTATCGGTTGCGAAGGCATTGGAACGGCTTACTCGAAAAGGCGGTTTAGTCCGTATTGCAAGGGGCCTCTATTGCTATCCCAAAATCGACAGAAAGTTCGGACTGGGCATACAATACCCGACCATCAATGAAATCGCTGAAAAGGTAGCCCGGCAGAGCGAAGCCCGGGTTGTTCCGACGGGTATGCACGCATTGAATGTATTGGGATTGTCTGCCCAGGTACCGATGAACTATGTGTTTTATACGGACGGCAATTCCCGGACAGTCAATCTGTTCAACGGTCGTAAATTGCGATTCAAGCGTGTGGCGCTTAAAAATCTGGCCTATCAGAATAAAACGCTGATGCTTGCCGTGTTCGCTTTGAAGGAGATCGGTCGGCCGCAGGTGACGGAGGAGCACATCGCCCAACTGAAGACGATATTCGCCCGGATTCCGAAGTCGAGCATCCTGCCCGATCTGCGGTTGGTGCCGGCATGGATTCGTAAAATCATTATGTCGTTCTATGAAGAATAATTTTTGGATGTTTTCCGACGAGCAGAAAAGTATGTTCGTTGCACAGACGAGCGAGCGTGTCGGGCTTCCTCCGCAGGCTGTCGAGAAGGACTGGTGGGTGACGATGACGCTGAAAGCCCTGTTCGAATCGTCGTGCCGGGACTTCATCACCTTCAAGGGCGGTACGTCGTTGAGCAAGGGTTGGCATGTCATAGAACGCTTCTCGGAGGACATCGATATTGCAATCGACAAGTCCTTTTGGAGAATTGCCGGGGACAACAAGTCGCAGCGCGATCGGATTCGGAAACTTTCGCGGGCCTATATCGAGCAGCGGCTCGTTGCGGAAACGCAGGCATTGCTGGAAGGATATGGGGCTTCCGATTTTGAGTTGCGTGCCGTTCCGGCGCAGGACTCCGATGCTGATCCGACGCTGGTGCTGCTGCCGTATCGAAGCATTTATGCGAATATCGAGTATGTGGAATCGCAAATCCGGATCGAATTCAGCTGCCGGTCGATGAAAGAACCGCGTGAGCGGATCGAGATTCGTCCGCTGATTGCCGAGGCATATCCCGATGTATTCGGAGAATTGGTGTTCCCGATTTATGCGGTCGTACCGACACGGACGTTTTTGGAGAAAGCGTTTTTGCTGCATGAAGAGTTTCAGAAAGAGAATCCGCGCGTCGAGCGAATGACACGTCATCTATACGATTTGGAGCGGCTGATGGATACGGATTTCGGAAAGGCAGCCTTGGCCGATCCGAAAATGTATGTCGAGATTGTCAGGCATCGCAGCATATTCAATACGATTCGCGGAGTCGATTATCGGACGCACCATCCGAGCCGGATCGATTTTATTCCGCCCGAAAAATTGGCGGAGGTATGGCGCAGGGATTATGAGCGGATGCAGGAGTATTTCATCTATGGAGATTCGCTGCCATACGATCGACTGATCGCGCGGATGGCGGAGTTGCGGGATCGGTTTCGGAAAGTTGTAATGGAGGATGATTTTTTCAGCGAATCGTAATTATGAATTCCGAGTATTATTTCCAGAAAGGTCTTCACCTGATCGTGGCGAGCGCTGTGATTTTTGCTTTGATCGTTTTGTTCAGTGCCATGGTTTCTCGGGGATTTCCGCTTTGGTTGGCGCTTGTCTTGCTTGTCCCCGCAGGACTTGGCGTGGTCGGATTTTACTTTTTCAGCCTGGGCAGTTCGGCCGATCTTTCGGAACGGTTTTTCCGTCGGTTTGGGCGTAGTCAGCCAAGAGGTGAAGAGAAAACAATGACAGAAGGAGTCGGTTCCGAACAGTGGTGTGAAAGAAGCCCGGATGCGATCGTGCCGGAATCCGCCGTTGTTTCTGCCGACCCGATTCCGGACGATCGGATTCTCGAAAATGCACTCGCCACCGTTTACGAATATACCGACAAGGATTTGGGCGATGCCATTGACGAGACGAACCTGCGAATTTTGCGACGACGCTTGCTTTATCTGGCATGTATGACGCCTGTTCCGAACGATGTGCCGCAGGTTCAGCTTCGGCACGATCGGGTGAGCTATGGGGATTTGTGTCACTACGGTTGGAATGTCTGGAATGCTTTTAAGGGCGCGACCAATCGTTTTTATGACCAGACCGAATTGGCGGAATGGCTGAAAGCGAGCTTCGAGTCTTTGGCCAAATACAATACGAAGACGTTGCGGGCCAAACTCCGGGCGACGGACGGAGGTTATCGCATCCGATTGCTCGATAATCTGAAAGAATATATCCAAAAATAAAGAGCTGTATAAGGATGAGATATTCCCTGCACCCGGTCGGTGCAGGAAATTTTCTTGCTGTTTTCATGTAATTGCAAAATGCTGGTAAGTAGCAATATCTGAAATTGTTTGCCGGTGCAAATGCGGTGATTCGATTGCAAAAACAGGTGCAGGAAAAGCACCTGTTATTTTCGTCGCCGGACCTGCTGTTCGGGTTCGGTTAAATTATCGTATTATGGACTTAAAACAATTGAGTGAGTTGGGCGGTGAAGTGAATGTGACCGTCCGTCTGGAAGATCTCCGGCAATGGCACAAGGAGTTGACGGCAGTCGCGTCGCCGCCGTCCGTAATGCCGGTTCCGCAACAAGCGGGCGAATTGTATACGCGAAAACAGACCATCGCGTTGTTGGGTGTCGATTCCTCTACGTTGTGGCGATGGGCCAAGAGCGGTTATCTTGTTCCCGTGGAGTACGGCGGGCAGCGCCGTTATCGCGTGGCGGATGTGCAACGGATTCTAAACGGAGACAGCTATGCCCGCTAAAACAGTGAAAAGAGAAAGCCCCTACCTGCGCGTGGGAACGACCATCTACAAGCGGGTCCGGCAGCCGTTGAGCAGCGGCCGGAGCGTCGAGACGCTCATCCCGTGGAATGTCGAGACCTTGCGTCAGGACTACGGGAAAAGCTATCTGGCCTGCATTCCGAAATACGACGGCTTTTGCACGGTTCCCGACCACACGAACTACCGCCGGGAGATCGACGGTTTCCTGAACCGTTACGAGCCGATTCCCTTTCAGCCCGCCGATGGCATCTTTCCGCACATCCACGACTTTTTCGCTCATATCTTCGGCGAGCAGGTCGAACTGGGGTACGATTATCTGCAACTGCTCTACCTGCGCCCCTTGCAACGGCTGCCGGTATTGTTGCTGGTGTCGGATGAACGCAACACGGGAAAGACGACCTTTCTCAATCTCTTAAAGTCGATCTTCGGCGGAAACGTTACCTTCAATACCAACGAAGATTTCCGTTCGCAATTCAATGACGACTGGATGGGCAAACTGCTGATCTGCGTGGACGAGGTGCTGCTCAACCGCCGCGAAGATTCCGAGAGGATCAAGAACCTATCGACTGCACGCAGCTACAAGGCTGAGGCGAAAGGCCGCGACCGCCGGGAGGTGGAGTTTTTCGGCAAGTTCGTCCTCTGCTCCAACAACGAGCGCAATCCCGTCCTGATCGAGGCGGCGGAAACCCGCTACTGGGTGCGGCGCGTGCCGCCGCTCCCGTATGACGATCAACACCTGCTGGCCAAAATGCGAGCCGAGATACCGGGGCTGCTCTTCTATCTGCAACAACGTATGCTCTCGTCACATGAAGAGAGCCGTATGTGGTTCGCGCCCCGGCTGCTGGTCACCGATGCCTTGCGGCGGATCATACACTACAACCGCAGCAAGACCGAAACCGAAATGCTGTCGATTATTCGCGATATCATGGATGCCGAGAACCTTGCGGAGTATCGGTTCGACGTGAGCGATATGGTCAATATGCTGGAGATACGCGGCATCCGTGTTGACCATCCCACCGTGCGGCGGATTCTTGCCGAAAATTGGCAGCTGCGACCCGCACCACCGACTTACTACCAACGCTATACGATTACCTACAACGGCGAAACGCAGCGGCAGGACAGCAAGACGGCACGGGTCTATACCGTCACGCGGGAACAACTCGGCGGATTGCTGGACGATGCTGCGATGTAAGAATGTTGAAAAAAGGAAGTAGCTTTCTTATTTTCATAATCTTACATCTCTTACAAATCCTCTTACAAAGTCTTACGGGTTCTTTCGGACTTACAGCGCCGGATGCCGTGTAAGAGATATGTAAGACGCCAACCTTTTCTTTCACTGGATTTTACACTTTTATACTACAAAAGTATGAATAAAATCAAACATATTCAATGTTTGTTCGTTCTTTTATTCCTATTCATATTTCCCGGTTATCTATGCGCACAAACGACCCCTGTAACACTAAACATGCAGGGAGCAGCTCTAAAGCGCGTACTCGGAGAAATAGAAAAACAAACAACTTACTTATTTTTAAGCGATGAAACGGTCGATATGACCATGCTCGTCACGGTCAATATCAAGAATCGTCCCCTCAAAGAAGCTCTCGAACAAATCGTTCGTAATACGTCGTTGAAATATAAAATCGTCGGCTCCAACATTCTCTTATCCGGGAAACCGAAGCCCGCGGAGCAGGCTGTTGATATTTCAGGCGTTGTGCGCGACGCTAATAACAAGCCTATTGTCGGGGCATCCGTGATCGTCATAGGCACTTCAACAGGGACAAGTACGGGTACTGACGGCTCTTTCGCCCTGCGCGTTCAGAACCCTGACAACGCCGTTCTTCAGTTCAGTTTCCTCGGCTACAATACGATCACTTTGCGCGTCGGCACCCGCTCTGTATTCAACGTCGTAATGACTGAAGCGGCCCAAGAGGTCGAATCTGTTGTCGTAACGGCTCTTGGCATCAAGCGGTCGGAAAAAGCACTCTCATACAATGTGCAGCAGATCGAGGCGAAAGATATTGTCGAAGTCAAGGACGCCAACTTTATGAATTCCCTGGTCGGCAAAGCTGCGGGCGCTGTTATCAACAGCAGTTCGTCGGGTGTCGGCGGCGCCGCAAAAGTCGTTCTGCGCGGTGCCAAGTCGATCAGCCAGTCGTCAAATGCACTGTATGTTATCGACGGAATTCCGATGTATAATTCCGGTGGCGGCGGAGGTACCGAATTCGATTCCAAAGGAGCAACGGACGCCATTGCCGATCTGAATCCCGACGACATCGAAAGTATCTCGGTGCTGACGGGCGCTTCGGCCGCAGCCCTCTACGGCAGTAATGCGGCGAACGGCGCAATAATGATTACCACAAAGTCGGGCAAAAGAGGAAAACTGGATGTGACATTCTCCAGCAGTTCGGAATTTTTGAAGCCTTTTGTACTCCCCGAATTTCAGAACAGGTACGGAACCGGGCGAAACGGTGTAGTTTCGGGTTCCCCGATTCAAAGCTGGGGGCCGAAACTCTCTGCGGCCAACTATCGGGGATATGAGCCTGCGGAGTTTTTCGATACCGGAGCCGTGTATCAGAATTCGGTTACAATGTCCGGAGGAACGGACCGCAACCAAACTTATTTTTCGGTCGCTACGGTCAATTCCGACGGTATTGTTCCCAACAACGAATACAACCGGTACAATTTCACGTTTCGCAATACCTCCTACTTTCTTGATGATAAACTGAAGCTCGACGCCGGAATCAGTATCATTTTGCAGGACGACCAAAATATGACCAATCAAGGGCAATATTCGAACCCGGTTGTGCCGGCATACCTGTTCCCGCGCGGGGATGATTTTTCGATGGCCAAAATTTTCGAGCGTTATGATCCCTCCCGCAAGCTGATGACGCAGTATTGGCCGCAGGGCGATGGAGGCATGACCATGCAGAACCCATACTGGATTGCCTACCGCAACCTGCGGAACAACGACCGTAAACGCTACTTGGCCACGGCATCGCTGAGTTATGAGTTCACGGACTGGCTGAATGTCGCCGGACGGGTTCGTTACGACGATTCCCGAAATCTTTATACCCAGAAACTCTTCGCCAGCACGAACGAGGTACTGACCGAGGGAGGTAAGAACGGCCACTACACCGAAGCCCGGCGTTTCGAAACACAGGTCTACGCCGACGTAATGCTGAACATCAACAAGACTTTCGGTGAAGACTGGTCGCTGGTTGCCAACATCGGCGCGTCTGTCAACGACACCAAATCGGACGAGTTGAGTTACCGGGGTAAAATCCGCGACGACGGATTGGCGAATGTCTGGACAGTAATGGACTTGGACGACACGAACAAAAAAGCCCGCAAGGAACGCTGGCAGGAGCAGACGCAATCTATCTTTGCATCTGTCGAGGTCGGTTGGAAGTCGATGCTCTACCTGACCGTCACGGGACGTAATGATTGGGCTTCGCAGTTGGCCAATTCGCCCGAATCATCGTTTTTCTATCCATCGGTTGGCCTTTCGTGGATTCCCTCCACGACATTCAAAATGCCCGATGCCATCACTTATCTTAAAGTCCGGGGGTCGTTCTCGTCGGTGGGTATGCCCTTTCCGCGTTTTCTGACCTGCCCGACCTATGAGTATGACGAAACCAATCATGCGTGGAAAGACAAGACGCACTACCCTATCGGCGACCTGCACCCTGAACGTACCCGGACTTGGGAGGTCGGTATCGACGCGCGGTTATGGAAGCATGTGAACTTTTCAGCCTCATGGTATCGCGCAGATACCTATAACCAGACATTCGACCCCGAAATCTCTGTATCGTCCGGGTATTCGACGATCTATCTTCAGACAGGTCATGTCCGAAATACGGGTATCGAGGCCAGTCTGGGCTATGACAACAAATGGCGCGATTTCGCTTGGGACACGGGTTTTACGTTCTCGTGGAACCGGAATAAGATCGTTGAATTGGTCAGTGATTATGTCCACCCGGAAACGGGAGCGATAATCACCAAAGACCGCTTGAAAATCAAAGGACTTGGCAAGGCCAACTATATACTCAAGCCGGGCGGAACGCTGGGCGACCTTTACAGCAATTCCGATCTCAAGCGTGACGACGACGGAAATGTATTCGTGGATGATACGGGCAATGTTTCGGTTGTCGATAATCTCGATGATATGAAATTAGGCTCCGTTCTCCCCGACTACAACCTTGCATGGAGAAATGCTTTCGAATACAAAGGATTGCGTCTCAATACGGTTGTAACGGCCCGTATCGGCGG
>ERZ779892.3388-NODE-3388-length-11307-cov-4.297814_pt1 | contig 11307 bp, 6 predicted proteins | sample MGYA00511552_ERZ779892 | MGnify/ENA primary metagenome ERZ779892 (study PRJEB29588, sample SAMEA2154561) | human gut metagenome | biome: human gut; feature: human-associated habitat; material: faeces | place: Denmark | collected 2008/2010 ... | reverse complement strand
GGCAGACCGGGGGGAACTGCCCGCCCTTGCCGCGGCAGGCGGCGCTGCCGCAGTCGATGCAGGATCGATTTTCGTTGTCCATATCGGCGGCCTCCTTACTTTGCCTCGGCCCGGCGCTTTTCAAGCTCGGCGCACACCTCGGCGTATTTGTCCTCATCGAGAATGTAGTGTTTTTTATAGAGCTCATAGCTTGCGTACATGAGCACGAACGGCAGCACCGTCAAGCACAGCAGCAGCCCGCGGGACTGCCCCGGCTGGATGGAGGAGACGATCGTATCGATCTGCGCGAGCTTTTCGGCTTCGGCGATCTCGCCGAGCGAGGCCGCGCGCTCGAGCGCGGAGATCCGGTTGGTGTAGCCCGTGACGCCGAAGATGAGATACGTCGCGGACGTGACCGCCACGACGATCGCGGAGGCGAGCTTTGTGAAGAACGGGCGCAGGGAGGTGATGATCGCCTCGTCGCGCTCGCCGCGGAGGTATTCGTTATACTCCACGGTGTTGATGAGCGAGATCATCATAATGAGATAGAAGCCGTACTGACCGAGGTTTGCTACCATGTAGCCCACGGTGAGGATCCAGAACTTCACCATACCGCCGGAGAGCGCCAGCCCGGAGACGATCATAACGGCGTAGCCGATGACCGAGAGCAGCATGAGCTTATCCATCATCTGCTTGCGGCGGAAGCGCTTGGCGAGCATCGGATAGAAGATCATAAGAAGCGCGGTCGCCGCGAGACCGACGGTGTTGAAGAGCGAGTACAGCCCGCCCTCATACCCGAAGGCGAAGTACACATACGTTGAGCCGAGACCGCCCATAACGACGTCGTTTCCGATCTGCTGCAGCAGGAACACGAGCGAGATCCAGAGGATCTGCGGATTGCCGGTGATGGTATTCCAGATCTTTTTGAAGCTGACGGGCGGGACTTCCTTCGTATGGTAATCCCGGCGCTCTCGCACGCCGAAGATCGTCGCGCACAGGAAGAGCGGCGCAAGGATGCAGATGACGAGCGCGACACGGCCATAGGCCGTTGCGGTGCTGCCGCCGAGCGTGCCGCGGTTGCGGATCTGCGCGCAGCCGACCTGACTGCACGCCATGGCAAGCGCGGGAAAATACTGCCGCACGAGAGGGGACTGCGCGACCTGCGAATGCACGCACACCGCGCCGACGGCGAGAGAATCGCCGGCCAATTCAATTTGCTTGAGCTCCTGCATCTCCGTCAGGCTCAAAATAGTGTCCGCGTGCCAGACCTTTCCGTTGCGCTGGGCCAAAAAGTCCGTGCACCCGGCGACAATGGAGCCGCCGGAGAGGGACGCGAGGGCAGAGGCGAGCTCTTCACGATTTGTTGGCTGAAAGAAGTTCATTTGGCCGCCTCCTTCATGTCGCGCGCGGCCTGCCGGATGGCGCGCAGGATCTGCTCATAGCAGCTGCACCGGCAGATGTTGCCGGAGATCGCGGTGCGGATCTCATCTTCGGTAGGGTCGGGATTGTGGAGCAGCAGGCCCGCGGCGCTCATCACCATGCCGGGCGTGCAGTAGCCGCACTGAATGGCCATGTTGTTCACAAAGGCGGGGATGATGGGTGCGATGCGAGGGTCGGATTCGACACCCTCGGACGTGATGACGCGGTGTCCGTTCACCTGCGCGATCATCGTCATGCAGGCGTGGACGGCTTTATCATTGAGCAGCACCGTGCAGGTGCCGCACTCACCCTCGCCGCAGCCGCGCTTTGTGCCGGTCAGGTGCAGGTCTTCGCGCAGCACGTCGACAAGCAGGCGCTCCGGCTGGGCATTCACAACGGTTTCTTTCCCGTTTAAGTAAAAACGAATTTCCATCACAGCGACGCCTCCTTGCGTTTTTCCTGCACGGCGCGGATGATCTTCTCCGGCGTCAGCGGCAGGGTGGTCAGATCGGTTTGCAGTGCGTCATTGACGGCGGCAAGCAGCGCCGGCGCGACCGGCACAAAGCAGGATTCGCCGATGGACTTGGCACCGTAAGGCCCTTCGGGGCTGCCATTTTCGACAAGCACTGTCTCAATGTGCGGGAAGTCGTACGCGCGTGCCACGTGATAGCGCTGCAGGGTGGCGTTGAGCGGCTGGCCGGTCTTCGGGTCGATTTTGACCTGCTCGCAAAAGACAAGCCCCATGCCCTGCTGCAAGGCGCTGCCGACCTGCCCGCGGCAGAGTTCGGGATTGATGGCCTTTCCTACATCATGCGCGGCGGTGTAGGCTGTCAGGCGGCAGAGCCCAGTGAGCGTGTCGACCTCGACCTCGGCAAAGTGAGCAGCGGCAGGGCCGGGGTTGGACGAGGGCTGGTAAGTGTTGGAAACGAAAATTGCGCCGCTGCCGCCGTACTGGTCGGCGGCATAGCAGATAACATCACGGTAGGTTTTCCGGCGAGAGGGATCAGCGGTGACAAAGATCTCACCGTTTTGACAGGCGAGGTCTCCGGCACTGCATACCATGAGACGTGCGGCATTTTCCAGCAGCAGAGATTTGAGCTTCTGCGCCGTTTCCAACACGGCACGGCCGGTGACATAAATTGTGCGGCTGGTGTAGCAGCCATTATCGAGCGCATTGTATGCCGTGTCGCCCTCAGGGAAATCAATGCTGTCAGGGGGGATGGAGAGTTCTTCTGCGGCAATATTCTTCAGCGCGGCAACCGTGCCGCAGCCATGGTCGTGGATGTTGCAGTTGAAGCTCGCCGAGCCGTCCTCTTCAAACTTGGCCGTGACGGTGCACCAGTCAAGACGGCGAGGATAGTAGCCTGAGGTATGGGTGGACACGGCGAGGCCGACGCCCTTGAGATAGCGGCTGCTTCGATCCTGCGCCTGCGCGGCGGCGCGGCGCTCGAACCAGCGGAAACGTTTACTGCCAAGGCGCAGCACGTCCTCAAGGCGGACATCGCCGAGCGGGAAATTGCCAATTTTGCTGATTGCGTCGGGCGGCAGGATATTTTTGAGCCGCAACTCGAGCGGGTCACAGCGGAATTTCTGCGCGGCGGCGTTCATCATGTTTTCCATGATGAACGCGGTCTCGGGGCCGCCCCAACCACGGTAGCTGCCGGACATGGGCGTGTTCGTACAGGTGGAGGTCGCATGGTACGCTACATCCTCCACGCCGTAGACCCAGGAGAGCTTTTTGAACATGGATCCCATGTAATCCGGCGAAACACCCTGATAACCGCCCGCGTCGAGCTCAGCGGTCAGGTCGAGCGCTTTGAGAATATGGCCTTTGTCGAATTTGGCGCGAATTTCACTTTTGATGGGATGGCGCAGCACAGTGCAGAGGATGGTCTCGCGCCGGTCGAGCTGAAGCTTGACGGGGCGCCCCGTCATTTTTGCGCCGACGGCGGCCAGCGGTTCCAGGATCATCTCCTGCTTGCAGCCGAACGAGCCGCCCATCGGCGTTTTGATGGCGCGCACATGGCTCATCGGCATTCCAAGCAGTGCTGCAACACACGAGCGCACGCCAAATGTCGACTGTGTGGGAGACCAGACGGTCATGCGGTCGGTGCCGGGGTTATAGTCTGCCACGGCGCAGTGCGTTTCCATGGCGATATGCGAGACACGCTGCGTCTGTGAGCGGTGGATGAACTCTTCGCCCTGCACATCGGCATATCTGCCGCCGAAGCCGCATTCGGGCAGTGTGACCGTGTTGCCGTCCTCGTGCAGCTGCGGCGCACCCTCGCGCTTGGCGGCTTTCACGGTAAAGACAGCGGGGAGTTCCTCTATTTCGAGTTGGATCGCTTCCGCTGCTGCTGCGGCGATCTCCGGCGAATCGGCCAGCACGGCAGCCACGCGGTCGCCGACAAAACGGACGTGACGGCTGAAGAGCGTTTCCTGGTCCATGACATCCTCGCTGATGCGAACGCGACCGCGATTGTATTTAGTGTCCACCGTATTTTCAAACGACAATACCGCAGCAACGCCTGGCATCGCAAGTGCGGCGGAGGAGTCGATCGCTTTGACGATCCCGTGGGCAACGGGACTGAGCACGAGCTTCATGTGCAGCATGTTCGGCAGCTTCATGTCACCCGCGTAGCGCAGAAGGCCGCTGGCCTTGGCACGGGAATTGTTGACAGGCGTGCTCTTGCCGATGTATTGATAGTTCATAATGGATTCTCCCAGAATGTTTATCGGGACGAATGCAGCCGCAAAATGCGGCGGCAAAACCCTTTACTGATACCCTATAATGAACCACAACCGTCAAAGGAGCGTCAAGAAAAACGCATTTCGACAGGCTGTGTCAAAAAAATTTTAAGCGTCAAATCGATTTTACAAAAAATTTGACGTTTTTTTGATTTTTGATGCTTACAGTTGCGTTGTGTCAATGATACTGCTGCCGCGTTAAAGTTCCGCGAAAGGGATAAAAGGCGGCCGAGCGCTGGGAGGTGCGAGTCATAAGCCATGGAACCCTCACAACATTACCGCAAGAAAGCAAAGTCCCCATAACGAATACCATTACATTTTTTGGGAGGAATAGAAAATGAACTCTGCAACAGGAACAAAAAAGACCGTTGGCTTCGGAAAAGCGCTTGTCGTTTTTATCTGTGTGTTTGTGCTGATTCTCTGCGGCATCAACGTGCTCGGCACCTCGGCACACATCCCTCTGGTCATCGCCACGATCGTCGCCACTATCGCGGGCGTTTCGAGCGGCTTTACCTGGGATGAAATGGAAAAGGGCATGAGCGAGACCATTAAGGCCTCCGCCCCCGCTATCCTCATCATGCTCATCATCGGTATGGTCGTCGGCACCTGGATGCTCGGCGGCATCATCCCCACAATGATTTACTACGGCCTGACCTGGCTGTCCCCGAAAATCTTCCTCTTCGCCGCCTGTGCCCTGTGCGTTATGGTTTCGACCTTCACGGGTTCTTCCTGGACGACGATGGGCACCGTCGGTGTGGCGCTGGTCGGCGTCGGCACCGCGCTTCAGGTTCCCCTCGGCATGACAGTCGGCGCGATCATCTCCGGCGCTTACTTCGGCGATAAGATGAGCCCCCTGTCCGATACCACGAACCTCGCTCCCGCCATGGCCGGTACCACGGTGTTCACCCACGTCAAGCACATGGTCGTTACCGCAGGCCCGTCCATCATTATTTCCCTGATCATCTACGCCATCATGGGCTTCACAGTCGTCAAGGGTACGGCCAGCATGGAGACGATTGACCTCTACATGGGCACGCTCAAGGAGTTCTTCACCATCAGCCCTGTGATGCTCATTCCACCGCTGTGCGTTCTGCTCATGGTTATCTTCAAGGTGCCCGCCATCCCCGGCCTGATCGGCGTCTCCGCTCTCGGCGGCATCTTCGCGGCCATCTTCCAGAAGGCAAACCTCGCGACGATCCTCGCCTCCATGTACACCGGTGTGAGCATGGATACCGGCGTTGCCGAGATCAACCGTCTCGTTAACCGCGGCGGCCTCTCCAGCATGCTCGATACCGTTGCCCTGATCCTGATCGCCCTGGCGTTTGCCGGTGTGGTCGAGACCACCGGTGCTGTCCACGCCATCATCGAAAAGATCCTCAGCAAGGCCAAGAGCGACAAGGCCATGATGACCACCGCTATCTTTGCCACGCTCTTCACCAACTTCGCCACCGCCGCGCAGTATGTCGCGATCGTGCTTCCCGGCCGTATGTTCCGCGAGGCTTTCCGTGAGCGCGGTCTGCACCCCAAGAACCTGTCCCGTATCCTTGAGGACGTCGGCACGATCTGCGCGCCGTTCTGCCCCTGGAGTACTGACGGTGTTTATATCCTCGCAACGCTCGGCTGCGCCACCGCGGCCTATGCGCCCTACATGTTCTTCTCCATGCTCTGCCCCATTGTCTCGCTGATCTGCATCTGGACCGGCTGGACCATCACTCGCATCACCCCCGAGCAGGCCAAGGAAGACATCATCCCATAAGCTGTTAATTTGAGCAGGGGGAGCGCAAGTTCCCCCTGACTCCAACAAAGAATCGAGAAAAAGGAGAAAGCAAATGAACAAGGTTATTCTCAACGGCGTGGATCTTTCCATTGAAGACGTCGTCAACGTTGCCCGCAACGGTTATCAGGTTGAGATCGACAAGGACTGCATGGCACATATCGCCGAAGTCCGCAACTACATGGAGAGTGAATGGATGCGCGATGACGCGCCCGCCGTTTACGGCTTCAACACCGGCCTTGGCAAGCACAAGGATCACAAGGTCACGATCGAAGAGAGCGATCTGCATCAGTATCGCACCGTTTTGTCCCACTGCGGCGGCGTCGGTGATCCGGCTCCCGAGGAAGTGGTCCGCGCGGCCATGTGCGTCCGTCTGAACGCCTTCTGCCGCGGCGTTTCCGGCCTGCGTCCGGTCGTCGTTGAGCGCCTTGTCGAGCTGCTCAACAAGGGTGTGCATCCCGTCGTGCCCTGGCAGGGCAGCGTGGGCGCCTGTGGCGACCTTGCCCCCATGGCTCACATCGTCTCCGTTCTCATCGGCGTGCCCCAGGCCGAGGCCTTCTATCAGGGCGAGCGCATGCCTGCACAGGAAGCGCTGAAAAAGGCCGGCATTACCCCCGTCGAGTTCCAGCTCAAGGCCAAGGACTGCCTGGCGCTGCTCAACGGCACCACAATGTTCGCCGGTATGGCGTGCCTGAACGTGCACGACGCCGAGCGCCTGTACAAGCTCTCCGAGATCACGACCGCGCTGTCTCTTGAAGCCATCCGCGGCGAGACCCGCGCGTTTGACAAGCGCATCCAGGAGGCCCGCCCCTACGCCGGCCAGATCAAGGCCGCTGCCAACGTGATGAAGCTCGTCGAGGGTTCCACCCGCGTCACCGAGGACGCCCGCAAGGTCCACCTCGAGCACGACATCATGCATCCGCACTATCAGGAGCGCGTGCAGGATAACTACTGCTTCCGCTGCATGCCGCAGGTGCAGGGCGTCTGCCGCGAGAACCTTGACTATGTCAAGCACCTCGTCGAGGTCGAGATCAACGCCGCCACCGATAACCCGCTGATCTTCCCCAAGGGCGACGGTCACTACGAGTTCCTCTCCGGCGGCAACTTCCACGGCGAGCCCACCGGCTTCGCGATGGATATCCTGACGATGTCCCTCGTCGAGATCGGCAACGTCTCCGACCGCCGCTGCTTCACGATGTGCGATCCTACCATCAGCTACGGTCTGCCTCTGGCGCTCGCCGGCGAGCCCATCGGCCTGAACTACGGCTACAACATCATTTGCTGCTCCACCTCCGCCCTCGCGTCTGAGAACAAGACGCTGGCGTTCCCCTCCGTCTGCGACACTATCCCGACCAAGGCCAACCAGGAAGACCACGTCTCCATGGCGCCCTGGGCCGCCCGCAAGGCCAAGCTCGTCATTAAGAATCTTGAAAAGATCCTCGGCATCGAGCTGCTGCTGGCCTCCCGCGGCATCTGGATCACGCAGGACCAGCTCGGCGAGTTCAAGCTGGGCAAGGGCACGTCCATCGCCTATGAAAAGGTCAACGAGCTCATCAAGTTCCAGAATGAAGACATCTACATGGGCAACCAGTCCAAGGCTACGATCGGCCTCATTGAATCCGACGAGCTGCTGAACGCTGTGGAAGCAGCGGTCGGCGAGCTGTAAGCATCCCTCTTCTCCACACAACCCAAAGCGACCGGTGCGTTCCCGCGTACCGGTCGCTTTGGGGCATAATGCACAAAAGTTGAATGGATTCGACGCGAATTAAACGCTTGCTTCTGTCGAAAACGGCCATTATACTGTAATCAATACGTCGCTCTTTTTTGGAGAGGGCAGAGGCAAGCATCCAACTTTTGAAAAAGAAAGGAGAAAGTCTGATGCAAAAGATTACAGCCGAACTTCTTGGCTCAGGACGGATCCTGCTCGACGGGAAACAGGTCAACCTGCCGTTCAAGCAGGCCGAGGCACTGGTGTACTACCTTCTTGTCGAAAAGGAGACCTTTCGCCCCAAGCTCGCCGACATCATCTGGGGCGACAGTGCGGACGAGCACAAGGTGCAGTCCAACATGCGCAACGCCATCTATGTGATCCGGCGCGAGTTCGGCCGCGATTTTCTTGTCGGCGCGTCGAAAAATGTCATTCAGATTAACCCTGAGATCAGAATCGATCTGGACATCGACCGCTTTAACGACAAAAATTTGACGGATTTCAGTTTTTACGCGGGCGACTTTCTCGAAAACTTTTATCTCAAGGACAACGAATACTACAACGAATGGCTGCTCAACAACCGCCAGCACTATCGAGGGCTGCTGCAGGAGCGGCTCAAGGAGTCCATCGTCGCGGCGTTTCAGGACGAGCGCTACAAGGACTGCGAGCTGGAATGCCAGAAGCTCATGGCGCTCGACGAGTTTGATGAGTTTGGCTATGTCTATTTAATTGAAATTTACCGCGCACGAGGCGAGTATTCCTCGGCAGTGGCGCTGTACGACAGGCTGGAAAAGCTGCTTTCCGAAGAGCTGTTCCAGTCGCCGAGCGAAGAGATCACAGCTCTCGTGCAGAACATCCGGCAGGAGCGCAACAAGAGCGTGCTGCACGTGCTCTCGCAGAAGGAGAGCATCACCTCGCCGGAGAGCGAAAAGGACAGCGGCCCGTTCATGGGCCGCGAGGAGGAGCGCGGGAAGCTCGTAGACGACATCCTGCAATTTTCCGGGGGCCGCGGCGCGATCAGCCTTGCCGTGACCGGCGAGGCCGGCATCGGCAAGACGCAGCTCTTTCAAACGGTGCTCTCCTCACTGGGGAAAACGCAGGCGGCGATCTATCAGACCTGTTGCTACCGCGCCGAGGAGAACTACGTCTTAAAGCCCTGGCAGAACATCTTCGAGCAGCTGGGGCGCGACCTTAAAAATCGCGCGAGCGGCGCGGACGCGACGCTCTTCCGTGCGGCGGTTTCGCGCGCGTTCCCGTATCTCTGGCAGGTCGACCTGGAAAAAGCCATCGACCAGGACGACATCACGACCGAGAGCGGCAGCAGCAACCTGCGCGCGATCACCTACGCGCTGATGCGCCTGTCACACGCGCAGCGGATGATCTTCTACTTTGACGATCTCCAGTGGGCAGACAGTGTGTCGATCTCGCTGATCCGCGATATCCTGACCTCGGACAAAAACCACCGCATCCTGTTCCTTTTCGGCGTCCGCGACGAGCGGCACCAGTATGTGGGCAGCTTTTTGGAGGAGATGAAGGCTGCGCGCTTTCTGTCGGAGCTCCAGCTGCCGCGCTTTTCTGTGGACGAGACGGGGCAGCTTGCAGACCTTCTGCTGCCGGACCGCTTTTCCACGCCTGCGCTGCGCCAGCAGCTCTTCCGCGAGACTGAGGGCAACCCCTTTTTCATCATCGAAACGGTCAACAACCTCAAGTTCAACGGCTCGGTGGCCGACATCACGCCGAACATGCGCGACACGATCCGCATCCGCATCATGTCGCTGCCGTCGGAAGAGCGCAGCATTCTTGATCTGCTCTCGTTCTTCTTCGACGGCGCATCGTTCGACATGATGCGATCGCTCTCGGGAAAAGAGGAGTACGAGCTCATCACGATTTTGGAAAACCTCATCGACAAAAAGCTCATCCGCGAGGTCATCCGCGCCGAGAGCGTCGCCTTCCAGTTCAGCCACCAGAAAATTCTCGAGTATGTTTACGGCGAGCTTTCGCTCACCAAGCGGCGCATCCTGCACGAAAAGATCTCCTGCTGCCTCGAGCGCAGGCTCAGCGGCACGATCGCGGACAACGCGCTTTATACCAAGCTCATGTACCACAGCAGGCGCGCGGGCAATGAGCGCAAATACCTCAAGTACTACGTCGAGTACGTTTACAACTATTTAAACCTGTCCCACGAATATTATCCGGTGCTCGGCGGGGAGACGCTGCCGACGGACGCAGAAAACGACCTTCGGCTTGATTCGTCGGACAGAGCTGGCATCCTTCGCATCCTCAAGGACATCCAAACGAAGGTGCAGGCCAATCAGGGCAAATTCGACGAGAGCGACAAGCACGGATTCCTGTCGGATTACTACCACATGATGGGCCGCTTCCACATCCGCAAGGTGGAGTATTCGCAGGGCGAGCCATACATCCGCACGCTCATCGAGCTCAACCGCGACTCGGACAGCGAGCAGTGCCGCAACAACATGATCAAGGCCTACCGCCAGCTCATCTGCATCTACATCGACCGCTACGAGACCAAACAGATGCACGAGGTCGTCGAAAAGGCGTTCGCCGTGCTTGGCGAGGACGGCAAAGCCGAAGAGCGCGCCATCTGGATGCGCCTGTCGGGTCTGTGCTCCATCATGTCGGGCCGCATCGAGGAGGGCTACGCCTCGCTCACGCAGGCGATCGAGATTTTCGAGCGCTCTGGGGAAAAGGACAAATACCTCTTCAACCTCGCGGCATCTTACGCATGGCTTGGCGAGGTGGAACGCAACCGCATGCACTATGGCGAGGCGATGCAGTACTACACGCGCGCCATCTCCATCTGCACGGAAAACTTTCTCACCGGCGGTATCGCGACGTTTTACACCTACGCCGGTCAGGCCGCGCTGGATGCGGGCGACCTTGAAAGCGCGGACGAATACCTCTCGCAGGCAGTCGACCAGTTCAACAAGGTGGAGCTGATGTGGGGGCGCGGTATCGCGTTCGCCTACTACGGCTACCTCTGCTTTGAGCAGGGAGAGTATCGCAAGGCGCTGAGCCTTTTCATCAAGGCGGACGATTATGCCCAGCGGCTCGGTAGCTGCTACGAAGTGGGCGTGCTGAACCGCATGTTTGCACAAATCAGCCTGCAAATGCAGGATTCACCGGACATTCAGGCTGTTTTTGGACGATATTTGAATAAAGACGTGTCTGTTTACTTACAGCAGTCGAAAATGCTGCTGCGCGACGCCTATTCTCCGGTCGACGAGCAGTATCTGTCGCAGCTCACGGAGCGGCTGAAACGGGAGAATAAGGCCAATACGGAACATACAGCAAATTCTGCACAGGAGATAGAACATCATGCTTGAAAACAACCACACGATTCACCTGACGCTCAACGGCGAGAGCCGCGCGTTCACGGTGGAGCCGCAGGAGACGCTTCTGCACGTGCTGCGCGAGCGCGCGCACCTGACGGGCGCGAAAAAGGGCTGTGACCTTGGCGAATGCGGCGCCTGCACGGTCATCATGGACGGGCGCGCGGTCAACTCGTGCTGTGTGTTCGCCATCGAGGCGGACGGCAGCACGGTCGAGACCATCGAGGGCATTGGCACCGCCGACGAGCCGCACCCGCTGCAGCAGGCGTTTATCGACGCCGGCGCCATCCAGTGCGGCTACTGCACGCCCGGAATGATCATGGCGG
>ERZ779892.3386-NODE-3386-length-11312-cov-3.718486_pt1 | contig 11312 bp, 9 predicted proteins | sample MGYA00511552_ERZ779892 | MGnify/ENA primary metagenome ERZ779892 (study PRJEB29588, sample SAMEA2154561) | human gut metagenome | biome: human gut; feature: human-associated habitat; material: faeces | place: Denmark | collected 2008/2010 ... | reverse complement strand
TCGTCTGCTTCTGTCACTGGGGTTGCAAACAGACCATGGGGCTTTCCGCAATATTCAAGCGGGAATTGGATGCGGCAGGTTTTCCGACCTTGATTTTGAACGGGGACGGTTGCGACCGTCGCAATGCCTCAGACGGACAGACTGCCACAAGGTTAAATGCTTTTTTGGAAATGTTGGAGAAACGAAATGGATAATACAATTTATTATGTCTGCAAATATACCCCTAAAGAAATCTTTTCGGGGTTTGATCAGCCAACCGAACGGCTTGACCCGGCTCCCACCAATTTTGAGTGTGCGGAGAGCTGTACGCATCCGAATCTTTGTGGGTACGGAAAGGCTTTGATTGAGGAAGTTATGAAGAGGGATATCCGCAGGCTTCTTCTGGTGGACTGCTGTGATGTATGCCGGCGCATTTATGATGTGCTCTGGCATCAGGGAAATATGGAATTTTTATTCCTGCTTTCACTGCCACATAAGAATACAGCGTCTTCGGTCTCTCTTTTGGAAAGGGAATTGCAGCGGCTGCAAACAGAACTTTTGGCTTTGACCGGGGAAAATTTCAATCCGGACAAAGCATTACATGCATGGAAGAGCGGTATCAGGGAAGCCGAGCAGCAGACAATAACAGAGCCTCATGTCCGGCTGATCGGGGCACATGGCGGCACATTATTGAAAGAGATGATTGAGCAGCGCATGCCACTTCCGGTTCAGGATGATACCTGTACAGGAAGAAGAATGCTGATGCCCGCGCCGGAGTGCTGGTCTGATACGGCTTATGCTTCGGCATTGTTAAATCAGCACAGGAGTTGTATGCGGATGCAGTTTCGCATTGAGGAGCCGGATGACACTGCGGTAGGAACCATTTGTCATACCATTAAATTTTGCGATTATTATGGATTTGCGTACCGACATATGAGAGCGCAAAAGGAGGAAACATTTTTGAAGATTGAAACAGACTGCACACCACAATCCAGCGGACAGCTGCATACCAGAATCGACGCCTTTGCTGAAACAATAGGCGCCGGTGCAAACCAGATAAAGAAATCAGAAAATATTCATTATATTGCCGGTGTGGACAGCGGTTCCACAAGTACGGATGTTGTGATCCTGGATAAAGACGGAAAAATTAAATCGACCATGATCATTCCCACAGGCGGCGGCGCTATGATGAGTGCAGAGAAGAGCCTGGAGATGGCCGTGGAAAAAGCAGGGATCAGGAAAGAAGATATCGTGCGTATCGTTACTACCGGATATGGACGTGCCTATATTGACAGTGGTGATGACAGTATCACAGAGATTACCTGTCACGCAAAGGGCGCCCATTATCTGAATCCGAATGTGCGTACAGTTATTGACATCGGCGGTCAGGATATCAAGGCGATCAGCATTGACGAGAACGGTGCGGTAAAAAATTTCCTGATGAACGATAAATGTGCAGCAGGAACCGGACGATTCCTGGAAATGATGGCCCGTACTCTTGGACTTTCCCTGGAGGAGATGAGTACCCGTGGTCTGGAGTGGAAAGAGAACGTAGTGATCTCAAGCATGTGTACTGTATTTGCAGAGTCAGAGGTAGTTTCCCTGGTTGCCCAGAATAAGGACGTGGCAGATATCATCCATGGTCTGAATGTATCTGTTGCTTCCAAGGTAGGAGCTCTTGCAGCCCGCCTTGGCAAAAAGAATCCGGGGGAATACATGATGACCGGTGGTGTTGCCAGAAATAAAGGTATCATCCAGGCACTGGAGGAGAAGCTGGGTGCGAAGCTTTATATCTGTGATGAGGCACAGCTTTGTGGTGCGCTTGGTGCGGCACTGTTTGCTTATGAGAAGTGTAATGCGGCACGGTGATCAGATCAGACAAGTTGCCTGCGCAGTAAATGCAGAGTGTGAATATCCTTTTGGTCAGGGGCGGCGTGCCCATTCACTGGGCGAACAGCCACAGTTCTTTCGGAAGTACCGGCTGAAGTGTGAGAGATTTGAAAATCCGCACAGTAGAGCCACCTGTTGAACAGGCAGAGCTTCGTTGGTGAGCAGATTTTTGGCTTTTTCCAGACGGAGCAGATTCAGGTCAGCATGAGGGGTGCTGTCAAAAAAATTCCGGTAACAGGAATAAAACTGACTTTTTTCGAGATTAGCCATGGCGCAGAGCTTTTCTGTTGTCCATGGCTTTTCGTAATTTGTAAGCATTTCCAGACGGATTTTTTGGAACAGGCTGCAGAGCTCCGAGTCTGCAGACTTGCCTGTATCTGTACTGCGGAGTTCCCGTGAGGCTGTGATCATCAGCTGGCAGAGCAGGGCATACTCGTAGTCCCGGGAAAAAACTTCTCTGTTCAGATATTCATGCTGCAGCTTCTGGATACAGTGATCGATCTCCTGGCAGTCACTGGGGTAAAAAATTTCGTTGCAGGGAAGTCCGAACCGTTTTGCCAGATTTTCTCCGCAGGAAAAATGGACATAACTGTTCCGGAATTTTCGCACAGCCTGATAATGCTGGGGATTTCCCGGAATATAAAAGATGCAGGCATTTTCCCGGGTGACAGTAAGCTGACCGCCCAGATAAACCTTCATTGGTGTTTTAAATAAAAGAAAAAGAAAATCTCCGCTTCCCTCCGGCCGGAAAATCCTGTCGTAATCGGAGTTGGAACGGTTGTATTCGCAGAAATTTAAGGTGAAATCCATGAAAATGCTGCGCTCCTTTCATTACGTAGATCAGACAATCCGACTGTGGCATTGTAAAGAACTTTCTGTCTGGAAGTATAAAGTAAAGTGACAGAGGGACGTCCGTCTGGTAAGACTGTCTTTACGATAAATCTTACCGGAAAAAAAGTCAACTGTTTCGGAAGATAATCACTGGTATGGATAGAACAGGATGGTAAAATGAAACATAGAAACGGTTGATTTCCGATCTGTCTGAGAGTGTGTGAGCGAACAGAGGCGTAAGAGCCGGTATATGGCGGAATCGGAAACAGAGTCCAATGCAGTGGCAGGCAGAAAATAATAATTTGCAGGAGGATTTTTACAATGAAAAAAGCGCAGATCATCGTGGACAAATATTTCCTCACCGGAAAAACAGACAAAAGGATCTATGGTTCCTTTATAGAACATCTCGGACGTGCGGTTTATGAGGGGATTTATCAGGAAGGCAGCCCCCTTTCTGATGAGCAGGGATTCAGGAAGGATACTCTGGAACTGGTAAGGGAGCTTCAGGTACCGATCGTTCGTTATCCGGGCGGAAATTTTGTATCCGGATTCCGTTGGGAGGACAGCGTCGGACCGAAAGCTCAGCGTCCGTCCAGACCGGAGCTGGCCTGGGGTGTCATCGAGACAAACCAGTTTGGACTCAATGAGTTTGTGGACTGGTCCAGAAAAGCCGGCAGCGATGTGATGATGGCAGTAAACCTGGGAACAAGAGGACCGGAGGATGCGAAAAATCTTCTGGAATACTGTAACTTTAAGGGTGGTACCTATTACAGTGATCTCCGTAAGGCTCACGGCTATGAACACCCGCATGATATCAAATTATGGTGTCTCGGAAACGAGATGGACGGTCCGTGGCAGATGGGACATAAAACTGCGGCAGAGTACGGAAGAGTTGCAGCAGAGACTGCCCGCCTGATGAAATTTATGGATCCGGAGGTTGAGACTGTTGCATGCGGAAGCTCCAGTCTGGAAATGCCTACCTTTGGCTCCTGGGAGTATACGGTTCTTGACGAGGCTTACGATCAGGTGGATTATCTTTCCCTGCATCAGTACTATGGAAATGCATCGGGAGACACTGCCGATTTTCTGGCAAGCTCCAAGGGCATGGATGATTTTATCTCAGGAGTGGTTTCCATCTGCGATGCTGTAAAAGCAAAGAAGCATGGAAAAAAACAGATCAATCTTTCCTTCGACGAATGGAACGTATGGTACCACAGCAATGAACAGGATAAAAAGCTGGAAAAATGGGTACAGGCGCCCCATCAGCTGGAGGATGTTTACAACTTTGAGGATGCACTTCTTGTGGGAAGCATGTTGATCACACTTCTCCGTCATGCAGATCGTGTAAAGATCGCCTGCATGGCACAGCTGGTAAATGTTATTGCGCCGATCATGACATCCGATACAGGCGCATGGCGTCAGACGATCTTTTATCCGTATATGCTGACAAGTGTGTTTGGAAGAGGAACCGTCCTTAATACACAGGTTCTCACACCTATATATGAAAGCAAGACTTATGGAGAAGCTCCATATCTGGATTCTGTGTGCGTCTGGGATGAGGAAAAGGATACGCTGACGATCTTTGCAGTGAATAAGAGTCTGGATGAGGATATGGAAGTTTCCTGTGACTTGAGACAGTTTGAGGGATATAAGATCATAGAGCATATCGTGCTGAATAACGATAATCTTCAGGCAGTCAATACAGAGACGCAGCCCGAGAATGTAGTTCCTGTAAAAGCCAGTGCAGAATGCTCAAAGCTGGACGGCGGAAAACTGGAAGCAGTTTTTGCAAAACACAGCTGGAATATGATCCGTCTTGCGAAATAAGGGCCGGTGAAGTATAGTAAAAGCAGTTACAGAAAATGTAAATCATGCTACATTATGGGAGGTCTTTTTTATGTACACACCTGCAAAGGAACGCTACGAAACTATGGAGTACAACCGCTGCGGTGAAAGCGGCCTGATGCTTCCGAAGGTGTCTCTTGGATTATGGCATAATTTCGGAGATACTTCTGATTATGAAAACATGAAGCAGCTGTGTTTCACAGCTTTTGACAATGGTATCACACAGTTTGACCTTGCCAATAATTACGGACCTGCCTATGGAAGTGCGGAACGGAATTTCGGCAAGATCCTGAAAGAAGAACTGATGCCATACCGTGATGAGCTGATCATCACAACAAAGGCAGGCTATGATATGTGGGAGGGCCCTTATGGAAACTGGGGCAGCCGCAAGTATCTTCTGGCGAGCCTTGACCAGAGCCTGAAGCGCATGGGTCTGGAATATGTGGATATTTTTTACCATCACAGAATGGACCCGGAGACTCCGCTTGAGGAGACTATGGGGGCGCTGGCAACAGCGGTTCAGCAGGGCAAGGCCCTTTATGTGGGACTTTCCAATTATGATGGAAAAACCTTAAGCCAGGCGGCAGCGATCCTGAAGGATCTGAAATGTCCCTTTGTGATCAACCAGAACCGGTATTCCATTTTTGACAGAACTGTGGAAGAAAACGGTCTCAAGAGAACCACCGGCATTTTGAAAAAAGGTCTGATCACCTTTAGCCCTCTTGCTCAGGGACAGCTGACAGACCGTTACCTGAACGGGATCCCGGAGGACAGCCGTATCCGCAAAGATGGAAGATTCCTTAAGGAAAGTGTGCTGACGCCGGAGCGTCTGGATCAGATCCGGAGACTGAACGATCTGGCAGCCCAGCGTGGAGAGAAGCTGGCTGATATGGCGCTTGGCTGGCTGCTTCAGCATAAGGAAGTTACCAGTGTTCTGATCGGAGCTTCCAAGCCGCAGCAGATCCTTGATAATGTGAAAGCGATCCACTGTGCACCGTTTACAGCTGAGGAGCTGCGTCTGATCGACGAGATTTCAAAATAAGATTTATATACTTCCTGTTTTACTATGAAAAGTAGTGAAGCAGGGAGTTTTTTATGCCAAAATAATTGTTTAACTGAATTAGGAAAGTTTCCGGGTTACTGTTCACTGGTAATATTCCGCGAGGTGTTTTTTGTGAGCGAAGGTCACAGAAAACCCGAGACATACCGCGCGAATTTATGCGATTAGCATAAATTCTGTGCATCGCGAAGCGTGTTGCTGAGAACGGAGTGAACAGTAACGTCTCCGGCGGGAGTGCAAAGAGCAATAAGCAGTGGAGGTTTGACAACGGGATAGGTGTGTGCTATATTGAAAAACAGAAAAGAAAAGAGCCAGCGGGAGCTTGTGTGACAGGCTGAGAGGAAGATAGATCTTCGACCGTACCTGATTTGGGTAATGCCAACGGAGGGATTGTGATCTGAGAGCGTGTCTCCGTGGAGTTTTCCATGGGATGCGCTCTTTTCGGATGCAGGAATGGAACTGGAATGGTCTGACAATGTGGGGATGTGAAAGTGACAGAGACTGCATGTGGAGCTTCTGCGAAAGAGCGGGCAGGAAGGGGAGCGCCTTAATGTCTGGCAGGAGAGTGATATTCCGGAGGATTTTTCCGGAAGGATCATGTAAGCGATGGGAATCCGTGTTTTCGGAGTGAGAGGAAGTAAGGGAACTTCGACCGCCAAAATCTAAGGGCAGACTGCAGCAGACGGGAAGCTTTTGCCCGGATCTGACAGGGCTCTGCCTGATATTTCAGGGAGGAAAAACACTATGGAAAAACAAAGGATGCACACGCTTCGTATGGTAATGCTGGCAATGATGGTTGCGATCGGTGTCGTTATTTCACCGATCCTGAGGATTGAGGGAATGTGCCCCACGGCGCATCTTGTCAATATCGTATGCTCGGTTCTGATGGGACCGTGGTATTCCCTTCTCTGTGCGACCATGATCGGCGTGATCCGTATGATGTTCATGGGAATCCCGCCACTTGCACTGACCGGTGCAGTATTTGGCGCATTTCTTTCAGGTGTGTTCTACAGACTTTCCAAAGGCAAGATCATCTGCGCGGTGATCGGTGAGATCTTTGGAACAGGTATCATCGGATCCATGGTTTCTTATCCGGTGATGGCATTCCTGATGGGAAGAGGCGGACTGACAGCATTTTATTATACGCCGATGTTCCTTGCAGCAACCACAATGGGAGGATGTGTTGCCTATATTTTCCTGAAGGCTCTGAGTAAAGCAGGTCTTCTGGTGAAATTCCAGGCAGCTTTGGGTTCAAAAACATATGAGACAAAGAATTTTACAACTGCGAAAGCGAATTAAAGAAGAAAAGCCGCTGATCCATTGCATCACCAATCCGATCTCGATCCATGACTGTGCCAACGTGGTCCTTGCAGTAGGTGCAAGGCCGATCATGGCGGAGCATCCGGCAGAGGTGACAGGTATTACGGCATCGGCTGGTGCGTTGATGCTGAATCTCGGGAATATTACCGATGCCAGGATCGAGTCAATGAAGCGTTCTATGAGAACAGCGATGGAAAATAAGATTCCGGTTCTTCTGGACCTGGTAGGGGTTGCCTGCAGTGATCTCAGGCTGGATCTGGCACGGGAGCTTTTAAGGATCGGTCATCCGGCAGTGCTGAAGGGAAATATGTCAGAGCTTCTGGCTGTTTCCGGGCTGCCGTCTCATGCGATCGGAATCGATGCGGGTGTCGAGGATGCTCTGACTGAGGAAAATATCGATGGAGTCAGTGAAGTGCTTAAGGCTTTTTCCAGAAATAATCAGGCAATCGTGCTGGCTACCGGGAAACAGGATTTTGTTACGGATGGTGAACGGGTTGTTCTGGTACAAAATGGCAGTGCGGCGCTGTCCGGGATCACAGGAACCGGCTGTATGGTCGGTGCACTGACTGCGGCGTTTTTGCCGGGGTGCGAAGATAATATTGCGAAAGAGATGACGGATAGTATAGAGGCAGGTGTCTGGTCTGGCGCTGAGATGGAATTAAATGGGAGATCCGGGAATTATCTGGCTGCGGCAGTGCTTGGTACTGCACTTATGGGTATCGCCGGCGAGGAAGCGGAGAAGATTTCCCGCGGTCCGGGAAGCTTTCAGGTAAATCTGCTGGATGAGATCTATGGGCTTTCGGATCGACAGCTGCTGGATCTGTTGAAGATTGAAATGTACTGAAAAAGAGGGGATTAGGATGGATAGAAAAGATTTGGATGTAACGTTGTATCTGGTGACGGATAGTTCTTATCATACGGAGGAGTCTTTGCTCCGTACGGTTGAGGAGGCTTGTAAGGGTGGTGTGACTCTGGTCCAGCTTCGCGAGAAGAATAAGGGTGGACGGGAGTATCTGGATAAGGCTTTTAAGGTGAAGGAGATCACAGATCGTTACAATGTGCCGCTGATCATTGATGATCGTGTGGATGTGGCGCTGGCCTGTGATGCGGCTGGTGTGCATGTTGGAGCTTCTGATATTCCGGTTGCTGTGGCAAGGAAGCTGATGGGACCGGATAAGATCGTGGGGGCTACTGCCAAGACGGTGGAGGCTGCTGTGAAGGCTTATGAGGATGGTGCGGATTATCTTGGTGTGGGGGCGATTTATCCTACTACTACTAAGGTGGTGACGATCCTTACCAAGGTTTCTACGTTGAAGGATATCTGTGAGGCGGTTCCGATTCCGGCGGTTGCGATCGGGGGATTGAATGCCGGGAATATGGATGTGCTTGAGGGCGCCGGTATGAGTGGTATGGCGGTTGTTTCTGCGATCATGAAGGCGGAGGATCCGAAGAAGAATGCACGGGAGCTGAAGGAGAAGATTGTTGCTTTGATGGGAAAGTGATTTAGGAAATGAATGGAGAGCAGTGGTGGATTTGAGGTTCATTGCTGTTCTTTTTTTGTTGAAATACGGACGCCCGTGAGGCGTGTGCTGCCTGTCGCCGGGGCTTCGTCGGGGGCTGGCTTCTAGGCTGCCGGAATTCTGCTAAAACCGTTTTCCAAAAGTCCGAACTCGCGTCTTGCAGCCGCTCAGACAGCGGACTTTTGAAAAACAACGCAGATTTCCGCCAGCCAAGAATCAGCTCCCCTCCTGCAGAGTCCGGCGACAGGCAGCACACGCCTCACGGGCTGGCTTTTCAGGGCGGTAGGGTAGTGTGGCTGCTCGGTAGTTGGCTGAGCTATCAGCGCTACGCTGGATAGCTGGGAGGAAAGGCTAAGTTTGCAGTAAGTGGCCGAAAAAAATTACCGATGCGAATCTCCACTTGACTGGATCTTTTTACCTTGACATCTTCCGTGAGAGTATGCACAATAAAGGTATCATAAATTTGCCGGACAGAAATAAATTATGAAACAAGGGGTGACAAACATGCAGAACATTCTCATTGTAGTAGACATGCAAAATGATTTCATCGACGGTGCACTTGGCACGAAGGAGGCAGCTGCCATTGTTCCGAAGGTGGAGGAGAAGATCCGGAATTTTGAAGGAAAGGTATTTTTTACAAGGGATACCCATGAAACGTATTATCTGGAGACACAGGAAGGGAAAAACCTTCCGGTTCCTCACTGTATCCGGGGCACAGCTGGATGGCAGATCCGGGAAGAGCTGGACGCCTTAAGGAAAACAGAACCCATTGATAAAGAAACCTTCGGCTCCACCGATCTTGCCGGGGAATTGACTATGATCGATGAAGATGAAGGAATCGGAAGTATTACTCTTGTGGGACTTTGCACAGATATCTGTGTGATCTCCAATGCTCTGCTGATCAAGGCATCCCTTCCGGAAGTGCCGATCTGTGTTGATGCCACATGCTGCGCAGGTGTAACACCGGAGAGTCATGAGAATGCACTGAAAGCCATGGAGGCGTGCCAGATCAGGATTATCCGGTAAGAAGGATGAAACCGCAGGAAAGGAGAAAACTATGAAAAAGAAGCTTCTGAAAAAATTAATGGTCCTTGCGCTGTCCGCAGTAACTGCCTTCAGTGCGGTACCGGCAGCAACGGTAACAGCAGCAGGTAATCCTTATCCTACAACACAGGATGTGGATCGAGATGGCTTATACGAGATCCCCTGCACACGCTTTGCATGGCAGTGCGTGTATGACAGACAGGGAATCGCATTGCCTGCATGGGGAAATGCGGTAAGCTGGTGGCAAAATGCTATCAATCAGGGCTATGCAGTAGGAAATGAGCCTGTTCCCGGTTCTATTGCTGTATGGAGCGGAGATTATTACGGACATGTTGCTTATGTAACAGCTAATCTTGGAAACAACAGATTTACGGTAGATGAGGGAGGAAGAACGGACAAAGATCAGACCTCCTCTCATGGAGTTGCATATGGATATACACTGACCAATGCAGTCGGAGGAAGGCGCCCTTATGATTCCAACAAGGTGCTGCTTGGCTTTATCTATCCGGGCGTTCGTGTACCGGGCAAGCCATATGTGAGCGTGAATCCGGGAAAAGCGAATCAGACCACAACGTTTTCCTGGAATGCAACAAGCTATGCCAGATATTATGATGTATATGTGTATAAAGCAGGAGAATCCAATCCGACGCAAGTTCAGTATGGAGTGAATGGAACAAACTGGTCCTGCACACTGCCGGCGGGGAATTACAGAGTAGCGGTGGCATCTGTGAATCATGCACAGTATGCATATACATTTTCGGATTCTGTGAATTTCACTGTCCAGGCAGCTCCGGTCACACATACACATAGCTATCAGAGAGTAACAGTAAAGGCAACCACCACTGCCAACGGATATACACAGGAGCAGTGCAGCTGCGGAAGTATACAGAATAAACAGATTATCTATTATCCGAAAAAAATACAGCTTTCCAGAACAAGCTATACTTATAATGGAAAAGTAAAAAAGCCAACGGTAAAGGTTACAGACAGCAACAACAGGGTGATCAGTGCAGACAACTATACAGTTACCTATTCTGCCGGAAGAAAATATGTTGGAACTTACCGGGTAACAGTTCGGTTTAAAGGCAATTACTCGGGAACCGTTACAAAAACCTTTAAGATTACCGGAAAAGCTCATAAACACAGCTACAAAAAACAGGTGAAGAAAGCAACTACATCCAGGAACGGATATGTCCAGTATCTTTGCTCCTGCGGTGCGGTGACCGGAAAGAAAACAATCTATTATCCGAAGACAATAAAGCTTTCTGCAACAAGCTATACATACGACGGAAAAGTAAAAACACCGAAGGTAAAAGTAACTGGTGCGAATAATAAAACCATCAGTTCCGGCAATTATAAGGTGTCATATTCCCGTGGAAGAAAAAATGTTGGTACTTATAAGGTAACGGTGAAGTTTAAGGGGAATTACAGCGGAACCGTAACAAAGACTTTTAAGATCAAGGCGAAACCTAAAAACTGGGTTTATGTGGATACGCTTCCCAAGAATATCACTTCCGATAAATATACGATCCAGTATAAACACACCTATCAGAAAACAACCTCCAGCTATGTCAATGATGGTGGTGTTTATGAGTCTGTAAGACCACTGGAGACATCTGCTTCCAGACAGCTGGTGGGCTATTATTACTATCATTTCTGCGGACCGAATACCGGACAGAATGTAAACTTTGCGCAGACGGGCTCTTATGTACATTTTGACAGTGTAGCAGCCAGTCAGGTAACCGTAGTTGCTTCCGGCGCAGATGGAGATGACTCGAGCATTACCTATTATCTGCTGAACTGGAACGGGAACGGCAGCCGGG
>ERZ779892.3382-NODE-3382-length-11323-cov-2.255147_pt1 | contig 11323 bp, 8 predicted proteins | sample MGYA00511552_ERZ779892 | MGnify/ENA primary metagenome ERZ779892 (study PRJEB29588, sample SAMEA2154561) | human gut metagenome | biome: human gut; feature: human-associated habitat; material: faeces | place: Denmark | collected 2008/2010 ... | reverse complement strand
AGACGGCAGCTTCCGTTAATGACATCCACCAGATTATAGACAATCCTGTTCTCCAGGCCCAGAACAACATCCAGATTCCGCAGACCGATATCTGTATCAACCACAACAACTTTTTTGCCCAGCATAGCCAGACCTGTTCCGATATTGGCGACAGTTGTGGTTTTTCCTACTCCGCCTTTGCCGGAAGTAATCACAATGACTTCACTCATAGTTACAATTTCCTCCCTGAAAAAATTTCCATTCTTCTGGTATTCTCCTGTATGGTAGTTTCAGTCATTCGAAGTGTCACTGGTATCACTTGCCGCAACACCGGTAAGAATAGACTTTTCATCAGTTAATTCAAAGATATATTTAAAAATATCATCAGCTGCAAGACACGCATTACCGGAAGTATATCCATTCTCAATACGCACTGCAATCGCATATTCAGGATCTGAAGCCGGGGCATATCCCACAAACATACCATGGTTTGGATGATAAACATTTACCTCGGCTGTACCGGTTTTACCTGCCACATCCACGCCAAGTCCGTCAAACTGTCTGTGAGTCTGTACTACCCGGTACATTCCGTCGTGAATATCATCCCACACATTCTGTGATACATCAACTGTATTAATGATATCCGGCTCATATTTTTTTAAAGTATTACCCTTGGAATCTGTCTGTCTGTCAAGTAAAGTCAGATCATAAACATTTCCACTGGTAGCGATCGCTGTTGCATAACGTGCCAGCTGACTGGTGGTATAAGCATTGGTACCCTGTCCGATATAAGACGGGACTGCGTAGGAATCTGACACATGAGGTGCGGATTCTGTGATCTCGATACCTGTTTTCTTATCCAGACCAATCTCTGAAGCATATTTTTGCAGTACACTCAGGCTTCGGTTTTCTGAAAAGTTTCCGTCTGCATCCTGACCAAGTTTAAAACCAACCATGTTGAAATAATAGTTACAGGACTGCTCAATCGCCTCCCTGATCTCGATCTCTCCATGTCCCTGTTTGTTCCAGCAGTTGATCGGAGGTGTTACAAGATCAAAGGAGCCGGTACAGTTAATGTATGTTCCGTCATCGATCACTCCTTCAGACATTCCGGCAATTGTAGACAGAATCTTAAATGTAGAGCCAGGTGCTGCTGTCTGCTGGGTTGCTTTATTGAAAAACGGACTGGATTTATCTGTAGATAATTTCGCATAATAATCCGTATCCATGTTATTTACCAGACGGTTATTGTCATATCCCGGGTAGGATACGCATGCAAGAACATCCCCTGTTTTGACATCTGTGATTACTGCAGAAGCAGAACATGGCTCCAGCGCAAGCTGTGCAGGTTCTATTTCGAGAGTATAAATTTTATTGATCATAAAGTCATAAGCTGTCATGGAGCCGGAGGCCAGTGCCTCGTAACTGCCATCATCTTTTGATAAAACTCCCTGTTCATACAGCACCAGACAGATCTCGCTTCCGGAAATGGTGTCCTCCTGAAGCATATACTTATATAGAAGTTTTGAGAAATTGGTGTCTTTTTTAAGATAATCGATCAGATAATCTGTAAGAGCCTGATATACTTCATCGGAATCCAGATAATCTCCTTCTGTAGAAAATTTGGAAATATCGATCCAGTTCTGACTTGCCGCATATGTCAGATAATCTTTCAGACTGATATCTTTATCGGTTGTCCATTTCTGATAAGTACTGTCAGAGGTATCAATGGCATTCTTTGAGATAATCCCCAGCGTATCTCTGAGAAGATCATCACAGATATAAGTAAGATATTCCTGGATCTGATCATCTTCATCTTTTACGGTCGGTGGATTCTCAGCTGTCAGCCTGTTAGTTATTGTATCAAAAACCTGTTGCTGTTTCTGTTGAAATTTGGCATATAAATTTTTTTCTGTATCGGAGGCGTTGGCATCACTGAATTTACTGATATCAATGACACTGTTGGCAATCAGGGCATTATATACATCATAGATCGGTATCTTGATCTGTGCAGCATCATTTACACTGAAATCATAGGTTTTGGATGCTTCGATCTTGGATAAAAGGATTCCGGCAACTCTCTGTTTCAGGATCTGATAGATGGCGGACTGCCAGCTGCTGTCTATGGTAAGATAGGTATCGTTACCTGCGACAGGTTCTACTCTCGTGCTGTCGTCAATCTTAAGTACTTTACCAAGGTTATCGACAGTGACAGTTTCTTCACCGTCTGTTCCCTGAAGAGAAGTTTCCATATATTTCTCAATTCCCGATTTACCGATGATCGCATCATTTGAATAATCAGGATTCTTCTGTCTCAGTTCTTCAAGCTCTTCTGAAGAAGCCTGTCCCGTATAACCAAGAATTGGTCCCATGCTTGCATCATCAATGTATTTGCGGACAGAATCCTCTACAATGTCAATTCCCTGAAGCTCCGGCTGATTTTCTCTGATTGCAGCTACAGATTTTTCGCTTATATTTGAAGCGATCGTAACGGCCATGTACTTCTTGAAACTGTTAGTGCTCAGTGCATAGCGGATTTTGGAAAGCTCAAGTATATCCTGCTTTGACAGGTTCTCCGGAAGTCCATGGGATGTCAGTTCTTCTTTGGTATAAGCATTATCGCCGTAAAGAACAATGGAAAATCCCTCTTTTCCGCTCATAAACTCGATCATCTGATCTGCAGTGGCATTTTTCTGTTTTTTTGTCAGGTTATCAATCAACGGTTCTCCGTAAATATCCGCACGGAAACGGTTAAGAGTAAATCCTTCATCTACATCAAAAGCATAGTCGCCATGATCATTGACGGTAATATGAAAATTATCAGATAAGCTGTCCCCGTTTTTGGAAAGGATCTGTAATACCTGGTAGGCGATACCGTTCAGAGTCAGATTCTTTTCTCTGGTGCTGTTGTATGTACCGCTATCTTCGAATGTGACAGAATATGCAAGTACATTGGAGGCGACAACTGTGCCGTTACGGTCATAAATATTACCACGGGTGCTTTTGATCACGCGTGTTTTGGTGGTACGTGTCTGAAATTTACTGATGTAATCCTCTCCTTGTATGATCTGCAGACTGAAAAGCTGCCGGACCAGGACAGATGACAGAAAAATAAATACGATCACAAGAACTGTAGTACGTTTCAGACGGATTTTTTTGATGATTTTTTTTATTTTAATTCCCAAATAGACTCACTTTCTTTCCTTACAGTATCCATTAAGTGGTAGTTGATCCAGTAAAATACCCGGTATACGATGATGGTGAGAAAAACCGTATATACAATCTCGGGGATAATGATCCTGTATATGTAGGTCCAGAATCCAAGACGGCCTCTGAGCAGAAACTGGAGGCCATACACAGCCAGATTATAAAGAAGATCTGTTCCTGCTACAAGAAAAAGCGGAACTTTCAGATCATCATCATAAAAACTGCGGAATGCATAGCCGCTGATAAAACCTATATACATATAGATCAGTGCATAAAATCCAAACAATGATCCATAAAAGAGATCGACAAAAAGCCCGGAAAAAAATCCAGTCCACAGACCGACTTTTCTTCCACGCATAAGTCCCATGGATACACACAGGATCAAAAGCAGATTTGGAGTGATGGATCCAATGGAAATACGGTCCATTACTGTGCACTGAAGGAGAAAACAGACAATGATAGTGATAAATAATATAATCCTATTTTTCATTGGACGCATCCTCCGATTTGTCTATCGCGTCCTGTTTATTGGTGGTGATCACAAATACATCTTTCAGATGACCGAAATCAACCGGTGTAACGATCGTACCTGTTTTTGTCAGGTTATTGGGATCCTGCTGGATCTCACTGACATAACCAATAAACAGTCCTTCCACATATTTTTCACTGATGTTCGAGGTGACAATACGTTCTCCGACTGTTACCTTGTTATCCTGATCGTAAAGCTGCTCAAAGCTTAATTTGCCTTCATCGATCAGTTTCAGATCTCCAGTGACAACGCAGTTGTCGGAAGTACTGACTGCCATGGCACTGACATTGCTGCTGTCATCGATGATGGAACGGACAGTAGCCCAGGAAGGTCCCACTTCTGTAACGATACCCACAAGACCCTTTCCGGCGATCACGTTGTTATCAACCCGGATCCCGTTATTACTGCCTTTGTTGATCATAAAGGTATCATACCAGTTTCCGGGATCTTTGGAGATTATCCTTGCGGCAACCTTGGGATAGTCGGTATATTCCTGATCAAGATCGTAAAGTTCCTTCAGGCGTGTGAGCTCTGTCTGGTCCTGGATCAGGATGTTATTCTGTTCCGTAAGACTGTTGATCTGACTTTTCAGCTCTTCGTTTTCCTGAAGCACGTCCTGTTTATCACGAAGATTGTTTTTTACATTTCCAAATATATCGCTGACACCGGCGATCCCCTTTTCAAAGGGAACGATAAGAAAACCGGCTGCTTCCTGAAGTGGTGCGGAAGAGGTTCCGGAGGCTGCTGTAGCTACGATGCAGCTTCCACAGAAAAATGTCATGATTACCAGAAGATGTTTACTTTTTAAATTAAAATGAAAACGCACTTTTTTTCGGATGTTTTTCATTATATATGCCCCTTTACAGTTTTTTCTGCTTTACCGGCTGGGCCCATTTGCGCAGGTTTCTGTCGCGGATGATCTTTTCCAGGCCGTATGCTGCAGAAGTTTCATACAGATCAGAAAGATTAAAGGCAAATCCGGTATAGCTAGCCAGATAGTTATCTATATAAGGAAGCCGTGTGCTGCCGCCGGTCAGATAAATGCCCTCTTTTGCGATATGATAAGCGATCTGTGGCGGGGTACGTTCCAGAAAAGATTTCATTTCTGCTGCGATCTGGTTCACACAGTTGGCGATCCCTTCATTGACAACGTAGGCAGAAATAACTTCTTCTCGTGGAAGTCCGGAAATACTGTCGATCCCGACTACTTTTCGGGCTTCTTTTTTCTGATCATTCAGTCTTCCCATAACTACTTTCAGACGTTTTGCAGTTCGTGTTCCAATCTGAAGATTATAATGTTTTCGGATTTCGCTGCAGATAGATTCGTTCATCTGTCTGCCTCCGATGGGGATCTTACGGCTGATGATGATCTTGCCGTCGGTTATGATGGAAAACTCTGTACTCTGTGCACCGATGTTTACGATCATGCTGCCCTGATTCTTTTCAGGGTCGATTCCCATGGCAATGGCATCTGCAATAGGGGACTCCACCATAAAAACACGGTTTTTCCGCAGCCAGTGACCATTGACCAGATGATAGTATGCCCTCTTTTCGATAGCAGTCATATCAAGTGGTACGGAGAAATACATGTCTGCTCCGAGACCGGATGTATGATCGATTTTTTTTATCATGCTGTAAAGGACGATCTCTTGCAATTCCAGATTTGCCAGCATACCGAAAGCCATAGGAGAATTTACGGAAATATCTGCAGGTGATTTTTCAAACATTTCATAAGCTTCGTTCCCTATGGCAAGGATCCGGCGTCCTCTGTAGGCTACCATGTTCTTTTCTATGTAACTTTTGTTTCTGAAAAATGAATAGACTTTTACAGAGCTGCTTCCAAGGTCTACTCCGTAATTATTTCTAAAAAGCATAAATCTGTCCCTTCACTTAAGTATATTCATCAAAAATCCCTTTTTCGCGGAAACTGACATACCTGTGATCACCGATGATGATATGATCCAGAAGATGGATGCCGAGGAGTTCACCACAATGATAGATCCGTTCCGTAACATCCAGATCAGCCTGGCTGGGGGAGGGATCGCCTCCTGGATGATTGTGGACCAGGATCAGGTTCACCGCCCGATACTTTACAGCTTCTACAAAGACTTCTCTTGGTGTGATCAGTGTGGCATTGACTGTACCGCGGCTTAAAAGCTGTTCCCCCGACAAATGGTTATGTCCGTCCAGCATCATGCAGTAAAGCAATTCCTGCTCTTCATGCCGGAGCCGCTCCATATAATATTTCGCAATGGTTACCGGATGGTGAAAAGATAATTCCGGTTTTGCAGCTGCGGTTGCCATACGCTTGGAAAGTTCCCCGATACATTTCAGCTGTATGGCTTTTACCTTACCGATCCCATGGATCTTCATCAGTTCTTGCATGGAAATATGAAACAGTCCAAGCAGGCCACTGTATCCGGTCTGTTTCGATAAATTCAGGATTTTATCTGCCAGAGTCAGGGAACTGGATCCCTGTACGCCACAGCGCAGGATCACGGCAAGAAGCTCTCGATCGCTTAAGGACTGTTCTCCTTCCCGCAGACATTTTTCATACGGACGCTGATAATCTGGCATTTCCATTATAGTATCTTTCATATGATTTCCCTTTTCGCTCTCGAAGAAGGGGATGCAAAATTGCAGAAGTTATTTTAGCATAAAAAAGCAGGGATGTACACTCTATCCCGGAAATTTCCACTTTTTTCACATTTTGTTTACAGGCAGGGCATAAACAGAAGCGACTGCTTCTGCCACCTTGATCCCGTCCATCGCTGCGGATGTAATGCCTCCGGCGTAACCGGCGCCCTCTCCGCAGGGGTAGATTCCTTCTATATTGGAAGTGAGCTTTTTCGGTTCCCGAACGATCCGTACAGGAGAAGAGGTACGGCTTTCTACTCCTTCCAGCAATGCATCCGGTCGGTCAAAACCGGAAAGCTTTTTTCCAAAAGCATGGATTCCTGCTTCAATGGAATCGCCGATCTCTTTTGGGAAAATACTGCGGACATCGGTAAGTGTATAAGCTCCTTTGATACAGGGGATCACATCTCCAAGCCTGGTACTTTTCTGATGGGTACAGTAATCTTTGAAAAGCTGTACCGGAATTTTTCCTTTTCCGGCTTCCCAGGCAGCGCGCTCCAGTTTTCGCTGCAGAGCGATTCCGCCGAGAACTCCCTCTTCAGGAAAATCAGAAGGGTTTACCGTAACGATGATAGCACTGTTGGCATTATGGCTGTCACGTGCCTGATAGCTCATACCATTCACTGCAAGCATACCTTCTTCAGAAGATGCATTTACAACATATCCGCCGGGACACATACAGAAAGAATAAACGCCACGTCCGTTTTCCAGTGTATGGGTAACCTTGTAGCTGGATGCACCCAGACGGTCGTTTTCCGGTTCCCCGTAAAGATCCTGGTTGATCATGGTCTGCGGATGTTCCACACGTACCCCCACTGCAAAAGATTTCGGCTCCATGTTAATATTGTGTTTTTCCAGCATGGCAAACGTATCTCTGGCGCTGTGGCCGGGAGCAAGAATGCAGATTTCTGCCGGTATTTCCTCTTTTGCATTGACAATGACTGCAGTAAGCTTCCGGTCACGGATCATCAGATCAGTTACTGTGGAACGAAAACGGAATTCCCCGCCCATTTCTTCAATCTGATGACGCATAAACTGAACGATACCTACAAGCTGATCTGTGCCAAGATGAGGCTTTTGCTGGTAAAGGATCTCAGAGGGAGCTCCTGCCTCCACAAATCGGGAAAGAACTTCCCTTCCTCTTCCAAAAGTATCTTTTACCAGAGTATTCAGCTTTCCATCGGAAAAAGTCCCTGCACCGCCCTCTCCGAACTGTACATTGGAATCCGGATCCAAGATGCCGTTTTTCCAGAAATTTTCCACGGTTTTCTGGCGTTTGTCTGCTTCTTCTCCCCGTTCCAGTACCAGTGGACAGTACCCGGCTTTGGCCAGGTACCAGGCACAGAATAATCCTGCAGGTCCGCTTCCGATCACTATAGGACGATGGGACAGAGCTTCAGAGCCAGATGAGGAGAAATGATATTTTTTCTCAGAGGTTAACATAATATTTTTATCGTGAACCTTTTTGAGAACACGGGATTCGTTATCCAGTTTAATATCTACAGTGTAGACAAATTTTTTGTCCTCTTTGTGCCGGGCATCCAGAGATTGTTTTCGGATCTCATAGGTGAACGGCTGATTTCCAAGACGAAGCATTTTTGCTATTTTTCGGTGAAGCTGCTCTTCTGTATGAGTGATGGGAAGCTTCAACTGTGTGATCCGGATCATTGTTATTCCTCCTTTGCTGCCCAGATACCGGCGGTAGCTCCACTTGACCATGCCCACTGCAGGTTGTATCCACCGCAGGTGCCGTCAATATCAAGGAGTTCTCCGGCAAAATAAAGGCCTTTATGAAGTCTGGATTCCATGGTTTTACTTTGAACTTCAGAAGTATCCACGCCGCCGGAACAAACCTGTGCCTGTTCAAAAGAAAGGCTGTCTTTTACCGGAAGGCGAAAATCATTGATCCCATGGATCAGATTCTTCTGTGCACATAAGACACGGATCAGTTTTTCCGGAAAAAGTCCGATGAGAAGTTCTTTTTCTGTTTTATAAGGGCAGGCTGTTTTTCTCTGTTCCAGGTATTCTTCCAGTTCTTTCTGGTTCAGTTCCGGAAAAAAATTTATGGAAAGCTCTGCGTTTTTGTTTTCGTGAACCGCTCGGATGGCGTAGCGGGAAATCTGAAATACCGGGATCCCGGATACACCGTAATCGGTAAGCTGCAGTTCTCCCTGCTGGGAGACTGTCGGTGTGCCGTCTATATAAAGTGTTATCTTCCCTTCTGTCCGTACACCACTCCAGCCGGAAAAAGAATTTCCCTTACATTTCAGAGCTGTCAAAGCTGGAAGGGGTTCGATCAGATGATGTCCGAGACTTTTTGCAATTTCATATCCGCTTTCGCAGGAACCTGCAACGGAAGACGCACGGGAACCATTTGCAAGGATCACGGCATCACCACTGTAGGTCCATCCGTCCGTATGGATCTTCCACTGTCCGTCTGCAAAAGACACGCCGGTAACGGTCTGATTGGTTTTCAGCTTTACCTTCAGGCTGCGTGCCTTCATGACAAGAACATCTACCACACTCTGTGCCTGGTTGCTTCGGGGATAGATCCATCCGCTGCGGTCTGTGATACAGATTCCCAGTTCCTGAAAGAATTTCAGAGTTTTTTCCACAGGAAACTGTGCCAGGGCATCTTTGGCAAATTCAGGATGAGATCCCCGGTAAGCGTTTTCATCCTGATTTAGGTTCGTCATATTACAACGGCCGTTTCCCGTAGCACAGATTTTTCTGCCGGGACGGTCATTTTGTTCCAGAACCGTAACTGCAGCTCCGTATACAGCAGCCTGAATAGCTGCCATAAGACCGGAAGCACCGGCTCCTATGACAAAGATCTGTTTTTTTAAGTCCGGTCCTTCGGATTTTTTCATAAGCTCACAAGTTCCTTATCAACCATATACTGAAGAGATTTCAGGATTCCCAGCTTTGCATGCTCCCAGGTGAGACCACCCTGGAAATAAACTGCATAAGGCGGTTTCATAGGACCATCGGCAGAAAGCTCGATGGAAGAACCCTGGATGAAAGCACCTGCTGCCATGATCACCTGGCTGTCATATCCCGGCATATCCCACGGCTCTGGTGTTACAAAGCTGTCTACCGGTGCAGCAGCCTGGATACCCTGGCAGAATGCTACAAGACCTTCCGGTGTTCCGAGAGTGACCGCCTGGATGATATCCTGACGTGGCTCTGTGCTGTTGGGAACTACCGGGAAACCAAGCTTTTCGTAAATGTTCGCTGCAAAAACAGCGCCCTTTAAAGCTCCTTTGGTGATCATCGGTGCAAGGAAAAATCCCTGATACAGAGAACGGTTTACACCAAGAGTTGCACCGACTTCCATACCCAGTCCCGGGCAGGTCATACGGTAGGAGGCATTTTCCACACAGTCTTTTCTTCCTGCGATATAACCACCGATAGGAGCAAGGCCGCCACCTGGATTTTTGATCAGGGAGCCGACCATGATATCTGCACCTACATCACTGGGCTCGATGGTATCTACGAATTCTCCGTAGCAGTTATCTACCATGCAGATCACATCCGGCTTGATCTTTTTTACAAAAGAGATCAGCTCACCGATCTGTTTTACGGAGAAAGAAGGACGGGTCTGATAGCCTTTGGAACGCTGGATGGTTACCAGCTTTGTTTTTTCATTGACTGCTTTTCTGATGTTTTCATAATCAAAGGTACCATCCTCGAGAAGATCCACCTGACGATATTTTACGCCATATTCCGCAAGGGAACCATTGGACGGGCGGATACCGATCACTTCTTCCAAAGTATCATATGGCTTGCCAACAGGGGAAAGCAGTTCATCTCCCGGACGTAAGTTTCCGGATAATGCAATGTGAAGGGCATGGGTTCCGGAGATCAGCTGTGGGCGGACAAGGGCGTCCTCGCCGTGGAATGCCTTCGCATAGACTTCCTCCAACGTGTCACGTCCAAGGTCATTGTAGCCGTATCCCGTAGTTCCGGCGAAATGGATATCGCTGACTCTCGCCTCCTGCATGGCTTTGATGACCTTCAGCTGATTGTACTCCGCTGTTTTATCGATCGCCTCAAAGCGGTCATGCAGACTCTTTTCGATCTCTCTTCCGTAATTTAAAACTTTCTCAGAGATTCCAAGCTCTCCGTACATCTTTGTAAGTTCCATGTCTTCTCCTTTTACTTTATCACGATTCCTCTGTCCTGCAGATCTTTTAACATCCACGCGAGGATCTTTTCTCTGTCAAAATCAAAGTTCCCCTGGTCCACCCAGGTCACTTCTTTTTCCCTCTTAAACCAGGTAAGCTGGCGCTTCGCGAAATGTCTCGTGTCGCGCTTGATGATGTAGACGGCCTCATCCAGAGAGATCGTCCCGTCCAGGGCATCCAGGATCTCCTTGTATCCCAGCCCCTGCATGGATACCATCTCCCTCGTGCAGCCCATCTCTTTCAGTTTTTCCACTTCCGCCAGCAGCCCGTTCTTCATCATGAGGTCCACCCGCAGGTCGATCCTCTCATACAGGCGGCCGCGGTCCATGTTGAGCACATAGTAGGCAAAATTGTAGGGCGATTCCTTTTTGCGCTCCGCCTCGTTGTGGGCGGAAATCTTTGTCCCAGTCTTTTTATAAAACTCCAGGGCGCGGATCACACGCTTTACATTGTTCTCATGGATCGCCTCCGCTGATTCCGGATCCACTTCCTTTAACATGTCGTGGAGAGCGGAAGCTCCTTTCTCTGCCGCCAGGCGCTCCAGCTCCTCCCGGTATCCCGTATCCCCGTCGTTTTCCGTGAAGTCGATGTCATTCACCAGCGCCTGGATATAAAATCCAGTCCCTCCGGCGATGATCGGGATATGCCCGGCCGCGTAGATCTCCTCCATAGCCTCTTTCGCGAGTTTCTGGAATACGACAACGTTAAATTCGTCCCACGGGTCCAGAACGTCGATCAAGTGGTGGCGGACACCGCCCCTCTCCCCCTTCGTCACCTTCGCGGA
>ERZ779892.3379-NODE-3379-length-11334-cov-8.349588_pt1 | contig 11334 bp, 8 predicted proteins | sample MGYA00511552_ERZ779892 | MGnify/ENA primary metagenome ERZ779892 (study PRJEB29588, sample SAMEA2154561) | human gut metagenome | biome: human gut; feature: human-associated habitat; material: faeces | place: Denmark | collected 2008/2010 ... | reverse complement strand
TGAGAAGCCCCATCTTGTACATCGTGTAAAGGAGCTTTCGGTGCGAGGGCTTGAAACCGTCGATCTCCGGAATGGCGCGCGAAACGATGACGGACATCGCGTAGGGCATGTAGTTCGTTTCCAGCGTCTCTGTGATATTCTGCTCCACCACATCCGCGTGGAGGCCCATGACGTTCGGGTCCGCGCGGCGGTGGGTCTGCTTTGGTGTTTTGTCGCTTTTTTTCATTCGGATACCTCAAAATCGCTCCGACGGCAATATGGCCGCCGGTCATACTATTTCTAATATATCCTATCACACTTTTTTATGCTCTGCAACACCGCGGAGGAAGAGAAAATTGCCGCAAAACGCCATTTTTTCGCCAAAGGCGCACAAAACCGGCGCAGCAGCGCATATTGGCAAAATCGCGGCGCAGAGTGTACAATGCAGATACCCCAACAGGTATGGAGGCCAAACGATGAAACAGTGTATGGACGCCGACAATCTGCACCGTCGGCTCAAAAAGATCATCGGTCAGGTGCAGGCCATCGACCGCATGGTGGACGAGGACGTCCCTTGCGAGGATATTCTTGCGCAGATCAATGCGGCCAAATCCGCGCTGCACGGCTGCGGCAAGGTCGTGCTTGAGGGGCACATCAAGCACTGCGTGCGCGACGGCATCGAGCATGGCGACGAGGACAAGACGATTGAGAACTTTACGAAGGCGGTCGAGCGCTTTTCGAACATAGGCTGAGCAGGAGATAAACCCTCTCACGCGCCCGTTTTCAGTAGAATTGCACGAAAGAAGAGAAGCAGTTTTGTGCTGCTTCTCTCTTTTTGTGGGCTTTATAACCTATACCCTCATATGTATAATAAGCCTATACCCCATATGGTACAAAAAGGAATCGCTTCCGTGAAACCGGCAATGGAAAAGCTGGAGCATTTTTTGAGCTGGGCGGCACAAAAAAAGATATCACACTGCTCGTGATCTCCGGCATCGCGCTGATCGTCAGCATTTTTGATCTCGTCCCCTTGCCGTTCGGCACCTCGTGGGCCGCGATCATCCTCTGCGGCATCCCCATCATTTTAGAGGCCGTCATCGGCCTTGTCACGGCGTTCGACATCAAGGCAAACGTGCTCGTCTCGCTCGCGCTGATCGCGTCGGTCTGCATCGGCGAAGACTTCGCCGCGGGCGAGGTCGCGTTCATCATGCAGCTCGGCGGTCTTCTCGAAGAGCTGACCGTCGCCCGCGCCCGCGCGGGCATCGAAAAGCTCGTCCATCTGACACCGCAGACCGCGCGCGTCATCACCGGCGGAAAGGAAACGGCCGTCCCCGCCGAGGCCGTCAAGGTCGGCGACCTGCTGCGCGTGCTGCCCGGCGAGGCCATCCCCGTCGACGGAGAGATCGTATCGGGCCAGACATCTGTGAATCAGGCCGTTATGACGGGTGAATCGCTGCCGGTCGACAAGGGCGTCGGCGACGAGGTCTCCTCCGGCACGGTCAACCAGTTCGGTGCTTTCGAGATGAAGGCCACAAAGGTTGGCGAGGACAGCTCCATCCAGCGCATGATCCGCCTTGTCCAGTCCGCCGACGCGGACAAGGCCAAGATCGTCGGTCTATCCGACCGCTGGGCGACATGGATCGTCGTCATTGCCCTGACCGCCGCGGCGCTGACGTGGCTCATCTCCGGTGAGATCATCCACGCGGTGACGATTCTGGTCGTCTTCTGCCCCTGCGCGCTCGTGCTGGCAACGCCGACTGCCATCATGGCCGCCATCGGCAACGCGACGAAGCACGGCTTTTTCGTCCGCGAGGGCGACGCGCTTGAGCGTCTCGCCGCCGTGAAGAAGATTGCCTTCGACAAGACCGGCACGCTGACCTACGGCACGCCGAAGGTCGTTCTGGTGTACAGCGCGCTGCCCTCCCTCTCCGATAACGAGCTCTACCGCCTCTGCGCCGCGGCGGAGCGCTATTCTGAGCACCCGCTCGGCAAGGCCATCACCCGCTGCTGTCAACAGGAGACGGGCGAGGCCGAAAACTTCCAGATGGTGCCGGGGCGCGGCGTCTCCGCTTGCGTTGACGGTAAAACCCTCCTCGCGGGTAACGCGGAGCTTCTCGCCGAGCACCGCATCGCCATTCCCGAAGAGGCCGCTAAGGCCGCTGTTGTCCAGTTCTCGCAGGGCTGCACCGTCGCCTACGCCGCCGTGGACGGCGTGTTCGCGGGCTTCCTCGCCCTGTCCGACACAATCCGTGAGGACAGTGCTGGCATGATCAACCGGCTCTCCGCGCTTCAGGTCCAGCCCGTGCTGCTCACGGGTGACCATCAGAACGCCGCCGCGGCCATTGCCGCGCAGCTCCACATCGGCGAGGTGCACGCAAACTGCCTGCCCGAGGACAAGCTCGCCCACATCCGCGCCTATCAGGCCGCCGATGTCGGCATCGCAATGGGCGGCGTGGGCAGCGACATCGCCGTGGACGCCGCGGATATCGCGCTCGTCGACGACGAAGTCAAGGAGCTGCCGCACCTCATCGCGCTCTCCAAGCGCATGATGCGCACCATCAAGCTCAATATAACATTCTCGCTCACGCTCAACTTCATCGCCATCGTGCTCGCCATCACCGGCACACTGAACCCTGTTGTCGGCGCGCCGGTCCATAACGCAGGCAGCGTGCTTGTCATCACAAACTCGGCCCTGCTGCTAAAATGGAGGCAAACCGCCTCGCAGAGTTTCGCGTCCGCAGGCGCGAAATCTGTTTGATCGTAAATTCCGACGACAGGCGCGTCGGAATTTGCTCTTTGCGCGGAGCGTGTGTCGCAGCCGCGCTGCGAGCGGCAAGGCGCGAAGCGCAGCGAATCCTTTTCAAAAAGAGTGGATTGCAAAATTGCGATCCACCCTTTTTGATTTTCTTTTATTTTCTGCGCCAGACAGAGGGCATTAAGAGGACAAGCAGCGGCATGATCTCAAGACGGCCGAGCAGCATGATGGCGCTCATCGTGAGCTTGCTGATGCCGGAGAGGAAGCCGAAGTTGCACGTCGGTCCCACTGCGCCAAGGCCCGGGCCCACGTTGCTGATGGCCGTGAGCGAGGCGGTGAACGCCGCGGTAAAGTCGATGTTGTCAAGCGACAAAATCAGCGTGCCAAGCAGCAAAATCGAGATATAGGTGAAGAAGAAGACCGAAACGGACGAGACGGTCTCCTCCGTCACGCGATGTCCGTCGAGCGTGATGGGGCGCACCTCGCGCGAGTGCATCACGCGCCGCAGATCACGCCGCAGCGACTTGCACAAAAGCACGATGCGCGAGACCTTGACGCCGCCCGCCGTAGAGCCCGCGCAGCCGCCGAAAAGCATCACCAGCACGAGGATACAGCGGCAGAACTGCGGCCAGAGGTCAAAATCCTCCGTGCAGTAGCCGGTCGTTGAAATGAGCGTTGTCACCTGAAAGGCCGCATTCTCGATGGCCGAGCCGATGTCGCGCCCCGTGCGCACGATCAGGTCCGCCGCGATCATCGCCGACGCGCCGACCACGACCAGCGAGTAAACGCGCAGCTCCTCGCTCTTGAGCGCCTCGCGGAAGCGGCGCGTCACGCAGAGGTAGAGGAGCGTAAAGTTCACGCTTGCGGCAAACATGAAGAAAATGAGGATCCAGTTGACAAGATGCGACTGATAATACGCGATGCTCGCATCCCGGATGGAAAAGCCACCGGTAGAGATCGTCGTCAGCGCCGTGGTGATCGCATCGAACAGCGGGAGGCCCGCAATGCGCAGCAGCAACGCCTCCGCCACGGTGAGCGCGATATAGATGCGGTACAGGATGCGCGCCGTCTCACCCGTGCGGGGGCGGAGCTTTGTGCTGATGGGGCCGGGGGATTCCGCTTTCATCAGGTTCACGCTGCCCTCACTGAGCTTGGGCAGCAGCGCCAGCATGAGAACGAGGATACCCATGCCGCCCATCCACTGCGTGAGCGCGCGCCAGAATTGGATGCCCTGCGGCAGCGACGCAGGCGACGGGAAGATGGACGCGCCGGTCGTCGTCAGGCCGGAGACGGTCTCGAAAATGGCGTCGATAAAGCTGCAGCTGCCGCTGAAAAAATACGGCAGCGCGCCGAACACGCTCAGCGCGATCCAGCACAGTGCCACGCAGACAAAGCCGTCGCGCGTCTGGAGCCGCGCGTTGTCCGCGCGGATGAGCGAGAGCAGCACTCCCACGCCGCCGCAGATGAGCAGCGCGTACAAAAAGGCCCTCTGGTCAACACCACCGTCGAACACGCTCAGCAGCAGCGGCGGGATCATACAAAGCGCCTCGATACAGAGAATGACGCCCACGATTCTGAGAATAAGATTTTGGTTCATAATGAAACTTCCTTGCCGCAAGCAGCCGGCACATCAGCCGAGAATATCGTTGAGGTCCTGCAAAAAGAGCTTTTTCGCCACCACGATCACGCGGTCGCCCGCATGGATCTGGGAATGACCGTTCGGGATCTCCATCCGGCCGTTGTGCACGATGGCCGCAACGAGCAGGCCGTTTCGAAAATGCAGGTCGCTGAGCGGCCGGTCGAGAAAGTGCGTGGCACTCGTCGCGGTGAATTCGACCGCCTCGATCGCGCCACCGAGGATATAGTGCAGGCTCTCCACCGCGCTGCCCTGCGAGTTGGCAAGGCCGCGGACGTAACTTGAGATCTGGCTTGCAATGATGGCCTTGGGCGAGATGACCGTGTCGAGGCCCGTGAGGTTCACGATGTCGAGATACCCCATGCGCGACATCTTCGGCACGACCTTCTTCACGCCGTAGCGCTTCGCCGTGAGCGCCATGAGGAGGTTTTCCTCGTCGCGGTCCGTCACAGCGATGAACGCGTCGCAGTGGAAGATACCCTCGGATTCGAGCAGGTCGTGATTCGTGCCGTCGCCGTGGATGACGGTGACTTTCGGCAGCTTTTCCGCGAGCGTGAGACATTTGGCCTCGTCCTTTTCCACGATCGTCACGTGCGTGCCGATGTCGGTGAGCACCCAGGCAAGGTACTGTGCGATGCGGCTGCCGCCAAGGATGCTCACGCGGCGGATGGGCGCCATGGCCCTGCCCATCGAGCGCAGCACGCGCGTCGTCTCCGCGGGCGTGCCGATGACGTACACGCGGTCGCCCGTCTGCGGGACGAACGAGCCGTTCGGCACGATGACCTCTTCCCCGCGCTTGGCCGCGCACATGAGGATGCTGTTGGGATTTTCGCGGTTGTAGTCGATGAGGGACTTGCCGACAAGGCTGTCGCCCTCTTCGGTCTGAAAGCCGATGAGCTCGACAAGTCCGCGGGCAAACGTCTCCACGCTGAACGCAGACGGCACGCGCAGGATGCGCGAAATTTCCTGCGCGGCGGCATTTTCGGGGTTGATGATCATATCAAGCCCGATCTCGCGGCGCAGGATCGGTGCATCGCGGAAATACTCGGGGTTGCGTACGCGGGCGACCGTGTGCTTCGCGCCGAGCTTTTTCGCCATCAGGCAGCAGATGAGGTTGACCTCGTCGTTTTCCGAAACGGCGATGAGAAGGTCCGCCTCGCGCACGCCCGCCTCCAAAAGGACGCTGGCGCTCGCGCCGTTGCCCTCCACACACATGACGTCGAGCATGGAGTCAACGTGGTCGAGCACGGCGTTGTTGCGGTCGATGACGACCAGATCGTGGTTTTCGCCCGTCATCTGCTCGGCGATGGCGTAGCCGACCTTACCGATACCGACAATGATGATTTTCATTTCTGTGTTTCTCCTAAATTCTCTTCGGCTTCCGCCGTGTGCTGCTTACGCAGCACCATCAAAACGCTGTTGAATTCCGCCCCCATGATCAGCATGACCGAGGCGAGATACAGCCACAAAAGCAATACGATCACCGCGCCGAGCGTGCCGTAAATGACGGAGTAGCGCGCGATGTTTTCAACATAATACGAAAAAAGGAATGACAATACGAGCCACATCACGAGCGAGAACACCGCGCCCGGCCAGATACGGTTCATCCGGTGCGATTCCTGCGCAAGGCCGTACATCATCGCGATGGGGAAGAATACGATGCCGCCGATGATAACAAAGCGCAGGCTCGACCACAGGCGGATAAAGCCGTCGCTCAGCGTGATATAGGCCGACAGGTGGCTCGACACGTAGTTCAGCACCCGCCCGCCGACGACGGACAGTCCGATGGACAAAACGACCATTAAAATCAGGCTCAGCGTATAAAGCAGGAGCTTGAACTGATAGCGCAAAAACTGCGTGGGCCGGTGCTCGCCGTAGGCCCGACGGACAGAGCCCAGAAGCGAGCTTGCCGCGCGGTAAGGAAAGTAAATGGAAAAAATCAGTGAGAACCACAAAAGCCGTGGGCTTGAATCGCGGCTGACATAAGTGAAATACTGCTCGATGATCTCGATCGCCTCCTGCGGGATGAATGCGCGAATTTCATACAGAAAGCCGCTGATATCCACGGACATGATGCCGACTAAGTTGCTCAAAAAGATCAAAAGCGGGAAAAGCGCAAACAAAAGGTAGTATGTGAGTGCCGCACTGTCGCGGCCGACATGATGATCGAAGTACCGCCTGACCATCAGGTAGATGCCTTTCAAAAAGCGGTGCCGGTCAAGATACTGCTGCAAGGGCGATGCTCACCTCCTCAAAAGTCGATTTCTCTTCAATTTATGTAGTATAGCACAGCTCAATTCGAAAGGGAAGCAGAAACGCGTGCCATGACATACTTTTTACAGAAATAAAGCCGGAAAAGGGGTTGACAGCACGGGAAAATGTGCATAATATAGTGCCGTTAAGTTCATACATCGTCCGGTAGGTAAGGCTACCACAAGGATACGGACTGCTGCCGCGGAGTAGTGGAGACACTATGAGAGGGTTTGAACAGGTTGCATCGAAAGCAAGGTGCCATCTAATGCAGTTTCACCGCCTCGTGATGCTAAAGCTTGAACGGTAAGGAAACTTCTGCCAGGGGCGGGTGTTTCTTGATTGTCGCTCCCATAGCCGCGTCGCCGGACGCAGGATATGGGGGATTTTTTTATCGCAAAATTCACCTGAACACTTTGATTTGGCACTATCTTCAGAAAGGAGGAGTCGGTATGGTCGGCTTTGAAGAAATGCGCGACGAACTGCTGGAAAGAATCGAGGATCTGCTCAAGCGAAAACAATATACCGCGCTGCGCGACCTGCTTGCAGACCTGGAGCCCGCGGATATCGCCTCGCTTTTTGAAGATTTGGACGAGGACAGCATTCCCCTTTTGTTCCGGCTCCTTCCCAAAGAGCCCGCGGCGGAGGTGTTCGTCGAGCTCGATCCCGACGCGCAGGAGATGCTGATCCGCGGCTTTTCGAACACCGAGCTCAAAGAGGTCCTTGACGAGCTGTATCTGGACGATGCGGTCGACATCGTGGAGGAAATGCCCGCGAACGTCGTCAAGCGCATCTTAAAGCACGCGGACCCCGACACGCGCAAGAGCATCAATGAAATTCTCAAATACCCCGACGACAGCGCGGGCGCGCTGATGACGACGGAGTTTGTCGACTTAAAGCGCGATATGACCGTCGAGGACGCGCTCAAGCGTATCCGCCGCACCGGTACGGACAAAGAGACCATCAACGTCTGCTATGTCGTCGATCCGGCGCGCAAGCTGCAGGGCATCGTCTCGCTGCGAACGATCCTCCTCTCCGACGAGGACGACACCATCGACGAGATCATGGAGACGCACGTCATCTCTGTCTCCACGCTCGAGGATAAAGAGGACGTTGCGCAGACCTTCTCGAAGTACAACTTCATCGCCCTTCCGGTCGTCGACAAGGAAGACCGCCTCGTCGGCATCATCACGGTCGACGACGCCATCGACGTCATGGAAGAGGAGACGACCGAGGATATCGAAAAGATGGCGGCTATGCTGCCGACGGATAAGCCATACCTCAAGACGAGCGTCTGGGATACGTACAAGTCCCGTATCCCCTGGCTGCTGCTTCTGATGGTCTCGGCCACGTTCACCGGCCAGATCATCGCCCGCTTTGAAGACGCGCTCAGCGCGTTCGCCATTCTGACAGCTTATATCCCGATGCTGATGGACACGGGCGGTAACTGCGGCTCACAGGCGAGCGTCACGGTCATCCGCGGTATCTCGCTCGACGAGATCGAATTTTCCGACCTCTTCCGCGTCATCTGGAAGGAGATCCGCGTGGCGGTCTTCTGCGGCGCCACGCTTGCCGCAGCGAATTTCGTCAAGCTCATGCTCGTCGACAGGATGATCTTCGGCAATCCCATCACCATCACGGTCGCGCTCGTCATCTGCCTGACGCTCGTGGTCACGGTGTTTGCGGCCAAGGTCGTGGGCTGCACGCTGCCGCTGCTCGCCAAGAAGATCGGCTTCGACCCCGCGGTCATGGCCTCGCCGTTCATCACGACGGTCGTGGACGCCATCTCGCTGATGATCTACTTCAACTTTGCCTCGCTTCTTCTCGGAATCTGATAAAAATACGAAAAACTCTTTTCAATCGCGCATGAACTGTGTTATGATGCAAGTTGTATGGCATTGTGCAACAGTAAAGGGCGGCTGTGCCACGCACAGCCGCCTTCTTTTTTGGAGGTCATTCATGGAAGAAAAGCTCAGAGAATATGCAAAACTCCTCATCGAAGTCGGTCTGAATGTGCAGAAGGGCCAGGCCGTCGTGATCCGCTGCCCGGTCGAGTGCGCGTATTTTGCACGCCTGTGCGCCGCCGCTGCCTATAATGTCGGCTGCCGCGAAGTCGTGATGCGCTGGTCGGATGATTTTCTTGAACGCGAGCGCTTTCTGCGCGCGGATGACTCCGTGTTCGACGTCTTTCCCGCCTGGCAGGCAGAAATGCTCAACGGCTATGCTGACGAGGGCGCAGCATTTCTCAATATCTCCGCCCGTGATCCTGAGGCGCTGCTCGGCGTAGACCCCGACCGCCTGACGCGCGCGAGCCGCAGCGAGACGGCCATCCAGCCTTACGTAAGCGCCGTAATGTCCAATGCCTGCCCCTGGTGTGTCGCGTCCGTCCCCATTCCGAGCTGGGCGAAGAAAGTCTTCCCCGCTCTTCCCGAGCAGGAAGCGATGGACAAGCTCTGGGACGCGATCTTCACCTCCGTCCGCATCAGCGGCAAGGGCGACGCCGTCGCGCGCTGGCGCGAGCACGTCGCGCTGCTCAAAAGCCGCATCGCAAAGCTCAACGATCTTCACTTCACCTCGCTCTATTACCAGAACTCCCTCGGCACAAGTCTCAACATCAAGCTTCCCGAGACGCACGTCTGGGCCGGCGGCGACAACACCAGCCGCGCAGGCTTTCCGTTCGTCGCCAATATGCCGACGGAGGAGGTCTTCACCGCCCCGCTCAGAGACGGCATTGACGGCGTCGTTTACGCAGCCCTGCCGCTCGTGCACAACGGCAACATCATTGAAAACTTCCACTTCGTCATCAAGGATGGCAAGATCGTCGAGGCGCACGCGGAAAAGGGCGAGGACATTCTGAAAGCCGCCATCGCCGAGGACGAGGGCGCGGCGTATTTCGGCGAGGTCGCACTCGTTCCCTACGACAGTCCCATTTCGAACCAGAAGATTCTCTTCTACAACACGCTCTTCGACGAAAATGCGGCCTGCCACCTCGCCTTCGGTGAGGCGTACCCCGAGTGCGTCAAGGGCGGCGAGGCCATGAGCAAGGAAGAGCTCAAGGCCGCGGGCCTGAATGATTCCAACACGCATGTTGACTTCATGGTCGGCACCGCTGACCTTTCCATCATCGGCACGACGAAAGACGGGCGCGAGATTCCCGTGTTCGTCAACGGCAACTTTGCCCTGTAAAAAATGATACTGCGGGCGCTTGCCCGCTCACAAAGGAGAAAAACCATGTCTATGAATTTTAACCGCCTTTCCACCGATGACAAAATTCTCATCATGGAGGGCGCGCAGGTGCTCGGCGATGTCGTCGCGGGTGAAGGCACGGCGTTCTGGTACAACAGTGTTTGCCGCGGCGAGATGCAGAGCGTGCGCATCGGCAAGCGCTGCAACATTCAGGACCTCGCCCTGATCCACAACAAGGTCACCATCGGCGACGATGTGTCCGTCGGCCACTGCGCCACCGTCCACGGCGCAACCATCGGCGACCGCGTGATCGTCGGCATGGGCGCGACGGTGCTCGACGGCGCTGTCATCGGCAACGACTGCATCATCGGCGCGGGCGCTCTTGTCACGGGCAAGATGAACGCGCCGGACGGCTCGATGATCCTCGGCTCCCCGGCCAAGGTCGTGCGCGAGTTGACGGAGAAGGAAAAGGAGAGCATTCTGGCCAACGCCACGCTCTATCTTGAAAAAAGCAAGGAATACCGCGCCCACGCCGCCAAACAGGCGTAAGGCAAGCACAGGAGGAATACTCATATGAAAATCTTAGTCATCAACGGCGCAAACATGAACATGCTCGGCCGCCGCGAGCCGGACATCTACGGCAAGGAGGACTACGCCGCCCTCTGCGCCCGCATCTATGAGCACGCACAGAGCCGCGGTGTGGCCGTGGAGTGCTTCCAGTCCAACCACGAGGGCGCGATCATCGACGCCATTCAGGAGGCCGACACGGCGTTTGACGGCATCGTCATCAACCCCGGCGCTTACACGCATTACAGCTACGCCATCCACGATGCGCTCAAGGCCGTCAGCATCCCCGCCGTCGAGGTCCACATGTCCGACATCCAGAAGCGCGAGGAGTTCCGCCACCTGTCCGTCACCGCCCCCGCCTGCATCGCCCAGATCCGCGGACACGGGTTCGAGAGCTATACTATGGCGATCGATATGCTGGCAAAGCTCAATCCTGAGGAAAAATAAGGTTCCTGCGATAGCAGGAACACAATATTTTCCGCGCACAGCGCGGAGGGATATGCCGCCTGCGGGCGGCAGAGTCAAAGGGGCCATTCTCTTTCGCAAAAGAGAATGACCCCTTTGGCCCCCCAAGAGAAAGGCTTTTGATTGGCAGTCTCGGGCTTGAATGACTTTTATGCCTCCGGAATGCAACTGCCTGCGCGCGGCGTTGCCGCGTTTGCCTCTGCTATACGATTTGGCCTACTCCTATTATCCGCTGCCGCTCTGCTGATCTTGTAGGAGTGCAGACTAATATCCGTCTACCGCGGCACTCCTCAATGCGGCGAGCGAAGCAATGCCGCATTCCGCAAGCAGTCTGCCGCCAAGTAATCGTCACTCGCGCCTCACGATAGTAAGGCGCGGTTGCAAGTGGTAGCGAACAGTAGGAGTTCATGGCGAAGCCATGTACACCGCACCTGATTCCGCAGGCTGAGCAGTTCTTCGAGATTGAGACTGCCAATGTCGGGGGTCGAGGGGCCCT
>ERZ779892.3373-NODE-3373-length-11341-cov-15.553163_pt1 | contig 11341 bp, 10 predicted proteins | sample MGYA00511552_ERZ779892 | MGnify/ENA primary metagenome ERZ779892 (study PRJEB29588, sample SAMEA2154561) | human gut metagenome | biome: human gut; feature: human-associated habitat; material: faeces | place: Denmark | collected 2008/2010 ... | reverse complement strand
CAAAGCCGCCATCAGAAACAAAATATTCAGTTTTAGTATTGACCAAAATCATACTGTTTAATATACGAACAGTATTGAACATAATAAATAATTATATTTTCTTTTATATAATTTTAACATAATTTCCAAGTGATTTTATATCTTTTAAAGAATTATATTTTAAATATGAGGATTTACGATGTAGAATTTTAAACGTTTTTATTGTGCAACTTGCTACATATCAACTCAAATTTTTATGCATTTTTTCAAACAAAGTCCCAAATAACAAAATAAAGACAAAAAAGGTCATTCGATTCGTACAATAATCGAATAACCTTTTAATATTGACAAAATTTTGACAATTATTATATTTTAAAGCCCATATACGGACGAACCTTTAAATAGACTTTCAATTCTTAATAATCTGTTATATTTACATACTCGGTCGGTACGGCAAGGTGCTCCCGTTTTTATCTGCCCGGCATTTACCGCAACAGCAATATCCGCAATTGTAGTATCTTCGGTTTCACCGCTTCTATGCGAAATCACCGTTGTATAACCCGCCTTTTGTGCCATATCAATCGCCCCAAAAGTTTCTGTAAGAGTACCGATTTGATTCATTTTTATCAAAATAGAATTACCTGCGCCGACACAAATGCCCTTGTAAAGTCTTTCGGAATTTGTAACAAATAAATCGTCGCCTACAAGCTGAACTTTTTTGCCGATGCGATCCGTGATTTCTTTCCAACCCTCCCAATCGTATTCCGAAAGAGGGTCTTCGATTGAGAATATCGGATATTTGTCGCAAAGTTTTTCAAAATAATTAATAAGGTCGCTTGTCTTGAGTACGGATTTTCTTTTCGGCAAGTGATAAACGCCGTCGTTAAACCATTCGGATGCCGCCGCATCAATAGCAATCTTAGTATTCTCTGTATTGTATCCCGCATCACAAACCGCCTGAATAATCAACTCAATTGCCTCTTCGTCGGTCTCAAGATTCGGTGCAAAACCGCCCTCGTCGCCAACAGAAGTAGCCATACCTTTCTGTGAAAGAATTTTGCCAAGACTGTGGTATATTTCACAGCATTGCTGCAAACCGTCGGAAAAAGTATTCGCACCTACAGGCATAATCATAAATTCCTGTATATCAATGTTATTTGCTGCATGAGCGCCGCCGTTGAGAATATTCATCATAGGCACGGGAAGTTTTACCGAATAAATACCTCCGAGATAACGGTAAAGCGGAAGTCTTAGCGATTTTGCCGCTGCCTTTGCAACTGCGACTGACACGGCAAGTATCGCATTTGCACCAAGATTTTTCTTGTTTTTGCTCCCGTCAAGCTCTGATAATTTGTTATCGACTGCACATTGGTCAAACGGTGACATACCGCAAATTTCAGGTGAAATAATTTTGCTGATATTTGCAACTGCTTTTTTTACTCCCTTGCCGTTAAATCTATCACCGCCGTCACGCAGTTCAACAGCTTCATAAGCACCTGTTGATGCTCCCGACGGTACTGCCGCATTTGCAAAAGTTCCGTCTGTCAGTCCTACGGTAGCCTCTACGGTAGGATTACCTCTTGAATCAATAATTTCTCTGCCGACTACAGAATTAATGGTTATTTTCATTTTATTACCTCCAAATATATTTTGCCGTAACTGTCAAAAAATATTCAGAGCAGTGGCACAGAGGTAAAAAAAGCATATTATATTAAAAAAGCAAAGGAGGAAATAATTTGGATATTGTTTACTATACTGTCAGACCGGGAAATACTTTGTTTGGCATTGCGCAATTTTTTCAAACTACGGTAAACGACATTTTAAGATACAACAACATTGCTGACGCAAACAGAATTTATGTAGGTGAAACTCTGGCAATTCCGGCAGGAACTTCACAGTCGCCACGCACACATATTGTAAGACCGGGAGAATCCCTTTGGTATATCTCAAAGATGTACAATATGACGGTAGAGGATCTTATGAATAAAAACAATCTCGGCAATCCCAATGTTCTCTATCCGGGACAAATATTGAATGTGTAAATATTATTAAATTAGCTTTTAAAAGAATATCTTACCAAACAATTATAAAAATTTGGTCAACATTTAAAAAGACTTGACCTGAATTTTCAAATTATTTAACACAAACTTTTTGCCAAACCATAACTCACCACAACACTTTACAAAAAGCAAAAGCTGTACCGATAAATTCGATACAGCTTTTATGTATTATCCGGTTATACCGTTACTTCTAAGATATGATTCTATCTGTTCATCATCGCAGATTCCGAGGTCATCACAACCTGCAAGATGTTCGTTATGATGCTTTACTTCGTGGTGCATTATTTTCTCAAGCTCCGTGTACAGCTTGTCATTTGACAAACCTCCGTACACCTTCATAATACTGCCGTAGTAAAACACAATTGAGTTGCCTATTGAATTTCTTACATACTCTCCGAGGATATACAGCTCTCCCCTCACGCTTTGCGGATGTAACTTTGCTTGCGGTTCAAGCGACATTCCCGCATTAAGGTCACGGAAAAGTTCCTGCGGCATTGAGTCTGCAATTTCATCAAGCATTTGAGCACATTCTTCAAAAGTAACCATAATCAATACCTAATTAATAATCAAGATAATCCTTAAGTTTTCTGCTTCTTGACGGATGTCTTAGCTTTCTTAATGCCTTTGCCTCAATCTGACGGATACGCTCACGGGTTACATTAAACTCTTTGCCTACCTCTTCAAGAGTTCTGCTTCTGCCGTCTTCAAGACCGAAACGAAGTCTTAAAACCTTTTCCTCTCTCGGAGTAAGAGTTGAAAGAACATCCGAAAGCTGTTCTCTTAACATTGTGTGTGAAGCGGCGTCGGCAGGTGCGGGTGCACCGTCATCCGGAATAAAGTCGCCGAGGTGACTGTCTTCCTCTTCACCGATAGGTGTTTCGAGAGATACAGGTTCTTGAGCCACACGCATAATTTCTCTTACCTTATCAACAGGCAAGTCAAGCTCGTCTGCAATTTCATCGGGGGTAGGCTCATGACCGTTCTGGTGCAAAAGCTGGCTCTGAACTTTTTTTACCTTATTGATAGTTTCAACCATATGAACCGGAATACGAATTGTTCTTGCCTGGTCGGCAATGGCTCTTGTGATTGCCTGTCTGATCCACCATGTGGCATATGTTGAGAACTTAAATCCCTTTGTATAATCAAATTTGTCAACCGCCTTGATAAGACCGAGGTTCCCCTCCTGAATAAGGTCGAGAAACTGCATACCTCTGCCAAGGTAACGCTTTGCAATGCTTACAACAAGACGAAGGTTTGCCTCTGAAAGTCGCTGTTTTGCCTGTACATCACCGTTGGCAATTCTGATGGCAAGGTCAATTTCTTCTTCGGATGAAAGGAGCGGTACTCTGCCGATTTCTTTCAAATATACTTTAACAGGATCGTCAACGGTGACAGCACCGTCTGCAACAAAATCAGAATCCTTGCCATCGCCGAGGTCAATATCATCAATCTTGATGTCGCCCATATCCTCAACGATTTCAATACCCTGCTGTTCAAGGTTGTCATAAAGTTTTTCGAGCTGTTCGGGGTCAAAGTCAATCTCACCGATAGCATCAAGAATATCCTGATTGTTAAGCTGTCCCTTTTGTTTGCCAAGCTCTAAAAGCTCTTTTACAACTGCTTTTTTGTCCTGAGGTGCGTTCATACTCATTTTCCTTTCTGAATGTACAAAAGATTATATATTAAAAGACAAAATAAATATTCCTATTTTTTATTTTGTTTCAGCTTCATTATGTAATCGTTAATGTCATCTGCCGACATATCGGCAAGCTTGTCCGAAGTCAGCTTGTTACTCTCTTCATTAATTACATTAATATATTCCTCTACCGCCTCTCTTGTGGATGCGGCGGGAATTGTGGTGGAAATCAGCTTATAAAGATACGAAACTTCGTCGGAATTAAAATCCGAAGATACGCTTGTAAGCGGCTCGTATCCGCTTTTTATTTTGCTAAGTACATACTCATAATAGCGTTTTATAAGCGAATTTGAAAATTTATCGGGTGTAACCCTTTCCGAAATGCTGTTTGCGTAATCGGGATTATTGATTAAATAAACGAGCAGAGCCTCTTCGGCACTTGAACTTCTCGGTTTTTTGTAGTGCTCTCTGTTTATCTTGTCACTCTGACCGTTAAGTTCTGCCTGTATCTGACGGGTTTCCTTTTTAATATTCTCCCGTCTGTCCCGCCTTTTGACCTTTGAAATCTGCTCGAGAAAAGCATTTTTATCAATCTCAAGTTCGGCGCAAAGTTTCGATGCAAAAACATCTCTTTCAATCGGGCTTTCAATTGTCGCAACTATTTTTACAGCTTCGTTTAAAAAAGCTACCTTGCCGTCAGTTGTGTTGAGATTGTAATTTTCTTTTAATTTCATAAGTCGATATTCAATATCGTTGCCGCATTTTTCTATTAAAAGTTTAAATGCCGCAGGGCCGTTTTCTCCTTTTGAACGGATAAACTCGTCAGGGTCTTTACCGCTCGGCACAGTGAGGATTTTAATCGGCAGTCCTGCGTTTCGCAAGATGTCTATTGCTCTTGCCGTAGCTTTTTGACCTGCTCCGTCAGCGTCATAACAAATTATAACCTCATCGGCATAGCGTTTCATAAGGACTGCCTGCTCATTTGTAAGAGCAGTGCCGAGTGTTGCGACCGCATTCGTAAAACCCGCCTGATTAAGCGCAATAACATCCATATATCCCTCGCACAGAATCAGCGTGCGTGTACCCGAGCTTTTGGCATTGTTAAGAGAAAACAAGTTTTCGCTCTTTTTAAACACAGGAGTATCGGAAGTATTGAGATACTTAGGCTTTTCGTCGGTCATAATTCTGCCGCCGAAAGCTATAACATTTCCGCGCAAATCTATAATCGGAAACATTACTCTGTTTACAAAGCGGTCATAAATTCCGTTACCGTTTTTTCTTTTGAAAGCAAGGTTTGCGGAGTAAATTTCATATTCAGAAAAGCCTTTGTTTTTCAGATGATTACAAAGCGAGTTCCAATCGTCATCGGCAAAACCGAGTCCGAAATGCCTTATCGTACGGTCAGATAAAGCTCTGCCTCTAAGATAATTCAGTCCGCTCTGCCCTCTTTGTGAAAGCAGTGTTGCGTGAAAAAACCTCGCCGCCTCACGGTTTGCCTCATAAATTCTCATTCTTAATTTACTTAGGCTGTCATCATAGGTATTTTCAGGCATTTCCATACCTGCCCTTTGTGCAAGGAACTTTACCGCCTCGACATAATCAAGATTTTCAATCTTCATTATAAAGGTAATGACATCGCCGCCGGCACCGCAGCCAAAGCAATAAAACGAGCCGTTTTCGGTGTAAATGTTGAAAGACGGAGTTTTCTCGCCGTGAAACGGGCACAATCCAACCATATTTCTGCCGTGGCGCTTAAGATTTACATATGACGAAGCAATTTCCGTTATATCGCTTCTAAGCTTTAATTCCTGCAAAAAACTGTCCGGAAAAGGCACAAAACTCCCCCTTTTCTGTTTCCTATTAGCTATTTACGATTTTTTCGCAAATATTCCTTTTTTATTTCAAAAAAATTTTAAATATTTTGTATTATTCATTTATCTGCACAGCAAAATACTGTTCGTCTTTCTGTTCAACCGTAACTTCACCCGATGTTGCGTCCGCAAGTTTTTTATTCAGCGTACCGAGCAAATCGGGTTTAATGTGAAATTTTACAAGTACATCGCTTTCATATACAGTATCGTCAACGGCAGCACCCACACCTATTATCAGAGATGATACCTTGCCGTATTGGTTATAAGCGCATCTTGCCTCGCATACAAGGCAATTCTGCATAATTACAGGCTTTGCCGCCTCGACTGCGATTTTTGAACCGTGAGAGTACGCACGCACAAGACCGCCCGTACCAAGGAGTACACCGCCGAAATATCGTGTAACCACAACCACGACATCAAAAATTTCATTTTTTACTATAACATCAAGCACAGGCATACCGGCTGTACCTGAGGGTTCTCCGTCGTCGCTGTAGCGCTTTATGTTGCCCTCTCTCAATGAATAGGCATATACATTATGTGTAGCATTCCAATGTTCACTGCGCTTTTCATTAATAAAATCTATTGCCTCCTGCTCCGTTTTAACAGGTTTGCAATATCCGATAAACCGAGAACGCTTTTCCACAAATTCATCGCTTGCATTTTCAAGCACGGTTTTGTAATCCTTTGCCAACAAGTACACCTCCGTTTTATGTTATTAATTAAGGTTCTATTATAAATGTTTGGTGTAACAATAATAAAATTGTGGTTTAACACAAGGGTTAAGCAAAATAATTTGAAAATTTAGGTCAAGCCTTTTTAAAGGCTAACGCCATTGCGTTCAAGCCGCCAAACAGCAAGCTGTTTGGCTATCGTTGGATTGCGTAAGCGGAAAGTATTTGTGGGCTTTGCCCACAACCTTATAAAAGGTTGACCAAACTTTTATAATTGATTGGCAAATCAATTTGCTAAACCATAATTCACCCCAACTATTGAAAAATAACCGTCTTTTGGGGATAACAGTCAAAAAGGCGGCACTAAGTGCCGCCTCAACAATTACGATATAAAAAATTATTTGTTCATACCGAAACGCTTCTTGAATCTGTCAACGCGTCCGCCGGTATCAACCAATTTCTGCTTTCCTGTGAAGAATGGGTGGCATTTTGAACAAACTTCAACACGAATGTCCTTCTTTGTTGAACCTGTTTCAATAACATTACCGCAAGCACATGTAATTGTTGTCTGCTGATAATCTGGATGGATGTTCTCTTTCATTTTCCTCACCTGCCTGACTCTGCATAATAACAGATAGATTATACAACAAAAATAAGCAAAATGCAAGTGTTTTTCAAAACTTTTTTCAAAATTTCGCAATATTTTTTATTTTCCTTACTTTTGTAGTTTTTAAATAATATTTACAAATCAAATAATTCTTATTACAAGTTATTTAATTTCCTTTGTAGAAATTTCTTTTTGTGCCATTGCAATAAAGTCCTCAAGTTTCATTGCGCCGAGGTCGCCCTCTTTTCTGTGACGAACAGAAACAGTATTAGCCTCTACATCCTTGTCGCCGATAATGAACATATAAGGAACTTTCTCAAGCTGTGCCTCACGAATCTTATATCCGATTTTCTCACTTCTTGAGTCAACCTCAACACGCATACCGCAAGCGTCAAGAGCCTTTTTGATTTCGTAAACATAGTCAAGGTGTCTGTCTGCAACAGGAAGAAGTTTAACCTGAACAGGAGCAAGCCACATCGGGAATGCACCGGCATATTTCTCAATAAGAAGTGCAAGCGTTCTCTCGTAACAACCGATTGAAGTTCTGTGAATAATATAAGGATTTTTCTTTGAGCCGTCCTTATCTACATACTCCATACCGAATTTTTCTGCAAGCATCTGGTCAATCTGAATTGTAATAAGTGTATCTTCCTTGCCGTAAACATTCTTAATCTGAATATCAAGTTTAGGACCGTAGAAAGCAGCCTCACCTACGCCGATAGCATAAGGAATTTCAAGGTGGTCAAGGATTTTCTGCATAATGCCCTGTGCTTCGTCCCACTGCTCGGCAGTACCGATATACTTATCTCTGTCCTTAGGATCCCACTGTGAGAATCTGTAAGATACATCTTCATAAAGGCCGAGTGTTTTAAGCATATAAATAGCAAGCTCAAGACAGTTTCTGAACTCGTCCTCAAGCTGTTCAGGCAAGCACATAAGATGACCTTCGGAAATTGTGAACTGACGAACTCTGATAAGTCCGTGCATCTCGCCGCTTGCTTCATTTCTGAAAAGTGTTGAAGTTTCATTGTAACGGAGCGGAAGATCCCTGTATGAACGCTGACGATTAAGATAAGCCTGATACTGGAACGGGCAAGTCATAGGACGAAGTGCAAATACTTCATCATCTTTTTCAGGATCACCGAGTACAAACATACCGTCCATATAGTGGTCCCAGTGACCGCTGATTTTGTAAAGGTCGCTCTTAGCCATAAAAGGTGTTTTTGTAAGTAACCAGCCACGACGCTGTTCCTCGTCTTCTACAAATCTCTGTAAAAGCTGAACGATTCTTGCGCCCTTTGGAAGAAGGATAGGAAGGCCCTGACCGATTACATCTGATGTTGTGAAAAGCTCAAGTTCTCTGCCGAGTTTGTTATGATCACGGCTTCTTGCCTCTGCAAGCATTGTGAGGTGTTCCTCAAGCATAGATGCTTTAGGGAACGCTACACCGTAAACTCTGCAAAGCTGATGGTTGTTAGCGTCGCCTCTCCAGTATGCGCCTGTGCAGTTTGTAAGTTCAACAGCCTTAATAGGTGCAACGCTCAAAAGGTGAGGACCTGCGCAAAGGTCTGTAAAATCACCCTGCTTATAAAAGCTGATGTGTTCGCCGTTATCGGAATGTTCCTTAGCAAGTTCAACCTTGTAAGGCTCGTTCATCTCTTCAAGCATTTTTACCGCCTCATCGGGAGCAAGCTCAAAACGCTCAATCTCAATACCCGACTTAACGATTTTCTTCATCTCTGCCTTGATTTTCTCAAGGTCTTCGGATGTAAACGGCTTTTCAACTTCAAAATCATAGTAAAAACCGTTGTCAACGGCAGGGCCGATAGCGCACTTGGCACTTGGATATAGGCGCTTAACAGCCTGTGCAAGAATGTGTGATGCAGTATGCCAGAACGCTTTTTTACCGTCAGGCTCATCGAAAGTAAGAAGATCTACTCTGCAATCCTTTGTAATAGGTGTACGCAAGTCGACAACATTGCCGTCAACTCTTGCACAGCATACAGACTTATAAAGTCCCATACCGATAGATTTTGCAATTTCAGCAGGAGTTACTCCGCTTTCAAACTCCTTGACTGTACCGCCCTTTAATTCAACATTAATCATATTCATTCTCCTTAATCATAAGAAATAAAAAGCCCGATATTCCAAAAGGAATATCGGGACGAATATACTTCGTGGTTCCACCCAACTTTGGCATAATAACTATGCCCTCTTTACAACCTTAACGCAGTCATACGCCGCACCATTTCCTGTGCAGACTCAAAGGTGGTAGCTTAAAATTACTTATGCGAAAAATCACAGCAAACATTTTCGCTCTCTGAAAAAGTAGGTTTTTAAACCGTGTCCTTATCGAAGTTCTTTATTTTACTTAATATTAACACCGCCGAATTGAAATGTCAAGCATTAATTTTCAAAACTTATTTCTTGTCGTTAAGTTCCTGCTGCTGTTCGTCAAGCTCTGCAAGCAACTTGTCAATCTCTCTCATAAGTTTTTCTTCTTTCTTCTGTCGTCTTGTTTCCAAAATACTATGTGACGAATCATCATCGTCATCATCAGCACCTACGCCAAAGAAAAATCCGCCTGTAATATCGTCATCCGAATTTTTATCGCCGATAACTTTAGGAGCGGAAATATTCGGAACATCGTCGTCAGCCTCATAACCCATAATAAAATCATCGGTATCTGCAGTAGCGTTTTGAGCATAATCCTCGTCTTTTTTCTCTTCATCCGAGAAAACAAGTTCGTCACTCTTGCCGCTGTTATCGGCTGTATCGTCATCATCTGTAAAAGCATCTACAATCTGCACATCATCTTTCTTAAGTGCGCCTCTTGTAAGCTCAATGATATAGAAAAGCTGATACAAAGCGAAAGAAATAAACATTACACCTGCAATAAGAGCCATACCGTCTGCACTGTCAAAAATAACTCGTGCTATAAGGAACGCACCGTACGAAAGTCCGAAAGCGACTGACGGCAAGCCATAGATAAATGTTGCTTTAACAGGGTTTCTTCCGGGAATTTTTGAAATTACCATTGCCTGTGGGAACAAGCTTAAGGTAAGGAAAATAAAGCAGAACAAAAGCGACATATCTGATGCCGATACTGAAAGTTTTGTTGCCTCAAGAAAACACGAAATCAATTCCGAAACTGCCCAGAGTGTCGGGAAAATATACAGAAAAGCAATATTAGACACCGGAGCAAAACCCGTAAAATGAGTTCTTGCCATAAAAACAAGTCCGATAGCGGCAAGCATTGCAAGGAATGCGCAAATAATGGACATCAGCAAATACTCGCTGTCTTTTCTTGTCAAAATGGTCATTACGGAATATGCAAGCGCAAATGCGGCGGAAAGCACCGAAAAAACACCCGCGGGCACATTTCGTTTTGACTCATAAACCGGTGCGGTTTTTTTGTCCAAAATATTAAAAAATATGCACAGCACAAAAAGAACAAGTGCAACTCCAACTGCTAAATAAGAAAACAACAATGCGTTCATTCCGCTTATCGTTCCTGTATCGTCATTACCGAATACACTTAAAAGTCTAAGCGCAACCATGGCAAGAGCGGCAGGGATAAATGGAATCCATGATAATTTAATCTTCATACTTATCTCCGTTTCTTCAAACAATATAACGGTTATTTTAGCCGAATTTTTTACATATATTATTTTAAGCCAATTACACGCTTATGTCAAGAATTATTAAAGTAAAAATTCACTTTTGCAAAGTTATACGAAAAGAGAGGAATTTATGAGAACAAAAGTTATATTTATAATAATATTTTTGCTTACAATGGCTTTTTTGCCCATAATAATCTCTAAGTGCTCGTCGCCTCAAACCGCTGTCACTTCAAATTCGACTGCGGATAAAGCAACAGAACCCGTTACCGCAAACGAGCCGTCAAAAAGCGAAACCATAGTTGAAACTACAACCGAATCTGTCGCAAAAGAAAATTCCGAATCAGAAAAATCGCTGCTCACTGAATCTGACCTTTGCGGTATGGTAGCGGCAAAATACAATGAAAATTACTGCGAAGAAACCTTAAAAGCATTGACAATAATTCTTTATACAAATTATAATGTATCTCCCGACAGTTACGATTTGTCGGATATTGACATATGTTTGCCCGAAAGCAAAGCAGAAAATTCCGTTAAAGAAAATTACAATAAAATCAAATCCGCCGTATCTTCCGTATATAAAAAAGCGCTCTGCGCAGACGGCAAAGCGTTTTATATACCTTTTTGCGATTTTACCAACGGCAAAACTTCAACGAACAGCGAATATCCGTACCTTACCGCTGTTGCCTCCCCTTGGGACAGCTATGCAAATGCCGATGACGGGGAATATTACGGTGTAAGCCTTAACGGAATAAATTATCTTTGTAATGACGGATACAGCTACGAAGAGGCTTTGCAATGGTATCTGCCGAATTTTAAAATTCAGATTCTTTAGTTGAGGCAAATTATGGTTTAGCAAATTGATTTGCCAATTAATTATAAAAGTTTGGTCGACCT
>ERZ779892.3370-NODE-3370-length-11356-cov-2.675250_pt1 | contig 11356 bp, 7 predicted proteins | sample MGYA00511552_ERZ779892 | MGnify/ENA primary metagenome ERZ779892 (study PRJEB29588, sample SAMEA2154561) | human gut metagenome | biome: human gut; feature: human-associated habitat; material: faeces | place: Denmark | collected 2008/2010 ... | reverse complement strand
ACCCTGATTACCAACGGTTCATACCGTAAGCAGAAAGCGCCCGGAACACTAAGTTCTGAAGTGAATGCAGCTAGTGGAGAAGTCACCCGTCAATTTGACATCAATCCATATTCGTATGCACTAAACACATCACGCGCATTGGATCCGGCAGTCAACTATACAGCTAACTACGCACCATTCAATATCCTTCATGAATTGGATAACAATTATATGGACTTAAACGTAGTTGACGTTAAATTCCAAGGAGAAGTAAAATGGAAAGCACTTCCAGAATTAGAGCTTAGCGCATTAGGAGCAGTCAGATATCAAGCTTCTTCGCAAGAACATAATATTAAAGACCACTCGAATCAGGCAACAGCATATCGCACAGGAATGGATGACGCCACTATTCGTGACAACAATAATTTACTCTACACCAACCCCGACAATCCTTATGCTTTACCCATCAGCATACTGCCGGAAGGCGGTATTTACCAGCGTAAGGACTATCGCATGCTGGGAGTAGACTTTCGTGCCACAGCATCCTGGAATCATTTATTTGCAGAAAAGCATATAACTAATCTTTTCGCTGGTATGGAGGTGAATGATTTAAAACGCATGCAGAATTATTTTCAAGGATGGGGAATGCAATATACAATGGGCGAAATTCCATCGTACGTATATGAATTTTTCAAGAAAGGTATTGAGTCCGGTGAAAATTATTATGGATTAAACCATACCACAACAAGGAGTGTAGCAGGTTTTGCCAATGCAACCTATTCGTATGATGGCCGTTATACAGTAAACGGAACATTCCGCTATGAAGGCACCAACCGCATGGGAAAAAGCCGTTCTTCCCGCTGGTTGCCTACATGGAATATTTCAGGAGCATGGAATGTACATGAAGAAAATTTCTTCGAAACACTCAGCTCCGTGCTGTCACATTTGACATTCAAAGCATCCTACTCTTTAACTGCCGACAGAGGTCCGGAATATGTAACAAATTCACATGCCATAATCACCAGCTATTCACCATTTCGCCCTTTCACCAGCGGACAGGAAACCGGACTTTATGTATCCGACCCCGAAAATAGCGAATTGACTTACGAAAAGAAGCATGAATTAAACATCGGTGCTGATATGGGATTCTTAAACAACCGGATCAATTTCTCAATCGACTGGTATAAACGCAACAACTATGACCTGATTGGTATAACTCCGACACAAGGAGTAGGTGGTTCTATTTATAAATATGCCAATATAGCCTCCATGAAGTCACATGGTATTGAATTCACCATCTCAAGCAAGAATATCCAATCGAAAGACTTCTCATGGAATACAGATTTCATCTTTTCCAAAGCAAAAAATGAAGTGACCGAGCTTAACGCCCGTTCCAGCGTGATGGATCTGGTTTCAGGCTATGGTTTTGCGCGTCAGGGCTACCCGGTGCGTGGTTTGTTCTCTATCCCATTTGTCGGCCTAAGTTCAAATGGTATCCCAATGTATAATATCAATGGAAAAATAACCAGTACTGATATTGATTTCCAAACACGTGACAATATAGACTATCTAAAATATGAAGGTCCCACTGATCCTACTATAACAGGTAGCTTTGGTAATATCTTCACCTATAAAGCATTCAAACTAAATGTATTTATCACCTATTCATTTGGTAATGTAGTACGTTTAAATCCGTGCTTCAATTATCAATACAGTGACTTATCCTCTATGCCCCGTGAATTCAAAAATCGCTGGACAGTTCCGGGTGATGAGAAGCATACCAATATCCCTGCCATCATTTCCAAACGTCAATATGAAGATAATAAAGATTTGATGTATGCATATAATGCCTATAATTACTCTACAGAACGAATTGCCAAAGGAGACTTTATTCGTATGAAAGAAATTTCCTTGTCCTATGATTTTCCAAAATCATGGATTACATCAGCAAAGATATCCAATTTATCTTTGAAACTTCAGGCTACCAATTTATTCCTAATCTACGCAGATAAGAAGCTAAACGGACAGGACCCGGAATTCTTCAATACCGGTGGAGTTGCCTCCCCTGTACCCCGTCAGTTCACATTAACTCTTAGATTAGGATTTTAACCATTCAGATAATTATAAAAATGATGAAATATAAAAACGTATTATATACAGCAGTCATTTCAACCTTATGCCTGGGAATAACCTCCTGTAGCGATTTTTTGGATGAAATGCCGGACAACCGAACTGAACTAACTACCGAAGAGAGCATTACCAAAGTATTGGTATCTGCATACCCAATGACCACCAACTGTCACATAGGCGAATTCTACAGTGACAACATTGATGAAAATAGTAAAGCATACAGCTATCTTTTCCGGTTAAACGAACACTTGTATCGCTGGCAGCAAACCACTGAAGAGAATCAAGACTCACCTCATGCCTTATGGAATGATTGTTATAACTCGATTGCATCGGCCAACCAAGCCCTGGCAGCCATCGAGCAAATGGGAAACCCTCAATCATTGTCAGCACAAAGAGGTGAAGCTCTAATATGTCGCGCATATAATCATTTCGTACTAGCTACCACATTCTGCAAAGCGTATGGTACAAATGCAGATAAAGACCTAGGTATACCTTACATAAAGGAACCGGAAACATCTGTAAATCCACAATACTCACGCGGAACTGTTGCTGAAGTCTATCAAAATATCGCAGCCGATTTAGAAGAAGGATTGCCTCTAATCGACGACAATATTTACTCACGAGTGAAATATCATTTTAATAAAAAGGCTGCCTATGCATTTGCTGCCCGCTTTTATCTATATTACACACAGCCGGATTTTTCTAACTGCCAGAAGGTTATCAATTATGCCAATATAGTACTCGGCACGAATGCTTCCCAATATTTACGTGACTGGGCTGCATTAGGAGCTTTATCTCCCAACAAGAACATACAGCCGAACGCTTATGTAGATGCAGATAATCGGGCAAATCTACTGGTAATATCAGCAGCTTCATATTGGCCATTGGTTTCCGATCCGGGTTATGCCAACTGTGAAAGATACTGCATGAATAATATTACTGCCTCGGAAAGTTGTAAATCCGAAGGTCCATGGGGAGACCAGTCAAGCTACCACCAAATCCCATTTGCGCCTGGTGGCTCTATCAAGAACGGATTCCGCCGTTTAGTCATCTATCAGCAGTTCACATCAGGCAACAGCTGGGTCGGTTATATGCTGTATCCTGCTTTCACTACCGATGAAGCATTACTTTGCCGGGCTGAAGCTTACACATTACTAAAACGTTACGACGAAGCTGCAGCCGATATAGACGCCTGGCAGAAAGCCTTTACGAAAAATACACAAACCTTGTCCAAAGAGACAATCAATGATTTTTATGCTCAATTAAAATATTACACACCGGAAGCCCCGACAGTAAAAAAGGAATTGCATCCGGATTTTATAATAGAAAAAGGAATGCAAGAGAATCTGATACACTGTATTCTACATGCGAGACGCCTGTTAACTTTAGAAGAGGGACTTAGATGGCAAGATATAAAGCGCTATGGCATTGTAATCTACCGCCGCTATTATGAAGGTTATACCTTGGTGAATATCACCGACAAGATGGACACGAATGACCCCAGACGTGCAATTCAGCTACCGGCCAGTGTCATTACGGCAGGTATGCAACCAAATCCAAGAAATGACTAACTAACTTAAGGAGGGAAAAATATGAAGAAATACATCATATATAGTTTAATCATAACATTAACCTGCGGACTGGGAGCTTGCAACAACGACGAGGGCGTGGACAAAGCAAACAGCATCTTCTCTACAGAAGAAGTAGAACGCAGCCCATTCGACAACTGGATATTGGGTAATTACACCCATCCGTACAACATTGCATTGAAATATCGCATGGAAGATAACGAGAGCGATATGACACATGTATTAGCTCCTGCCGACTATAAAAAATCCGTAGTACTGGCTAAAATTATCAAACATGTATGGCTGGAAGCATACGATGAAGCGACCGTAATCCGGACTTCTTACGTCAATACATCCCCAAGACCATTCACTTTATCGGCTCTCCTGCCTATGAAGACAATGGCACCATGGTATTGGGAACGGCAGAAGGTGGTATGAAAATTACATTATACAATGTAAATGACATCAATCCTGATAAAATAGATATCAATCTGCTAAATGAATACTATTTCCAAACAATGCATCATGAGTTCGCCCACATCCTGCATCAAACCAAAAACTATGATCCGGCATTTGATCGTATCACAGAAAATGCCTATATCGGCAGCGACTGGTATATGGTGGGAGCTAACCGCAATGCATGGCAACAAGGATTTGTCACTTCCTACGCAATGAGTGAATCACGTGAAGATTTTGTTGAAAACATTGCGGTGTACGTCACAAATACAGAAGACTACTGGAATAATATGCTACAAAATGCCGGTGAAAGCGGTCGTGCACTTATCAAACAGAAATTCGAAATAGTCTATAGTTACATGGAACAAACCTGGGGAATCAATCTGGACGAATTACGCGACATCGTTCTACGCCGCCAAGATGATATAGCAAACGGCAATGTAGACTTAAGTATTATTGAATAAACTATGAAAATTATGAAGAAATATCTATCAATATACACACTTCTGGCATTGACTTGCATTGTATTACAATCTTGTCTTTTCTCTGAAGAAGAAATATTCGACGAATCATCTGCCAACAGAGCTACAGCCGATGTAATAAAATGTCAGGAGATTCTTAAAGATGTTCCGAACGGATGGAAACTGGAATATTACATAGGAAGCAACTATTCTGCAGGTGCAGTCACCCTACTAATGAAATTTGATGGAAAACAGGTAGAAATGGCGTCGGAAGCAGGAGCAGAAGGTTACAAGCCGGGTACCATAATAACCTCCCTGTATCAAGTTAAATCGGAACAAAGCACTATGCTCACTTTCGACTCATACAACCAGCTGATCCACATGTTTTCAGGTCCTTTAGGTCTGAACATGAACGTGGGAGGAGATTATGAGTTTATTATCATGAGCGCAACTCCCGACAAGGTGATTCTGCAAGGAAAAAAATACAAGAATATAATGGAAATGACACCTATGCCTAAAGATATACCATGGCGCATTCAAATTGAAGATATCATTAACATTGAAAAAGATGCTTTTCTGAATACATACCGTATGGAGAAAGGCGGACAAGTGCTGAACTACTTCATACGCGACAATGGCACAATGGCTACATTCTCCGCTTACAACACCGATTATAGCAGTGCAGAAAGTTTACCATATATTTATACAGAAAAAGGGCTGAAGTTACAGTCTCCATATAATGTCAACGGAGTTGAAGTCCAGCACTTCAAATGGGATAAAAAGTCCAGGCTATTTGTTTGTACCGATGCAGATGCAACGGATATTGTATTAAAAGAGTATTATCCCGAAAACTATCTGCAATATGAAGACTATATTGGCACCTACACCGCAACGGTTGACGATTACGATGAAGGTCCAACTTCACAATCTGTAACCATCACTCCTAAAGTCAGAGGAGAAAGTTATACTCTAAAAAGTATTGGCGGATTCAACTTCACTCTTCTGTATGACAAAGCCAGCGGAAAACTGATCTTAGATTCACAAAGTATAAGTCCGGTTTCTTCATCGTCTTACTACTTTGCGTGTGCGGCAGGTGTAGAAGGATATGCTCACACAGAATTAAGTTTGCCTTCACGCCTACGCAGCGGATTGGTAAATGTAACGGCAAATACCAACCCTTTCACTTTTTACTTTGCGGATAAAGCAAGCCAGGAAAATACATTATTGATAATCTGGGCTTATTCCTCTGATGAATATTCAACTTCAGGACTAATGGGTTACTGGAGCTGGTATAACTCAATCTTAATGGAAAAAGAAAACGAAGGTAATTAATACAATTATGAGAAAGTTTTTTAATATATTCTTATTTGTACTTTGCACCATAGCAATAGCGGGATGCAATGATACGGAAAGCAGCGAATCCAGGTTAGAGATCAAAGCTGTAAATACTAATTTCCAAGCGACTGGAGGAAAAGGCTACATACAACTTCAGGCAACAAGCAATATAACAGCAGATGTTAATGCCGACTGGTGTGTGCTGAAAGAAGTAACCCCCAATGAAGTAGTATTCGAAGTAAAAGAAAACACCGGATACTCTGGTAGAAATGCTTTATTGACAATCAGTAACGGAGTAGAAAAAAAGGCGTTCAATATCAATCAATCCGGAGCTGTTTTCATCTTCGGTAAAGACGAGTGGATGCTCCGCACCGACAATAAAGCAGCTACGCTACCTATAAAATTACAAAGTTCTTTCGATTATACAATAGACATACCCGCAGAAGCTCAAGAATGGTTGTCATTTGAACAGAATGCGAAGGGAATAAATTTCAAGGTAAAAGAAAATACCTCCGGAAAAATGAGAGGAGCTATTGTCAATGTGGCAGCAAAAGACAGATCGGCTTCTTATCAGGTAATACAATATGATGTTGACGAACTTACCGGAACATGGCAAGGCATGTTTTCAGACGGGCAAATGAATTACGGCTTGAAAGATGTCATCATTGAAAAACAGGAAGACGGAACATACCTGCTTTCAAACATTCTAACCGGATTGCCTTACAAACTGAAAGCAAAAGCCATAGACAATTGCCTGGCTTTTGGGGCCGGTCAAAACCTAGGAGTCTTCGAGGACAATTTATATCTCTCATTCGAAATTCTTAGCTCTGACCTATATTATGTAAAAGATCCTTCTGTAACAATCTCATTAGGCCCCGTAATGTTAACAGACGGAACATTCGTTTTCGCTTTTTCCGGAATAAAAGAGAGTGATCCTTTCGGTTTTGTTTTCCGGGTATATGAAGATGCAAAACTACAGAAGGTTATAGACAATCTGTCCATTTTTATTAATTGTATTCTATTTAAAGAAGACATAATCCAATAACATATGAAAAAGATACTATTAACTAGCTTTATCGTGGCATTAGGATTACTTGGTGCAAGCTGTAAAGATGACAACAGCACCGCAGGCGGAGGAGGAGAAATACTTCCAGACCAACAGGTAAGCTGTGAGATATTTATGCCGACTAACGGAGAAACCATTATAATATCAGACAAACTGATTATCAGAGGAGAAGGAACGACTAACTATGGTAAAATTATCTCCGCTGAACTTAAAGTAGGAGGAGAAGTTATTACCGACATAAGTTCGGTTCCATTCTATTATGAATATACTTTCCCCAAGGAAGCTGAACCAGGAGAGTTGAAAATTGAATTAGCAGTCAAAGGAGATCATGAAGGCAGTGCTTTGGCAACTATTACTGTCACAACAGAACTCGGTGACAGACCTGCACCACCTCAATATGGAGAAGACCTCACAGATACACGTGATGGAAATGTATACAAGACGGTACAACTTGCAGAACAAATCTGGATGGCAGAGAATTTACGTTATTTACCGGAACAGAATTTTGATATATCTTCAACAGCGCCCAAATATTATGTTATGTTCGACAGTGATATCAAAACAGACTTGGGAAAAGCTTATTTAAAAGCTTATGGAGCCTACTATAACTTACCTGCAGCACTTCAAAGTGAAACAGCATTAGGAGAAGATGAAACACGGAATATAAAAGGTGTTTGTCCTGACGGATGGCATATTCCTTCACAAAAAGAATGGCAGACATTATCTAAATATGTTTTAGACTCCGGCATGGCCGCTATCATGAATGATGGTCAGATAGACGAAACAGCAATAGCAAAAGCTTTAGCTTCAACAACAATGTGGATGCTGCCGGAATATACAGAAATAGAACCTCAACCAACTTGGGTTGGCGTAGAAATGGAAAAGAATAATGCAACTTTATTCAACGGTCTACCCATCGGATTCCGTGCATGTGCAGGTGACGAAGACTGGATGCATTCCTGCTACAGTGCCGGCTGGTGGAGTTCGACAGCTGGAGTACAAATGGGACCTGAATTCGGTATCACCGTACGTTTATGGTCAGACCTCCACACATTTGTAACCAATGCAGAATTCAATCCGGGAGTAGGTCTTCCTGTCCGTTGCATCAAAGATTAACGATTATATTATTACTCACTAAATATAAATACATTTATGAAAAAATTTGGATTCTTTTTATTCGCAGTCTTAGGACTAATTGCTTGTGGTGACGACAACAACGATCCTACTCCCGAGCAACACGTTACATGCTCCATATCTGCACCTGCTGAAGGAGCTACGGTAAACATTGCAGAAAAAATGACAATCAAAGGAGAAGCTACGATTGACTTTGGTGAAATCTCAAACGTCACATTAAAAGTAGGAGGCAAAGCTATATCAGAAGTTACCGCAGTGCCTTTTAGCTATGATTATACATTTGAAGCTAACCAAACCGAAGGAGCATTAAAAATTGAATTAACTGTCAAAGGTGATCAAGGAACAATGGCTACAAGCGAAGTTAACATCACTCTGACAAAGCCGGAACCCACTCCTGAACCAGGCGAAGGAGAAATGGTTGATTCACGTGACAACCATGTATACAAAACCGTAGAAATCGGTGAGCAGACATGGATGGCTGAAAATCTAGCTTATTTACCTAAAGTAAATAAACCTGCCGCTGCCGCTACTTGCGAAGGAGAACCTCTTTATTTCGTTTATGACTACGATGGTGAAGATGTAAATGCCGCAAAAAATACTGAAACATACAAAACATATGGAGTTCTATATAATTGGTATGCTGCAATGAATAAAGAAAATGAAGAAGGGAAGGACGCAGATGCTGTACCAAGTGGAGTACAAGGAATCTGTCCAAGTGGATGGCACCTACCTAGTAAAGCAGAGTGGAAAATATTAGAAAATTTTGTAGCTGAACAATTACCCCCTGTTGAAGGAGATGTATGGGAAGATGATTTTGGAGACAAACACTCCGATCCAAATTGCAAGAATGTTTGGTCAGCATTAGCAGGTCTTGAAGGATGGAGTGCTTCCGGAAACTCCGACATGAACCCTGACTTGGCAAATGGACCTCGTAATACTTACGGACTTACAATTATTCCTTCCGGACAATGCTATCAAACAGGAAGCTTTGGCTGGTCAGAAAGTGGTGCTGATTTCTGGACCACAGAAATGCAAAGCCAAGGAGCAGGAAATATTACTTTTAGTAATAATAGCTATGGAATAACTTATTCTAAATATGGAATAACCCCCAAACGTGGTTTTCCTATACGCTGTATAAAAGACTAATTTAATAATATAAATCTCTCTTAAGTATACATAGAGGTGTGTCGGGATGACATGCCTCTTTTTCTGTTTATAAATAATCAAGCAATATTTCTCTATCGACTTAATACTTCACAGAAAAGCAAATCAAAAAATAAACAGACCTTGACAACAAACTAACCAAAAATTTGTTTACTTTGTATCCTATCAATGATTGAACTACTAATAAATTCCATATAATATGGCAAAAAAGAAAGAAAAGAAAGAGAAAAAGGCCGGCAAAAGAATGAGTAAGAAAGAGCTGGCAGCATTATTAATAGACTTTTTCCATGCCAAATCCAGCGAGACCTTGAGTATGAAATATATATTTTCAGAACTGCGTCTCACTACCCATCCGCAAAAAATGTTATGCGTCGATATATTACATGACCTTTTAGCTGACGATTATATTTCCGAAATAGAAAAAGGAAAATTCCGTCTCAACAATCATGGAACGGAGATGACAGGCACTTTCCAACGGAAAAGCAATGGTAAGAATTCATTTATTCCTGAAGGAGGAGGCGAACCGATATTTGTGGCCGAACGCAATTCGGCACATGCCATGAACAATGACAAAGTAAAGATCACCTTCTATGCCAAACGGAAAAACAGAGAGGCAGAAGGAGAAGTGATAGAAATACTGGAGCGTGCAAACGATACTTTCGTCGGCACACTGGAAGTAGCCAAGTCATACGCATTCCTGGTGACAGAGAACCGTACATTAGCCAATGATATTTTCATCCCGAGAGATAAGCTAAAAGGCGGAAAGACCGGAGATAAAGCCATTGTGAAAGTAACCGAATGGCCGGACAAGGCAAAGAATCCTATCGGACAAGTAATAGATATATTAGGTCAGGCTGGCGACAACACCACAGAGATGCACGCAATTCTTGCGGAGTTCGGTCTGCCGTATGTATATCCGAAAGCAGTAGAAACAGCAGCAGACAAGATTCCTGCCGAGATTTCAGCAGAAGAGATTGCCAAACGCGAAGATTTCCGTAAGGTAACAACTTTCACCATCGACCCGAAAGATGCCAAAGACTTTGACGACGCACTTTCCATCCGCAAACTGAAAGACGGATTATGGGAAGTGGGTGTACACATTGCCGACGTGACACATTACGTAAAAGAAGGAGGAATCATCGACAAGGAAGCAGAAAAACGGGCAACCTCCGTTTACCTGGTAGACCGTACCATTCCGATGCTTCCCGAACGGCTGTGTAACTTCATTTGTTCACTCCGCCCGAACGAAGAAAAACTAGCTTTCTCCGTTATCTTCGATATTACGGAAAAAGGAGAAATCAAAGACTCACGCATCGTACATACGGTTATCAACTCCGACCGTCGCTTCACCTACGAGGAGGCACAACAAATCATAGAAACAAAAGAAGGAGACTTCAAAGAAGAAGTACTCACATTAGATACGATTGCCAAAGCACTGCGCGAAAAACGCTTCTCTGCAGGAGCCATCAACTTCGACCGCTACGAAGTGAAGTTCGAAATTGACGAAAAAGGAAAACCAATCAGCGTTTACTTCAAGGAGTCAAAAGATGCTAATAAACTGGTGGAAGAATTCATGTTGCTCGCTAACAAGACCGTAGCAGAAAAGATAGGATGTGTGCCGAAGAACAAGAAAGCCAAAGTGCTTCCTTACCGTATCCACGACCTGCCCGATCCGGAGAAGTTGGAGAACTTGTCACAGTTCATTGCCCGCTTCGGCTACAAAGTGCGTACAAGCGGAACGAAGACTGATATTTCAAAATCCATCAATCATTTATTGGACGACATACACGGAAAGAAAGAAGAGAACCTGATAGAAACCGTATCCATCCGTGCCATGCAAAAAGCACGTTACTCAACCCATAACATCGGTCACTACGGACTAGCTTTCGAATATTACACTCACTTTACTTCTCCCATCCGCCGTTTCCCGGACATGATGGTACACCGTTTGGTGACGAAGTATATGGACGGAGGACGCAGCGTATCCGAAGCTAAGTACGAAGACCTCTGCGACCACAGCTCGAACATGGAACAAATTGCAGCCAATGCCGAACGTGCTTCCA
>ERZ779892.3360-NODE-3360-length-11374-cov-7.617811_pt1 | contig 11374 bp, 10 predicted proteins | sample MGYA00511552_ERZ779892 | MGnify/ENA primary metagenome ERZ779892 (study PRJEB29588, sample SAMEA2154561) | human gut metagenome | biome: human gut; feature: human-associated habitat; material: faeces | place: Denmark | collected 2008/2010 ... | reverse complement strand
CGCATGGCAAAGGCGGCGGAGATCAGTCGCCGCGCGATGGCGCGGCTCGGCCTTGCGCCGGAGCGGGCACGTATCGCGCTGTGCGCACCCTCGCAGAGTGCGGCACTCGAAGCGGCGGCGCGCGAGCTCTCTAAAGATGTGCGCTATCTTGCACTCTGCGCGCCGAATGGCGAGCGCCTTGCGCGCACGCTGCGCTGGGACTGCGGCGCGAGTGTCCATACATTGCAGACGGACGAGAGGATCGCCGCCGACCTGAGCGTCTGCTTCGACGATTTCCCGCTGCCCGACGGCCTTGTGCTGCCGCTGGGGAGCGGTGCGGTTTCTGTCGCCTATGGGACGGAAAACCTGGGTGATGCAGCGATGATCTGGAATGAAGATCAGCTCATCTGCGCACTCTACGCCTCGCTTGCGCGCCGCGCGGACGAAATTTGGGTAAAAGATGTGAAAATGCCGCCCGATGGGGGAGAAAACGCAAACTTACCTTGACAACACGGGGCAAAATCACTATAATTATTTCGCTAAAATGGTATTCGTGTGCGCGCCGCGCAATTTTGCGGGCGCGAAAGAAAGGAACGATCTCAATATGGCGAACATGAAAAAAGAGTACAAGATGAGCGCGGAGCGCAAGGAAGAGCTGCAAAAGGAGCTCACCTACCTCAAGACCGTGCGTGAAAAGGAAGTGGCGGACCTCATCAAAGAGGCGCGCGGCTTCGGCGACCTGAGCGAAAACAGCGAATATGATGAAGCGAAAAACGAGCAGGGCAAGCTGTACTCCCGTATCGCTGAGGTCGAGGAGATCCTGCTGCACACCGTCATCGTCGACGAAAACGACGCGGGCACGAACGGCATCAGCATCGGTTGCCGTGTGACCGTGCAGGATGTGAAGTCCGGCCGCGAGCTGCCCGAGTATAAGGTCGTCGGCTCGCAGGAGGCCGACCCCATGCACCGCGCCATCTCCGAGGATTCCCCCTTCGGCAAGGCGCTCATGGGCGCAAAAGAGGGCGACGAGGTCATGGTGGAGGCCCCTGTCGGCACCATCGTCTACCGCATCGTCAAGATCGAACGTTAAGCTGTATTATATAGAGTAGGAGTAAAGAAATATCATGGCTGAAGAAAATATCCAGACCAACGCTCCCGAGCAGGACCTCAGCGAGATCCTGAAGGTCCGCCGCGAAAAGCTCGCAGCGCTGCGCGCCGAGGGCCGCGATCCCTTCAAGGAGACGCGCTTCGACGTGACGCACCACGCTCAGGACATCAAGGACAACTTTGACGCGCTTGAGGGCAGCGAGGTCCGCGTCGCGGGCCGCCTGATGAGCAAACGCGGCATGGGCAAGGTCAGCTTTTGCGATCTGCAGGATAAGTCCGGCCGCATCCAGCTCTACGCCCGCAAGGACGAGATGGATGAGGAGGAGTACAACCGCTTCAAGAAGTACGACATCGGCGATATCGTCGGCGTCGAGGGCGAGGTGTTCCGCACCCAGCGCGGCGAGATGAGCGTGCGCGCCAAGAAGATCACGCTGCTCAGTAAGTCTCTGCGTCCCCTGCCGGAGAAGTACCACGGCCTGACCGATAAGGAAGCGCGCTACCGTCAGCGCTATGTGGACCTGATCATCAACCCCGAGTCCAAGCGCAACTTCGAAATTCGTTCGAAGTTTGTCGCGTATCTGCGCCGCTACCTCGACTCCATCGGCTTTATGGAGGTCGAGACGCCGGTTTTGAGCCCCATCGCGGGCGGCGCGAATGCGCGCCCCTTCATCACGCACCACAATACCCTCGATATCGACATGTACATGCGCATCGCCACCGAGCTGCACTTAAAGCGCCTGATCGTCGGCGGCATGGAGCGTGTGTACGAGGTCGGCCGCATCTTCCGCAACGAGGGTATGGACACCAAGCATAACCCCGAGTTCACCACCTGCGAGCTCTATCAGGCCTACACGAACCTCGACGGCATGATGGACATCCTCGAGGCCATCCTCTCCGGCGCCGCGAAGGAGATCCTCGGCACCTATCAGATCCAGTGGCTCGGCAAGGACATTGACCTGACCCCGTCGTGGAAGCGCATCACGATGGCTGACGCCGTCAAGGAAGTGACCGGCGCGGACTTTATGGCGATCGAGGGCGACGCCGAGGCCGCCGTCGCGCTCGCCAAGAGCGTCGGCGTCGACATGGACGGCGTGGACAAGACCTGGGGCAACGCCCTGTACGAGACCTTCGACCAGAAGGTCGAGGAGACCCTCGTCCAGCCGACGTTCATCACCATGTACCCCGTCGAAGTGAGCCCGCTTGCCAAGCGCAGCCCGTCTGACCCGTACCTCACCGAGCGCTACGAGATGTTCGTCTGCGGCTGCGAGATGGGCAACGCTTTCACTGAGCTCAACGACCCGATGGATCAGTACGAGCGCTTCAAGGCGCAGGTCGAAAAGCGCGCCAACGGCGACGACGAGGCCGAGATGATGGACGAGGATTACGTCATGGCCCTCGAATACGGTCTGCCCCCGACGGGCGGCCTGGGCTTCGGCATCGACCGCTGCGCGATGATGCTCTGCGGCACCGACTCCATCCGCGACGTCATCCTCTTCCCGACGATGAAGCCGCTGGACATGCCCAAGAAGGCCGACAAGGCGGAAGCCGCTCCCGCCGAAGTGAAGAAGGAGGAGGTCATCGACTTCTCCAAGGTCGAGATCGAGCCGCTGTTCGCTGACCAGATCGACTTTGACACCTTCTCCAAGTCTGACTTCCGCGCCGTCAAGATCAAGGCGTGCGAGGCGGTGAAGAAGTCCAAGAAGCTGCTGCAGTTTGTGCTCGACGACGGCACAGGCGAGGATCGCATCATCCTCTCCGGCATCCACGAGTATTACGAGCCCGAGGAGCTCGTCGGCAAGACCGCTATCGCCATCGTCAACCTGCCCCCGCGCAAGATGATGGGCATTGACTCCTGCGGTATGCTGATCTCCGCCGTGCATCACGAAAACGGCGAAGAAAAGCTCCATTTGCTGATGGTGGATCCTCACATTCCCGCCGGCGCAAAGCTGTATTAAAAAATAACGAAAAAGAGTTCTCTCGGCAGAGGGAGCTCTTTTTTGTGCCAAAGGCACGGGGAAGCAGCGCCGTAGGCGCTGCACGGGATAAGGGGGCCATTCTCTCACGTGAGAGAATGGCCCTTTGAATCCCCCAAGAGAACACAAGGGGCTCTGCCCCTTGACCCCGCCATTGCGAGGTTTGGGCTTGAAGAGCTGCTCAGCCTGCGGAATCGGGTGTCTGCTGTTTTTTGCTGCGATACAATTTGGCTTGCTCCTATTATCCGCTGTCGCTCTGCCCATCTTGTAGAAGTACAGCCTAATTTCTGTCTACTTTGGATTTGTACGATCTTGCTGATGCCTGCCAAGGCGGCATTGCTGCGTTCACCGCATTTTAATAGAAAAAACGACCGCGTCAGCGGTCGTTTTCGTTCTTTTTATCAGTTCGTTCCAGAAGATAATCGACGCTGACGCCATAAAAATCAGCGAGCGCGCACAAAACGTGCGGCGGCAGCATTCTTTCGCCGCTTTCATAATATGCGTATGTGCGCTGCGGAACGTTGATCGCTTCGCCGACCTGACGCTGTGTCAAATCGGCATCCTCCCGCAAATCGCGGATGCGCCGGTATCTCTTCACGTTTATCACCAAACACAGTATACGTAGAACAAATTATTCTATTGAATTTTTGAATATTCTGTTCTAAACTATAAATGAGGTGATGAAGATGACGACGTATAAGACACTATATCATTTGATGGTCCAAAATATGAGCGAGGCCATCGACCTTTATGATGCGGGCAAAGGCATCCTTGCCCACGAAGTCCTGAAAAAAGCCTTGTTAGACGCAGAAGAGCAAGTCATTTTACAAGACATCATCCCCGATGAACCTATTGGCAATGGTGATCCAGCAGAAAGCTAAAAAAGCGGCACCCCAAAGCGGCGAGCGCAGCAATGCCGCACCGTCAGAAGCACGGGGTGGATAATCCAAAAAGGAGGGGCTGCGCCCCTCCCTTTTGGTCGTTAGGGGGTGCAGGGGGCGAAGTCGAAATGCCCCCTGCCTTTCTCTTGGGGGATTCAAAGGGGGAGGTTCTCTTTTGAAAGAGAATCTCCCCCTTTGCCCCGTGCAGCGCCATCGGCGCTGCCTTTTATACTGTTCAGCAGAACTGCACTGGCTCAGTGGCCGCCTTGAGCCACTCCAGCTCATCCCCACTCAGATACGGCGAGATCGCCGCAAAGACCTTAGCGTGATAAGCATTCAAAAGCTCCACATCGCGCGACGAGAGCAGCGACAGATCGATCGCATCGCGGTCATACGGCACGAGCGTCAGCGGTTCGAGCGCAAGGAAGCGGCCGTACTCATTGACCTCAGCCTCGCGTACAACGACGAGGTTCTCAATGCGCACGCCGAACTTGCCGGCAAGGTAAATGCCCGGCTCGTTCGAGAAGATCATGCCCTCTTCAATGACACAGTGGCGCTTCTGGCGCTTCACATCCCAGTGTACGCGCTCAGGGCCCTCATGCACGCCGAGGACGAAGCCCACGCCGTGGCCTGTGCCGTGGTTGAAGTCGAGGCCCGCTTCCCACAGCGGCGTGCGGGCCAGCATGTCAAGGTTTTCGCCCATGCAGCCGTGCAGGAACTTGGCCGCGCCCAGCTGTATGTGTCCGCGCAGGACAAGCGTGTAGATGCGCTTTTCCTCGTCCGTGAGCGGCCCCAGCGCGATGGTGCGGGTGATGTCGGTCGTGCCCTCCAAATACTGCGCGCCCGTGTCGGCGAGGCAGAGGCCGCGCGGCTCCATGGGAATGTCGGTCTCCTCGGTCGGCTCGTAGTGGACGATCGCGCCGTGCGCGCCGTAGGCGAGGATGGGGTCGAAGCTCTGCTCAAGATAGTGCTCACCCTCGGCGCGAAGAGATTCGAGCTTTTTCGACGCGCTGAGCTCGGTGATCGGCTCTTTGCCGATCGTGTGCTTGAGCCAGTAGATGAAGCGCGTGACGGCCACGCCGTCCTTGATGTGGGCAAGGCGCTCGTTCTCCTGCTCCGCGGGCGTCTTCACCGCTTTCATCAGCTGAATGGGGCTCGTGCGGTCGAGGACTTCAGCGCTCTCCGGCACGCTTTGCAGAATGCGGTAGTTGGCGCGCTCGCCGTCGAGCAGTACGCGGGTGCCCGTGGGCAGCGCCGCAACGAGGCGGTAGATGTCGTCATAGGGGGCGAGCGTTACGCCGTCAGATTTCAAATGTGCTGCGATCTCTGCGCTTACGGCCTCTCTCTGCACGCAGAGCGTGGCCTTGTCCTGCTCAAGCAGCAGATACGAGAGGAACACAGGTGTGAAGAGCACGTCGTTGCCGCGCAGGTTCAAAAGCCACGCGACTTCGTCGAGAGAGGGGATGACGAACACGCTTGCGCCCATCTCCTTCATCTTGCCGCGCACCATTGCGAGCTTTTCCCTGCGCGTCAGGCCTGCATACTTTACGTCCAGCTCCCACACCGGCTCACACGAGAGCGCGGGGCGGTCCGCCCACACAAGGTCGACAAGGTCCTCGTCGCCCGCAAAGCGGATGTGCTTCTCGCGCGTCTTTTCGCCGATCGAACGGGCGAAGTCGTTGCTGATCGTGCGCGAGTCGAAGCCGATCCAGCCGTTTTCAGGAACGTGGTCGCGCAGGAACGCGGGGATCTCAGGCACGCCGGGCTGGCCCATGCGCATGAGCTCAATACCGCTGCCCTCTAACTGCTGCAAGGCCTGCAAAAAGTAGCGGCCATCCGTCCACAGTGCGGCGGCGTCCGGCAGCACGACGAGCGTACCGGCAGAGCCGGTGAAGCCGGAGAGAAATTCGCGCGCCTTGAAGTGCGCGCCGACATATTCCGAGGTGTGGAAGTCATCGGTCACGACGACGTAGGCGTCCAAGTGGCGCTTTTTCATCTCCGCGCGCAAAAGTGCGAGCTTTTCGACAGAATTCATCACAAAATCACTCCAATTCTTTGTTACGATAACGATTGCCTCATTCGGCAAAGCTCTCCGTCAGCGTGACGAGCACGTTCGTCATGGCCTCAAGGCTGTCCGCGGGGATCCACTCGCGTACGCCGTGGTAATTGTAGCCGCCGGTGGAGAGGTTGGGGCAGGGGAGCCCCTCGTAGGAGAGACGGGCGCCATCGGTGCCGCCGCGGATGGCGACGATCTTGGGAGTGACGCCGGCCTTTTGCATGGCGGCTTCGGCGTTATGGATCAGGTACATATGGTCGGTGAGCTTCTCCTTCATATTGTAGTAGCTATCGGTCATATGCAGGGTAAAGGTGCCGGCACCGTATTTCTGATTCATAAAATCGGCAGTTTGCTGCATGAGCACCTTGCGGGTCTCGAACTTTTCCCGGTTGTGATCGCGGATGATGTAGGCCGCTTCGGCGGAGGATTCATCGCCCGACATTTCGCAGAGGTGGAAGAAGCCCTCATAGCCCTCGGTGTGGGCGGGAGTTTCGGCGGCGGGCAGCAGGCCGATAAATTCCGCCAGCAGCAGGGCCGCGTTCTTCATTTTGTTTTTGGCACTACCGGGGTGGATATTGAGCCCCCGCACCTTGACCGTCGCCGCCGCGGCATTGAAGTTTTCATACTCGATCTCGCCCAGCTCGCCGCCATCCACGGTATAGGCATAATCTGCGCCAAAATGGGAAACGCGGAAGGCATCCACGGTATAGGCTTCCTTGGCAGGGAAGCGATCCATGCGGAAGCGGTCGGTGCCGCGGCCGATCTCCTCATCGGGGGTGAAGCAGACGGCAATGGGACGATGCTTTACCTCGGGGTGAGTCAGCAGGTACTCGCACAGGGTAACGATCTCCGCCACACCGGCTTTATCATCGGCGCCCAGCAGGGTGGTGCCATCGGTGACAATAAGCTCCTGGCCGATGTATTCCTCCAGGAAGGGATAATCGGTGGGGGAAAGGGTGGAAGCGCCCAGCTCCAGTACGCCGCCGGGGTAGGTGACAATGCGGGGCTTAATGTGATCGCCGCTGACGGCGGGACTGGTATCCATGTGGGCAATAAGGCCAAGGGCTTCGCCCTCGCCGGGGAGATAGCCGTAAACATAGCCATCGGCATCCTGCTCTACATCGGTAAGTCCCAGGGCTTTCAGTTCTTCAGCAATGGCGGCCCCCAGCACCAGCTGATTGGGGGAGGAGGGACAGGTCTCGCTCTTTTCATCGCTGTTGGTGCCGTAGCCCACATATTTTAAGAAGCGTTCGGTAATATTCATGGGATGAGCCTCCTTCGTTTATTTTAGGAATCCGTTGACGATCTCCCGCTCGGCTTCCTCTTCGGTCAGGCCGAGGGTCATCAGTTTGATGATCTGCTCACCCGCGATCTTGCCGATGGCGGCTTCGTGGATCAGGGCGGCATCAACATGGTTGGCGGTAAGGGCCGGGGTGGCGATGACGCAGGCCTTATCCATGATGATGGCGTCACATTCGCTGTGACCGGCGCAGGCATTGTTGCCATTGATGCTGCTGCGGAACTCCTGCTTGCTGTGGTCCCGCGCCACGCTGCGGCTTACCACATCGGTGCTGCAGTTCTCACCGTTCAAGTCGATGGCAAAATCGGTGATGGCGTGCTGGTCGCCGGTGGTCATGATCTTCTCGTGCACCGTAAGGGTGGAACCGGCCGCCAGAGTGCCGCCGGTTTTGCGCAGGGTGTCATCCACTCCGGCGATTTGGGTGGTCTCCATATCCATGGAAGCCCCTTCCTCCAGGTAGACAATGGTGGTGGGGTTCATTACCCGCTTGCCGCGGCCTTCGCCTTCGCCGTAGTGCTTTTCCACATAGCGCAGATGGGCGCCTTTCCCCACATGGAAGGTATGGATGCCGTCATGGGAGGTTTCCTCGGCCCCGGCGCAGTGGATGCCGCAGCCCGCGATGATGACCACATCGGCATTTTCACCAATATAGAAGTCATTGTAGACCAGGTCCTTAAGGCCGGTCTGGCTGACGACCACGGGAATGTGGACGCTTTCATTTTTGGTGCCGGGGGCGATGATGATATCAATGCCGGGTTTATCGGCTTTGGTGACGATATTGATGTGGGCGGTGGTATTGCGCCCGGCGGGGGCGCCGTTGGCGCGGATATTGTAGGCCCCGATGGGCAGGCTGTCGAGGTCGGCGACTTCTTTTAACAGTCTTTTTTGGATCTCGTCAATCATTTAGCGCACCTCCTTGATGGGATCGGAAAGCATACTGCACACCGGCGGGGCGGTATCGATATTGCGCAGCAGGCGGGGGAGGACTTCCTCCCGGGGACCGCATTCCGCCAGGCGGCCATCTTTCAGCAGAACGATGGTATCGGCGATATTAAGGATACGCTCCTGGTGACTGATAATGAGGATGCTGCCGCGGGTCTGCTCGTACATCTTTTCAAAGACACGGATGAGATTCTGAAAGCTCCAAAGGTCGATGCCGGCTTCCGGCTCATCAAAGACCGAAAGGGCGGTGCCGCGGGCCAGTACCATAGCGATCTCGATGCGCTTTAATTCACCGCCGGAGAGGCTGGCGTCCAACTCACGGTCGATATAATCCCGGGCGCAAAGACCAACCTCGCTGAGGTAGGCACAGACTTCGGCGATATTGGCGTCCTTTCCGGCGGCCAGGTTCATCAGGTCGCCGACCCGTAGGCCCTTAAAGCGCACCGGCTGCTGAAAGGCATAGCTGATGCCCCGGCGGGCGCGTTCGGTGATGGAAAGGGCGGTGATGTCCTCGCCATCCAGCAGGATGCGGCCGGAGGTGGGGGTATAGATACCGGCAATGATTTTGGCCAGGGTGGATTTACCGCCGCCATTGGGGCCGGTGATGGCCACAAAGCGGTCCTGGATCGTCAGGCTGATATCGTGCAGTATTTCACGGTTTTCTTCGGTTTCGTAGCTGATGTGTTGCAATTCCAGCATAGAATACTCCTTACATAATAAGAGATGGATGGGTCGCAAATAAGACCTTACGAGTATAGTTTACACATTTTTGGGGCAAAGTGCAAGGCTGTGGGGGAAATTCTCCATAAAAAAGGAGCAAAACAGTAATGCGGCGGGGGAAATGACGAGTTAGCCTTGGCAAACTGCACAAGTTTTTTGTTAGTCAAGGCTAACCTGATGGCAGGACTGCCGAAAATGCGGGAGGAGAATTTTTTTTGAGAAAAATCCATTGACAAGAGAGGGCGGTTTTTGTATTATAATGCATGGTTAGCAAGTGCTAACTGCAAAGTGACATCAGCCAAAAGAAAGACACCGGCTGAGGAACGGAGGACAAACAAATGATGCCTTTAAGCCTGGCGCAGGTAGGGGAAGAAAATATCATCAAGCGCATTGGCGGCAGCCCGGAGGTAAAACGCCATTTGGAGAATCTGGGCTTTGTGGTGGGCGGTGAAGTGACCGTGGTAAACACCCTGGGCGGCAATGTGATAGTGAATGTAAAGGAAGCCCGCGTGGCCATCAGCAAAGAGATGGCGGTAAAAATTATGGTATAACGGCAACGATGCCTTTTTACACTACATAAGCACAAGCGAAATGTGACAAGAAGGAGGAACCAGACGATGAAAAATCTGAAAGAGGCCAAGATCGGCGAGACCGTCCGTGTGGTAAAGATCCATGGCGAAGGCGCCATCAAGCGACGCATCATGGATATGGGCCTGACCAAAGGTGTTGAGGTTTATATCCGCAAGGTAGCGCCGCTGGGCGATCCCATCGAGGTAACGGTGCGCGGGTACGAGCTTTCTCTGCGCAAGGCCGATGCCGAACAGATAGAGGTAGAATAAGTCGGACCCCGCGGGAGGCTGCATCCCGCATTTTTAACGACACATGGTTAGCGTCTGCTAATCAAAATCATCAGAAAGAGAGGCCATAACGCATGGATGTAAGAATTGCCCTTGCCGGTAACCCCAACAGCGGTAAAACTACCCTGTTCAACGCACTGACCGGCTCCAACCAGTTTGTAGGCAACTGGCCGGGTGTTACCGTAGAGAAAAAGGAAGGTAAGCTGAAAAAGCACGAAGGTGTTACCATCACCGACCTGCCCGGCATTTATTCCCTTTCCCCCTACACCCTGGAAGAAGTAGTAGCCCGTAATTATCTGCTGGGCGAGCGCCCCGATGCCATCCTGAACATCATTGATGGTACCAACCTGGAGCGTAACCTGTACCTAACCACCCAGCTGACCGAGCTGGGCATCCCGGTCGTCGTCGCCATCAACATGATGGACTTGGTAAAGAAAAACGGCGATAAGATCAATGTAGAAGAGCTTTCCCGCCAGCTGGGCTGCAGGGTGGTGGAGATCTCTGCCCTGAAGGGGACCGGCATTATGGCTGCCGCCGAGGCTGCCATTGATGCCGCCAAGAACAGCAAGACCGTTCCGCAGCACACCTTCTCCGGCAGCGTAGAGCACGCACTGGCGCATATCGAGGAGGCCGCCGTGCACAATATGCCCGAAGAGCAGCAGCGCTGGTACGCCATCAAGATCTTTGAGCGTGATGATAAGGTGCTTTCCTCCCTGAATATCGATAAGGGAGTATTGGAGCACATCGAAAACGACATCAAGGCCGTAGAGACCGAAATGGATGACGATGCCGAGTCTATCATCACCAACGAGAGATATATCTACATCGGCGAGGTCATTAAGGCCTGCTACAAGAAAAAGAATCACGGCGGTCTTTCCACCTCCGATAAGATCGACCGCATCGTGACCAACCGCTGGTTGGGTCTGCCCATCTTCGCGGTCGTCATGTTCATCGTTTACTGGGTGGCCATGGTGGGCGTGGGCGCCCCCGCGACCGACTGGGCCAACGACGGCCTGTTTGGCGATGGCTGGCACCTGCTGGGCATTGGCAGCAAGGCATATCATGAACAGGCGGACGATTATACCGCGGCTACTCAAGCGGTAGATGCCTTCTTGGGTCTGGACATGGACGCGGAGGATTTTGACGCCGATGCTGCCTTGGCGGAGATGAAGAAATTTAAGCCTGCCGGAAACATCGCTACCATAGAGGTAGAAGATGAAGAAACCCTCGCGGTTGACGAGTGGACTGCATACTATGACGCAATCCCCGAAGGAGCAGATAAAGATACCACTGTTCCCATGACTTATGTAGATGCAGTAAGTTATTTGGAGAAGAATGGCTTTGATGAGCCTGATCCTGCTGATTACGGCGTTTGGGTGCCCGGCGTCCCCGTGCTGGTGGGGAACGCCCTGGAGCGGGCCGGTACCGCCGACTGGCTCTCCGGCTTGGTTTTGGACGGCATAGTGGCGGGCGTCGGTGCGGTGCTGGGCTTTGTGCCGCAGATGCTGGTGCTGTTCCTGATGCTGGCTTTCCTGGAGGCCTGCGGCTACATGGCCCGT
>ERZ779892.3358-NODE-3358-length-11376-cov-2.985072_pt1 | contig 11376 bp, 4 predicted proteins | sample MGYA00511552_ERZ779892 | MGnify/ENA primary metagenome ERZ779892 (study PRJEB29588, sample SAMEA2154561) | human gut metagenome | biome: human gut; feature: human-associated habitat; material: faeces | place: Denmark | collected 2008/2010 ... | reverse complement strand
CTCCAGGAATACCGGACGGAAGATACCGCCAAAATTCCAATAATCAGCACGACGTTCGGCAAGGTTCACACTGGCATTTTCACTTTCTTTGGCAACAGTGACTTCCAGTAAATTTTTCTTGCCATATTTCAGGAAATCCGTGACGTTGTATGAAAAACGATAGAAGGCTCCCTGATGTTTGGAACCAACTTTGCGTCCGTTCACTTTTACTTCCGTATCTGTCATTGAAGCTTCGAATACAAGATTGACCTGTTTGCCGCGAAACTTTTCCGGAACTTCAAACTCATACTTATACATACCTTTTTCATTGGCAACGCCTTCAGGGAATGGTTTACCATAGAAAGTGATTCCATACTGATAGGTGCCGAATCCTTGCAGCTCCCAACAGGAAGGTACACCGATTTTCGTCCATTTCCCGGAATTGCGTCCGTCGGTACAAAAGAAGTCCCATTCAACCATATCGTCGCATCCGTGACCGGAGAGGTATTGCCTTTCCGTTTGTGGAAGGTTTTGAGCAGCTAGGGTAGTTGCCAACGCCAAGGTCGATAATAAAGTGGTTACTTTTTTCATTGTTACTTTTATAATAGTGTTAGTTATTTATTGCTATCATTGTTTACTACTGATGCGGAGATGCAGCGTATGTTCTTTTTTCTCTATGGCATATTTCTTCAATACACCCGGTCCGCAACTACTGTTTCCTAATCCAAGTACGGCAGCATCCATGCTAAGAATAACTTCTGCACGTGGTTTTAAATTACAATCGTGAGTTTCTTCATAGATGTCCTGTACAGTGTAATGCAGGGCAGATGCAGAAAATGCGTTTTCTACCGCGTCAACACGGATACCTTTATTCTGTTTGTCGATCAGGGTCAGATAATGCACTTCCTCTTTGTTTCCACTGTCCTGCGGACGTGGATAATGTACGTACTGTTCTGCAACGCTTCCTTTCCAAAGCCCTATCATAGCAGATGTTTTGCGGTCAGGATAGTTATCCTGTGGCCCTCTGCCATACCAGGTAAATGTATCATAAGCAGGCGCCAGACAGAATGCGATACCTAAACGGGGAATTTCAGGAAGAACTCCTTGTGGCAAGAAAGTAGTTTTCAGATCAATCGTTCCATCTGAAAAGACCGTATAGACAGAAGTCGTCACCACTTTTCCTTCTTTATATAAATTACTAGTTTGAATCCGGACAATGACCGCCCCGTCTGCACGTTTTTCATGGTGGAAAGATTCCAGATTTATCTGCGGATGATCCATTCCATGCAATTTCCAGTCTTTAGCCAACCAGTTTCCGAAGCTCTTGTCATTATCTGTCGGAGCACGGAAAACTTGAGTGACAGGCTGAACCGGAAAATCATCGGAGTGAGCCAGCATTTCTTTGTTCTTATATATAAGGGAGGTCATACTTCCGTTCACTTTCTTTTCCCACTGAACAGAAAAACCACGTCCGCTAATCAATAAAGATTTATCATCCTCTTCCACTTGAAGCGTTCCTTTATTAATTAAATCAGCAGAAGCTAAATCTCCTTTTTGCAAACAGAATTGTTCCCAGGCCACTTCATGTCCTGCCTTTGCCCAAAGAGCATCCGATTTCAAAACAATGCTTACTTTCAGTTGGCAATCGGAAAGAGGATTCAATGAACGGAAAGTCGGCAAATCTATTGTTCCACTTTCTCCTGGAGCTATTTCCGGCAATGTAATTTCTCCTTGTTCTTTCTGTTTTCCATCCACAGACAATGTCCATAAGCAGCGATAAGATGATAAATCGATATGATGGTTCCGGTTCGTCACTTTCAGCTTCCCATTTTCCATTTTCAGTTCAACTGGTGCATATACCTTCTTTACCTCCCAATATTTAGGCGTAGTTTCACGGTCACTCATCAGCAATCCATTAAAGCAGAAAGCTTTTAAATTCGGCTTATCGCCAAAGTCACCACCATAAGCCACCATGGTACGACCGTCGGGTAAAGTCTTGTAGATTCCCTGATCTACCCAATCCCATATAAAACCACCCAGCATACGGGGATTACTATATATCTCATCCCAATATTCCTTGAAATTTCCTAATGCATTCCCCATGGAATGTGCATATTCACTCGTCATCACCGGACGGTCGTCATTGGTACGCTCCGCAATCTCCAGCAACCGTTCCCAACGTGCATTTTCAGCGCGTTCTTTATCCTCTCCTTCTGCAATACCGGGATTTAAATATTCCTGTTTCACCCGGGTATAAAAGCGGCTGATAACATCTACCGTCTTCGGGTCAGGATTTCCGTCCACTCCCTGCGCCCCCTCATAGTGTACAGGGCGAGTGGGATCGAAATCATGCAGCCATGCCGAAATAGCAGCGAAGTTCGGTCCGTAACCGCTTTCGTTTCCCATGCTCCACATTACAACACATGGATAATTCTTATCACGTTCCGCCATACGGACCGCACGGTCCATAAATGCTGCATGCCAGTCGGGGGTACTTGCGAGTGTTCCACGCAATCCGTGTTCTTCTATATCCGCTTCGTCCATCACGTACAATCCCAAGCTGTCGCATAGCTCGTACCAACGGCTGACATTGGGGTAATGGCTGGTGCGTACAGCATTTATATTTGCCTGTTTCATTAAAAGAATATCCTGAAGCATTCGTTCTTCGCTCATGACACGTGCCGTCCGTGGATCATGTTCGTGACGGTTCACTCCACGAAAACGAACCGGATTACCATTCACTAACAGTTGTCCTTTTTTGATTTCTACAGAGCGGAAGCCTACGGCCTGTTCTATCTGTTCTACGACTTTTCTTTCTTCATTTTGGAGAGTTAAGTGTAATTTATAAAGATAAGGTGTTTCTGCCGTCCATCTTTCCGGCGATTTTATAATGGCTGACAAACGTCCCATCTTACGCGGGCCACGCTGCGGATACCATTCATTCATCCGGCTTGCTTTATGCTCCAAATCAAGAATATCTTCCACATCGCCTTTCAATGTGGCAACTTCTTTGCCTGAAGCATTCTTCAGTATTCCCTGTAAGATATACCCTTTTCCGGTCATCCCTCTATATACACTGAATTGTGGATCAATCTGCAAAATAAAGTCTTTATAATCACCCACAGATGCGGGAAGAGTGCGTACCGCATAATCACGGACATGAATATCCGGTGTATGTATCAGATGAATACTACGATGAATACCACCAAAACGCCAGAAGTCTTGATCTTCCAGATAAGAACCGTCACTATACCGGTAGACTTCCAGTGAAATCTGATTTTCTCCGGATTTCAGATACTTCGTGACATTAAATTCACTCGGTTCCATACTGCCTTGGCTATACCCTACCCGCTCACCGTTGATCCAAACATAAAAGGCGCTCATTACGCCCTCAAAGCGTAGAAAAGTCTGTCCATTCACTTCCCATCCGGTCGGCAATACAAAAGTGCGGCGATATTGCCCTACCGGGTTTCTTTCTTTATACGTGGTATAGTCAGTTTTCGGTTCTCCCATCACCCGTGGAGGATCTATTTTAAACGGATAGCCTGCTGAAACATAGATAGGCGTGCCATATCCGTTCACTTCCCAGTTGGCGGGAACAGGAAAATCCGTCCAATCTTTATCATCAAAATTGATCTGATAAAAATTCAATACTCTTTCATTGGGAACGGGAGTCCAACGAAATTTCCAGGTTCCGTCTAAAGAGATTGAGCAGTCTCCTTTCTGTACAGAGAAAGGGGTAAAAGTAGCTCTTGCCGGTTCACGGTTGATCTGGAGAACATGATGATTCTCCCAATCATGCATTGTTTGTGCCTGTGTAGGACTTACAAACAATGCGCCAAGCAGTAAAGTATATATTTTCATTCGTTCTTTTTTCTTCATACCAAGAAGACGGACGAAGGGGCATTTTGTACCCCTTTCTTTTACATAAATATTAAAGAACAATAAAAGGAGTAACACTCTATAAAGAAAAGCTTTACCTTGTGGCGTATAATTACTTCTAATATTATGATGATGAAAAAACTACTATTTAGCAGCCTTTTTTTATTAAGTAGCCTTGTTTCACAAGCACAACACGAGTATACAATTCAAGGTTTACCAATAAGAGAGAAATACTGGCTTTGTATGACAGACTAAACGAAGAGCAGAAAGCTTCCATTGAAGGACAAGAAATCAGGGTTAATCTCTTTCCTCCTAAAACGGTGAAGGAAGGAGATGATATGGCAGATGCCGATCTTTTTGATTTAGATGGAAAAATTCATCATTTGGCTGATTTCAAAGGGAAATATATGTTACTTGATTTCTGGAGTAGCGGTTGTGGTCCCTGTATCATGGCTTTGCCCGAAATGAAAGAGATTCAAGAGCTGTATAAAGATGCGTAGATATTTGGATGTGCCCAAACGCGAGATGAGTATTACCCAAAACACGAATAGAAAAGTTGTTAATTATCCAAGTTTTGAATCGACCAATACTGATATTCTTGAAGTGAAGCAGATTGAATTGACTGATACAGCCACTATCGTTCACTTCTATGCATATCATATACCCCACTACTGGATACAAGTAAGTGCAAATGCCAAATTAGTAGACGAGCAAGGTGTATCATATACATTACAAAAAGCTGACGGTATTACCCCCGGTGAGCATTTCTTTCTGCCTGAAAGTGGAGAAGCCGAATTTTCCCTAACTTTCAAGCCATTACCTCTCAATACAAAATTATTCAATTTCACGGAAGGAACAGCCAAAAACGACTGGCAAATAAATGGGATAAAACTTTTTAAATAAATAAAAACGGGACACTTGGAAGTATGTATAACTCTTCAATGTCCCGTTTTTATTTATTGAATATCCAACGCGTCAAAAGCAATTCCGTCCATATTTTCTGCAGAAAGTAATACTTTATAATGTCCGGCATTGATAAAGGTTCCGGTAGTGGTGCTCATCATCTTCCATTTATCCGGTGTTTCCGGGAAGTTCAATACGTCCTCTTTCAATACTACTCCTTTTGAATCAATGAATTTCATCAAGACAGGTATTGGCTTTCCGGTAGTATTCATATACTTAAAGCGAAGGGCGTACACTTGCGCCAATCCGGTAGAAATATTCCATTCAATGCTGTTGCTTTTTCCTTTACCAAAAAACACTCCGATCTGTTTGCGATGTTCTTTCTTTTGGAATTTGCCTTTCAGTACAGCCATTTCCGCTTCGTATGATATACTGACACGAGCATTTTTGTCTTCCGGAAGTAACTCTTTCGGAGTCTTTTCCATCACTTCTTTATCCGCCTTTTCCCAACTCCAGCCGGACGCAGGGAATATCGTCGGTTTCAGTTTCTGATCTGTGCTGGCAATAGCAATGCCCGAAATCAAGGCTTGTCCTGCTTTCACTTCCGGGAAATGAATTTTCAACATTCCACCTTTCACTGTGGCATATACCACTTTCTTACAAACTCCATCGTGACCGCTTTCAGCCCAAATATCCAAGTCATCTAATACAACAGAATCATTCACGGCAACATCAAATATGCGCAGTCCTTCACAGTCGGTAGAAGCGCTTCCGCCCGTACCATGCCAAGGTTCTGTGAAATACAGTTCAATACGATATGTTCCGTCTGCCACAGGGAAACGATATTCCAACTGATGACGTCCGAAGCGGAAATGTTGGAATAACGTCCAGTCACGAGTGCCATGAATCGGATCATTGGTGGTACGTTGACTGGCAAGATAAGGATTCAGATCCTTGAAATTCTCCGCCCATGAACGGGAATAATTCGTATTGTCCTGCAACCAGAGCTGTCCGAAACTATCTGTATAATCATCCCCTCCACAGTTGAGACGATACAGATAATTATATCCTGCCTCTCCTTTCAATATCTTTTTATCATCCTGATAAAGAAGTTCGAAGTTAGGGGCTTGCTCCAGACCATTCAATAGGATCAGGTCTTCTGCTACCGGTTTACCTTTATAATATCCTACTGCACGAAGTACGTTATAACGAATATCCCGGTTTTCCCACATAAAATGAGTGCCTGTTCCGTTGTTCTTTTTACGTCCGAGGAAGGTTGTCTTTTCATTTGTCAGATCGTTGTATAGCAATACAGAATCACAATTGCTGTAAGCCTCGATGGTGGCACGGCGACGTCCTTTTTCAAAACGGTCGGTCCATGTATGTGATACCAGGTAAACCATCGGATCTTTTGCAGCCGGAACATAGTTGGCGCGATACATATAATATACGTCTAATGGTTCTTCCCACGGAGTAACCAATCCTTTATAATTGAACGGACCTACTTTATCTATTTTGCGATACGCTTCATCTGGCTGACGACGTCCGGGATTATCATGACTGCTGTATATCCACTGGAATTGTCCGCAAACACTATCTTTTGCCTGTTCTGCCAAACGAATTTTAGTTTCCATCAACTGACACATGCGGTCTTCACTCCACACTCCGTTCACTTGAAAATCCCCCGGTTCCGTATGCAGACCGATGCTTCTCCACGCTCCATATTCCCCATTCAATAATTGGTTCGCTTGAGAGAGCTCACGACCATATTTTGTCACATCTCCTCCATACGTACCACTCCAATTTTGAATCACATTCCAGTCTGTACCTTCACCGCCATTACAGGTTGTTATGACACGCATTGTCTTTGCAGTCGGATCCATCTCCCGAATAATATCACTGCACTCCTGTGCAAACTCACGAGGCAAAGTGCTTTCATTCTGCAATCCCCACATCACCACTGACGGAGAATTACGACGTTCTTTCACCCATTGACGAAGCAATTTTTTAAAGTTCTCACGAAACTCCGGAGTGTCATACCACACGTGGGCAGAAAACTGTGTCCAAAACAAGATTCCCTCTTCATCCCAATACTTCTGATAATCGAGATGATGGGGCTGATGGGCATCCCGGAATGCATTGAAACCGGCTGCGCGTATCTGTTTTACCCTTGCGGCAACCTGTTCATTACTGAACGCATGGCTTTGTCCGAACTGATGTTCATACTCGCATACTCCATTGATAAACACCGGCTTTCCATTCAGGTAAAAACGTCCGTCTCCATCGTTTCGTTTTACCGGCCAGCTAATGGTACGAATACCGAAGGGTGTCGAAATTTCATCTGTCGTCTTCGTATCACGCTTAATCATGCTGGCTAATTTATAGAGATATGGATTTTCCGTATTCCACAAGACAGGATTCTCAACAGGAGCCTGTTGGCGGATAACTTTCATTTCTCCCGGAGCTAAAGTAACTTTCTCAACCAAACGGAAAACTTGTTTTCCATCGGCATTGCTTAGTTTATTGACTAACTCTACCGTTTCTGTTGTTTTACTATAATTTTTTATCTCTGTTTCAACAAATACGTTAGCGGCCTTTTCATCATTCCAAATATGTACACCAAAAGGTTCTATGCGAATCTCATCTGTTACTTCCAATACCACAGGACGGAAGATACCTAACGGCTGGGACCCCTCACTGAATCCCCATTCCGACGAACATCCTCCACATACCCAAGGCATATCGGCAATCATTTCAGGATGCTCGGCTTTCACTTCCAGGCGATTTACTCCCTGTTTCAATTCATCTGTGACATCCAAAGTCAATGTGGTGCGCCCTATGGGATGGCGACCGAAATTCTTTCCGTTCACTGTAATGGTGGCGTATGTACCCACTCCATCAAAACGAAGGAAATACCGTTTCCCGGATTTTACATCCACTGTGAAATCTTTCACATACATAGCCGTTCCATGCATGTTTCCATGTGTCAACTGGCGGTATCCATAATAATCGTCCCAATTATGAGGAATATTCACCGTTTTTGCAGGCATCATAAAATAACCTTTCAAATGAGTTGCCTCTGTAATCCAGGTTTTCCAACCTTCATTCAATGTCATGATTTGCCGGCGATTCTTACTCTCCGGAACCGGGAAACGGACAGCCGAACGTCCCATCGGCTTACTGGTAGCTATGGCAATGCCACGTTGCTCTGCGTTGTTTACTGCACAATAGAAATGATAAACCACTCCGTCATGTTTCACCACATAGCTCTTATGAGCAAACAGTTCATCGTAGTTCTTGGAGGGGATAATCAGGTCGGCCCCTTTCCAGTCGGTCCAGTTCACTAAATCATAGCTGGCGGCAAATGTATTGAATGCTTTATATTTACGCGAAGGTTCAAAAGCAGAGAAATAGAACATCACATACACATCTCCCATCTTTTGGATATGCGCATCTCCTGTAATGGTTCCATCAGCTTCATGCGCAAAGACCGGATTTCCGGAGTAGCGTTTCCATGTCTTCATATCTTTGGAAAGCGCAATGCCGACACGTTCGCCTTTTAAATCCGTTTCCGGATGACGGCCGCCCGCGTTGTAATACATCACAAACGGAGCTCCCAATGTTTTATCTTTATCCCAATAAACAGTACTCTTATATTGAGTCAGTTTTTCCCACCATTGGGCATCTTTATCATGGATGCTCAAAATCGGTTTGTCCAGAGATTCCCATTCATGTGCCGTAGAAATATCTTCTTTCGTCCATGCCAGTCCGACATAAAGCGGGGCTTTTACAGCTTCGTAGCCCGTTCCTTCACCACCGATATAAGTCATCCAATGGCGACCTTTATAAGTCTGAAGCTCATAGCTTCCACCCCATTCCATATCCGGTAATGCAGGAAATCCGCCACGCTGATTGCAGTCCCATTTTCCATCCCTATAAGAAAGAACCCGTCCCAAAGTGCGCCATTCGAGCAAATTATCACTTTCTGCTATCCACGTTTCGTAACCACGACCATCGGTTCCACCTTTGCCGTTGTAAACCACATAAGTCATCAGCCACTTGTCTCCCTGGCGAAAAACGGTAGGACAATCAATCTTATGATAATTGTCTGACGGGGCAACTGCGAGCCCGTACTTGTATGGTGTCTTTACTTCCTCGTAAATCTGCTCCATTCGTTCTTGCGGAACTTCCCGTTGCGCATATAGAGAGAAAGTGGTGGTTATACTAAAAACTGCCAACAATAACTTCTTCATGATACTTTTCATCTATAATCATTAAATTAATGATCCGGTGTATCACTGTCTGTCTTAAGAAATGAAACAAACAGTTACACACCGGATTCCTAATGAGATTAGTAAAATAACCAATCCATTGTCTCTTCATCCCCGGCAAGCCCGGCATTACGAACTTTCGTTTCCGCAGCCGTGAATCCCAGCACTTGCAGATAACCTTTGGGTAACATCAACGTATGCTTTCCAGCCGGAAAACTATATGCATGCACATTTGCCAAAGGCATTCCATTGATACGGACAGCATTCGTCAATACGGGTTCCGCCTGACCGTAATCATTGGCTGACGCATCGATTTCCAGTTTCGGAGCTTTTGCATATTTTTTCTGGTCGTCTTTGAAATAAGCGACTAACAATTTCACCGGAGCATCCGTTTCGAAAGTGATGCTTGTGCCTTTCTCTCTCTGCTCATTTCCATTAAAGCGGAGCGCCTTCATTCCTTTCAATTCCGGAGCTACTGCTTCTATCTTACCTGGAACATCCACAAATAAAGAAATACCCTCATCCACTTTCACTGTCGGATAATTAGAAATCAGTTTCACGTTTGCAGGAGTCCAGGCAGCAATCTCGACAGTTTCAGTCACCGCATTTCCATTCTGTTTTTCTTTCAACAAAGCGAGGTTGGCTTTGAAATTTTCCAATTCCTTCTCATAGTGTACCAGCAATTCTTTCCAAGTCTTATTCTTTCCATCATCTCCACCGATAGGAATACGACGTTGGGCAGTTTGCATACTGTTGGCATACAAGTAATGTTCGTCCGTCAGTTCCACCAATTTGCGATAGTGTTCCAAGCTTTGTTCCATCAAAGGAATAGCTTCTTCAAGATTCTTAATCTCTTTTCCCCATTGATAATCCAATACCAGTTTGGCAGCTTTCACTTTCAGGTTGAATGCATATGCAAACTCACGATAACAATGCATATCATTCTGCAAACGTGCAAATTCATCCTTATTTGAAGAGACGGAACCTGCTGCTTTATCAATAGCCGCTACCGCTTTATCTCCATGTTCTATTGCTTGAGCAACAATATCCAAAGGCATTTCACCTACATGAGGTTGCTTTTTCCATTCTTTCTCTACATACTCTATCAGCTTCTCTCCTTCCGGTCCGCAGCTTTCATAGAATCCCGGATAGATCGTATATTTGTACGGATTGACAAGCTGACTCATAAACATACCCAGTAATAACGTTTGGCGATTTCCCTCTGTAATACCAAAACGACGTAACAACTTCGGAGCAATCTCTCCGCTTTCTTCGTATGCTACACGGATATTACTTGCATTTTCGTCAGATGTTCCGTAGAATTTGCCTAACTGATGGTCCCAGTAACCCATTTCATCTGTACGGTCGCGGTGGCAGTTCCACGCATAGCGTCCCCAAGTCTGATACCAGATCCAATCACGATCCAATTGGAATTCGCGTTCATTGTTCGGTAGTTTGTCAGCCGTATAAGGCCAGTCCCAATATGAAGCCTGCGGATAAAGGTGCAACGCATTGGCACCGTGTACATTGTGCATGGCAGTGACCGCCTTTTGTACGAAATCCGGAGAACCCCAGCGGAACGGTTCCAAATTTGCCAGGATATGTACGTTACTGATATGAATGGAACCCAACGAACTCAAATCCGTATGAATTTTCGACCAGGGGCCACGAGGTTCGTAGGTAGTCAACGATTCACCATTATACTTATGCATCGTATAAAGATTCTTATATATCGGCAATGCCGCATCCATTACCAGTTTGCAGTCTGTATCGTGTGCGCGCAGCAAAAGAGGCGGTTCGTCGGTACGTCCCAATGCCTGTAATCCGTCTTTTACACCCGGAATGATGGTCTTTGTGAACCATTCCACATCATCTTCTACCGTACACATGGCTTCACCCAAACAAACCAGCAGTCCCACATTCGGATATTTCTCTATAAATGCAGCAATACTTTTACGGGTATAGTCTGCAATCAGAGGAGTAATGGGACGGTTACGGTCCTGCGTTTTCAGTCCATAATGCTCTGCAAATGGTTTGGAAAGGATGATATTGTAGAACATCTGTATCACGAAGATACCACGTTTGTCCGCTTCTTCCGTAAGGAAAGAAAACATCTCTTCATTCTTCTTGAACGTCTCTTCGTCTACTTCCAGCGCAAACGGATAATCTTCCAGTTTGACTAACGATGCAAACGGATGACCATTCCAGAGATACAAGGAATTCATGCGGTTGGCTACCAGCATATCGAGGTATTTAATCCATTGTTCCTTATCATAAAACCAAGGGAAACTTTCCGGAGTATACGGATACTCATACACACCGTGTCCCGGCAGGTAAGTCA
>ERZ779892.3357-NODE-3357-length-11379-cov-6.139615_pt1 | contig 11379 bp, 9 predicted proteins | sample MGYA00511552_ERZ779892 | MGnify/ENA primary metagenome ERZ779892 (study PRJEB29588, sample SAMEA2154561) | human gut metagenome | biome: human gut; feature: human-associated habitat; material: faeces | place: Denmark | collected 2008/2010 ... | reverse complement strand
TTCGCCTTCTGGGTGGCAAGCTCCATGGCCCTGCAGGACGAAACCATGCCCATGGCCGCATTGCCGTTGACGATAGCCCACGAGGGGCCTTCCTTTTCCACCGTCGGGACGGCCTTCGCGTCCAGACCGCCCGCCTGCATCTTGCGGATATAATTGTACAGATTGTTCGTGCCGTGCGAGAACACGCCGAATGTGTCCGTCGTCACGAGCGTATTGGCGATCGTCCGCGCGTCCTCCGCGCCGACCCCCGCCGCTTCCAAAGCCGCCTGCGCAAACCGCAGAAGCTCATCTACCTGAATCGATTTCATGTCGTTTTCCTCCTGTTGGAAACGTTATTTGACTGCACTGTCGACCTGGCCCTGAATGAAGTATTTCTGCAGGCACAGATACGCCACGATCAGAGGCAGAACGCACAGCACTGCCGCTGCCGCTGCGCCGTGCATATTCTGGGCGCTGTCTGCACCACCGAAAAACTGCCGGATGAGCAGTACCAGCGTGTATTTCGACGGCTTCTGTAAGATGTAATACGGATACAGGTACTCATTCCACGCCGTAACGCCTTTGAGGATGATGACGGACACTGTCACAGGCTTGAGCTGCGGCAGGATAATACTCCAGAACGTGCGCAGGACACCTGCGCCGTCGATCGCCGCGGCTTCATCCAACGCGACGGGAATGGAGTTGATAAAGTTTGTGTATAGATGAATGGACATCGGCAGGCCGAATGCCGCCGCGATGACGATGACCGCCCACTGCTGGTTGATGCCGCCAAGCGCAACGAGCTCGGTGTACACGCCGACCAGAATGGACAGCGGTGGGATCATCATGATGCCCAAACAAAAGCTCTGCATGAAGCTGTTGAGCCGTGAACGGTTGCGCGCGAACGCATAGGCCGCCATACAGCCGAATACGACCTCGATTGCAACTGTGCCAACCGCAATGAGAACAGTGTTGCCCAACGCCCTGAATAACTTTCCACTTTCAATGATAGAGGTAAAGTTGCTTAAATCAAAATAGTTCGGTGGGATCAGACGGCTTCCGAGATCTGTCGGATGCTTGAAGGCCATGACCACGAGCACATAGATCGGCAGGATATAAATGAGGATGATGAGAACGCTCAGAATATATTTCCATGCGTTCTTCTTTTTCGTCTTATGCGTCTGCTTCTGAATTGTCTGTTGCATCAGTACTGCACCTCCCTCTTCCGGAAATAGCGCGTCAGGAATGTCGAGATGATAAAGATGAATACGAACAGGAATACACCAATCGCCGAGGCGTAGCCTGCTTTTTCAGAATCAAAGTACATATAGGAAATGTATGTGGACAGCGAGTGCGTCTTCAATGTGGGGCCGCCCTTTGTCAGGGAGATGATCACATCGTTCAGCTTCAATCCGCCGATGACGTTCTGAATAACTGCGGTGGACATGGCAGGCGTGAGCAGCGGGAGCGTCACATGGCGGAAGACCTGCCATTTGCTTCCGCCGTCGAGCGTCGCTGCCTCGTAATACATGGTCGGGATGTTCTGCAGGCCCGCCAGATATACGATCATGGCAATGCCGACATACTGCCAGCTGTTGACCAGTGTAATAATGATCTTACCGCGAGTTCCGTCCGCCAGCCAGTTGATCGCGTCCTTGCCGAGATACTGGAAGATCTCATTGATGACGCCGTGGTTGAGCTGGAAGAAGAAATACATGATGTAGCCCATCAGAAGGCCGGAGATCATGACCGGTAGATAGATGATCGTCCGTACCGCGTTGCGGATCTTGAATTTGCTGTTGAGGAACAGCGCCAGCGCCAGACCGAACACGTTCTGTAGCAGCGCCGAGCCGAAGCCATAGAGCATGGTGTTCCAGAACGAGGACTTAAAGTATTTATCTGCAAACAGGTTAAGGTAGTTTCTCAGTCCGATAAAGGTCATATTTTGGGAATATCCATTCCACTTGAAGAAGGAGATATATACGCCCCGCGCCAAGGGGTATAGCACAAAACATGCCATGAGCAGGACAGCCGGTATATACAGAAGATTCATCTGTCTTTTCCGTTTTTCCATTCCGTTGTCCGTTCCTTTCTAAATAAAGAGTGTGCAGGTGCCGGATGTTCTGGGAGATTCATCCGACACCTGCAGATAAATCATTTAAGCAGATCAGTCGTTACAATGCGGGGCCATATTCAGCTTATGGGGTGCTGGACCACGATTGCACGGACTCAGCCGTTCTGCTCTGCGTAGAGCTCCAGGTAGTTGTCTCTCAGATACTCAACAGCCTCGGTCACGTCGTCGGGGTTGGAGAGCATCATGGACATGGAGTCAGCCATAATGCCCCACATGCCGGACGGGAAGAACTTGCGGTCGAAGAGGTTGTCGTACTGAACCTTGCCGTTGCAGTCTTCCACAGCCTGCTTGTAGCAGTTGAGCGTGTAGACATCAGCGGCGTCAGCGCCTTCAACGGTGGGCAGCGCGCCGGAGACCGTCGCCCACTTGGAGCCGACCTCGGGACGGGCCAGATAATCAAGCAGAGCCCAGCAGGCAGCTTCGTTTTCGGTGTCCTTCCAGACGCCCCATGCGTCGCCTTCACCGACACGGAAGGACGGAGCGCCATCAGCGGAGGAGGGCAGCGGGAGCACGCCCATGTTGGCATCGGGATAATACTGACGGGCAACGGTGATGTTGTCGGTGCCGCGAACCATGAAGGCCGCTTCGCCGGAGCCAAGCATCTGCTGCGCACCGGCAGCGTCGAGCGTCAGAACGTCTTCATTGATGTAGCCCTTCTTCATCCAGGTAGCCAGATACTCGTAGAGTTCCGTTGCATAGGTGTCGAAGTCGAACGTGCCGTCCTTCAGAGAGTCACCCAGATCATACTTGGCGCCTTCGTCCGTCCAGAAGGTCGGAGCGACGGAGCCGAGCAGGCCCGCGAGGTTGCCGCCGACGGAGCCGCCGATTGCCAGCGGGGTGATGCCGGCTGCGACGAGCTTTTCACAGGCTGCATCGAAATCGTCCCAGGTGCGGATGGAGTTGGGGTCGACGCCAGCCTTGTCGAGTGCGTCCTTGTTGTAGATCAGGCCGGAAATGCTCATGGACATGCCGAGCGCGTAGAAGTTGCCGTTTTCGTCGGCCATAACGCCAGCGAGAGAGTCCTTGTCGATGGAATCGAACCAGGGCTGATCGTTGACGACCTTCAGATATTCGCTGTAGCGGAGCAGCGACCAGCCGTGGGTCATCCAGACATCGGGCAGGGAGTTGGAAGCCATCATGGTCTTGAGCTGAGCTTCACCCTCGGAGCCCGGGGTGATGAGATCGACCTGAATGCCGGTCTCAGCCGTGAAGTCATTGATGATCTCCTGGAACATTTCCAGCTTCGCATCGGTGTAGCTGGTTGCGAAAACGGAGATCGTACCGCCGACAGCGGGTTCCTCCGTTGTTTCTTCGGCGGGAGCGGTTTGTTCGGGAGTCGTCTCCTCAGCCGGTTCCGTCGTGGTGGTCTGCTCGGCATCTGCGGCAGGCTCTGCCTTAGCTGCACAGGCAACCATCGTCAGCACCATCAGTGCCGCGAGGATCAATGCAAGAATCTTCTTCATTTTTGGTTTTCCTCCTTGTCATTTTATACAAACAACGTTTTGTTTTTTGCTGTCTGCTATTACAAAGTACCATATTTTTCGCATTCTGATAATGCAGAAATCTGTTGCAAACATGGACAATTCTGCTGGACATTTTTCGCTGCTTCTGCTACACTATATAAAAAACAAATTTCAAAACCGAATGCAGCAGGGGGCGGACGCTGATGGCGCTGAACAATTTTGACGAGTTCATTGACAAAACAGATTATCTGCAAACGAGGCTCCTCCAGGTCAACAGCTGCGGCTCGGAACGGGTCGTCAAATATGACTATACGATCCTGCGCTCAAACGGGCGGCGGGACTTCCATTTTCTATATCTGCAAAACGGATGGCTCGACATTGAGGTCGGCACGGCGAAGGCGCGGCTGACGCGCGGACAGTGCGCGGTGTTCCTGCCGAACGTGCGGCAGATGTACTCCTTTACCGCTGCGGGCGACCCGGTCTCCCTCTACCTGCATTTTACCGGACAGGCCGCAGCCGAGGCCATGCAGTACCTGCGCCCGACGGAGAACATGATCTACACCATTTCTGACCAGACGCTGTTTGAAAGCCTGTTCCACCGGCTCAATCGCCTGCACAATCTGCAGCAGTCCGCCGCGCTGCAGATCCCGGAGGAAAACAGCATCCTCCTGCAGCTCATCACCATCGTCTGCCGCAGCAGCGCGGACAATGAAGCACCCATCCGCAGCGATATCCTCAGCGCCATGGAATACATGCGAGAGCACATGCAGGACCAGATCAATTTCCAGACCTTTGCCGAGACGCTGCACCTGAGCTACAGCCGCTTTGCGCATCTATTCACACAGGCTGTCGGTGTCTCGCCGCAGCAGTATCTGCTGCGTCTCCGGCTGGATCGCGCGCGGGGCTTCCTGCGCGATTCCTCCATGAGCGTTTCCGAGGTGGCGGAAAGCACGGGCTTCAACGACCCGTTTTACTTCAGCCGTATGTTCAGCAAATCCTTCGGCCTTTCCCCGAGAGCATTCCGGAGCAAATGCCGGAAATAGGCTGTCATTTATAATCTCCGAGATAGTCCGTGTTTTTCTCAAAGATCAGATCGCACATGTTGCGGATCTCCTGCAGGCTGCACACAGCGGAGCAGAGTGGATCCATCATGACTGCGTGATAAACATCCGCCCGGCTCTTTGTCATGGCCGCACGCACGACAAGATTCTCGATCTGCGCCGTCGTGCTGACCAGAATGGCCAGATGCGCCGGAAGCTCGCCGACGATGGTCTTGTGGATGCCGTCCTTGTCCGCAAATACCGGAATTTCCACGCAGGCGTCATACGGCAGATTGGTGATAGAGCCGTCGTTGATGACGTTGCCGTTAAATTTGAACGGCGTCCGGTCGCCGAAGCGGGCGTTGAAGATATTTGCCGCATATTCACTGCTTCGGTTGGTGTCGACGGGCTCGTTTTCAATCCAGTCCGTGATCTCCTGCTTCCAGCTCCCGGCGCGCTCCAGCCGGCTGTTGAGCGAAAATGCGTGCAAACCGGGGTTCCAGTTCGTGCTGTGCGTGCAGTAGTTTTCAATCAGATCCGGCCGTTTGCGGAACCACGCATTATACTCGGAATTGTGGCCGCTGGACTCGGTGACGTAATAGCCCAAATGCCGGAACATTTCATTGCGTACCTGCTCCTTGTTGTAGAATTCAGGAGCTTCCAGCTTTTTTGCGAGTTTCGGGTACAGATCCTGCCCGTTGTGCTCCAGCTTCAGATAAAACGCCTGATGGTTGACGCCCGCACAGAGATAGTCGATCTCGTCCACCGGCGTTTCCAGCCACTCCGCCAGCATCGCGACTGTCCCCTGTACGCTGTGGCACAGACCCGTAACCTCAACGTTTGTTTCGGTCTGCATGGCCTTGCAGAGCATCGACATCGGATTCGTGTAATTCAGAAAAACCGCGTTTGGGCAGTATTTCTCGATATCCCGGCAAATGTCCAGCATCAGCGGGATATTGCGCAGCGCGCGGAAAATACCGGAAACGCTGCGCGTATCGCCGATGTTGATATCGACGCCGAACTGCATGGGGATCTCAATATCATAGCGCCAGACGTCGATGCCGCCATTGAAGACCGTACACAAAACGCCGTCCGCGCCGGAAAGCGCCTCCGCGCGGCTCTGCGTCGGGGTGATCTTCGCGTGCGCGCCCATAGCGGCGTTGATCTTTCGGACTGCGGCGGTGATCCGTTCGAGCCGCTCCGGGTCGGTGTCCATCAGCGCCAGCTCACAGTCTTCAAAGGCCGGGAACGAGAGCAGATCCCGGACAAGATTGCGCGTGAAGATAAAGCTGCCCGCACCGATAAAGGCAAATTTTTCCATAAATAGCACCATCCTTTTTTGTTTTTGGATGGTTCCAGTGTATCCCACCACCTGCGCGGCGGCAAAGCAGAAAACTGCCAGATAAGCGGACATTCCTGCTATACAGCAAGCAGACCGTATGCTATACTGGCCAGGGGTGAGCAGCATGAAAGCCTTTTGTGAATTCCGTGATTCCACGGATCATCCGCCTGTCCACGGGCTTCAGATCAACAGCTGCGGGCAGCAGCAGGCCGGACAATACGGGTATACGGTTCTCCGCTCAAAGGGTCGTTCGGACTATCATTTGCTCTATGTGCAGAGCGGATGGATCACCGCGGAGAAAGACGGCGCTCCTGTGTGCATATCATCGGGTGGCTTCATTTTTTACCCACCCGACGCACGGCAGCTCTATGCGTTCAGCAAGGAAGGAAACGCGATTTCCTACTGGATTCATTTCACCGGGACTGCAATAGAAGATGCTTTGGCCGATCTTCCCTATAAGCGCACGTTCTGTGGGCAGGTTGATGAACGGATGCAGTTCGAGAGCCTACTGCACCAGCTTTCCCAGACACACCACATGCGCGGGCCGGCATACCTTCTTGACGAGGGCGGACTGCTTTTGCAGATTCTTGCCAGTTTGTCGCGCAGCGTCAACCGGCAGGAAAGCACCGAATGCAGCGAAATCCGCGCGGCGGCGGCGTACCTCTGTGAGCATTTCTGCCAACCGCTGTCGCTTGCGGACTGCGCAACCCGTCTGCACCTGAGCGTAAGCCGGTTTTCGCATCTGTTCACGAAGACCATCGGCGTTTCGCCGTATCAGTATCTGCTGCGCCTGCGGCTCGACCGGGCCTGTGAGCTGCTTCTGCATACGGAACTTGATATCCGCCATATCGCGCAGCTGGTCGGCTTTGACGATCCGTCCTACTTCAGCCGCCTGTTCCGCAAACGCTTTGCGAAAACGCCGGGGGCATTTCGGACAACATACAGCCAGGCGCGTTCGGATCATCCCGCTTCTGCACCTCCGGTTTTATAGAAAAAGCAGGCATCCTGTGTTTCATTTGCAGGATGCCTGCTTTTTCACTTTCCGGCCTCAGCACTGTCTGCGCAGCAGAAACAGCCGCTGCGTGATCGTATCTGCTGCCTCGCGGAGCTGCGGAAGGTAGTATTTCAGCTGTTCGCGTGAGGTCACGTCGGTGATGCCGGAGAACGACAGAGCCGCGTAGATCTCCCCCTCCGGGCTGCGAACCGGCACGGCCACACAGCACGTATGCGTCAGAGATTCAAAATAATCAAGCGCATATTCCTGCTGCCGGACTCTGTTCAGCTCCTCCAGAAACGCACGCTTGGTGCAGATGGTATTCGGCGTCATCGCCTCGAATGCGATCCCATCGATAAACTGCGCCCGCAGCACCTCCGGCAGCTCGCAGAGCAGAATCTTTCCGCCTGCGGACGCGTGCAGCGGCAGCGTTGAGCCAACCGGTGCGACGAAATCAACATACCGCTCTGTGCGCGTCTGCTGCAAAATGAAAAACCGCCGGTCTTGCCGGACAACCAGATTCATCGGCAGAATTTCCCGTGCCGTCAGCTCCTGCATGATCGGATACGCAACTTCAGCCAGCGCAAGGTGAAAATTATTTTTCTCCGTGATATAAGATAACTTCTCGCCCGGAATGTATTTGTCGTCTGACATCTGGAAACTCCAGCCGTTTGCCTCCAGTGTCTTTAATATCCGATACGCTGCTGACGGCGTGATACCCTGGCATTTTGCAATCTCGTTGACGCCCATCGGCCGCTTTTCCTGCATCAGCAGCTCCAGAATTTTCAGCCCGCGCTCAAGCGCTTGTACTGTACCCTGTTCCTTCCTTTCCATCATTTCCTCCGCCGCAAGTACTTTGCTCTTGATTATACCGTAAACGCTGGAACTGCGTCAACTGTCAAGACCTTCATTGCCGGGAATCCCTCGGATGTATTCTGTTTTGCACAAATCCAACATGGAGAATTTGGCTATTCTGCATATTGCATTCTATTTTTGATTCCGGTATGCTGTTCTTGAAAATTGGAATACTTATTCCAAAACACGCCATAAAGGAGAGCGACTATGGAAAAACAAAAAATGGGCGGCGTTGTATTCCCGCTTGTGACTCCCTTCTGCGGGGAGGACGAACATGTCAATTATCCCGCGCTTGACAAGCTGATCGACTTTCTGATCGAAAACGGCGCGACGGGTGTCATCCCCTGCGGCAGCACGGGCGAGCTTGTATCCATGACGCTGGAGGAGCAGCTGGAGATCAACCGCCACACCATCGAATACGTGAACCATCGCTGCAAGGTCTATGCCTGCACCGGCGCGTACCGGACCTCCGACGCGATCCTGCTCTCCAAAGCTGCGGAGGAAGCCGGGGCCGACGGCGTCATGGTCGTCACACCCTGGTACATTACGCCGAACGAGGAGGAAGCCTACGATCATTATAAGGCCATCCGTGCCGAACTTTCGATTCCGCTGATCCTCTATCACAATCCGTACCTGACCGGCTGCTGGCTGAGTGAAAAAATCATTGCGAAGCTGTATAATGATGGCATCATCGACGCCATCAAAGATTCCGCGCACGACATTTACCGCCACCAGAACATGCGTGCCCTGTGCAAGGACGACGGCTTCTCTATTTTCTACGGCTATGACAATCTCCCCGCCGAAGCGCTCATGATGTACGCCGACGGCTGGATCACCGGCGTCGGCACGCTCTTCCCGGCAGAGACTGTCCGTGTCTATGACCTCTGCAAGGCCGGCAAGCCGCTTGAAGCCAGAGACTATATCATGACTGTCTGCCGCAAGTACATGCACTTCTTCAACGAACCTACAAAAGAGGGTCTGCCCTCGCCGTGGCTGGCAATCATCAAGGAGGGACTGACTATGCGCGGGATCCCCATCGGCCTGCCGCGCAGACCCATCCATCCGCTGCCCGACAGTGTCCGCGCAGAGCTGACGGCAGTCATGCGGGACTTCGGCTATTACAAGCTCGGATAAGGAGACGTTCTTATGGAAAGCACCATCTATGTCAAGCCGGAACGCATCCGACAGTACGTGATTGATCTGTTCGGCCATTATCATGTCAGCAAGGCGGACGCTGCCATGATTGCCGACAATCTGATCGACGCTGAGATCCGCGGCGTCACGACCCACGGCCTTACACGGATTCCGCTTTATACGGAGAAGCTCATCTCCGGCCTGTGCGACGCAAAAGCCGTGCCGGAGATTGTCAAAAATTACGGTGCGACCGCGCTCATCGATGCACACGACGGTCTCGGTCAGGTTGCAGCGACAAAGGCCATGGAGCTCGCCATTGAAAAGGCGGAGCAGGATGGGATTATCTTCATTGATGAAATCGATGCCGGGGGCCGCCAGCGCGGTGCGGGTCTCGGCGGCGGTCACGATGAGCGCGAGCAGACTTTGAACCAGCTGCTGGTGGAGATGGATGGCTTTGAGGCCAACGACGGCATCATCGTCATGGCTGCCACCAACCGTGCTGATATTCTGGATAAGGCACTGCTGCGTCCCGGCCGCTTCGACCGTCAGGTCTATGTGGGTCTGCCGGATGTCAAGGGCCGCGAGGAGATCCTGAAGGTGCATACCCGCAACAAGCCCCTTGCACCGGACGTCTCCCTGAAGGTCATTGCCCAGCGCACCGCCGGTTTTGCCGGTGCAGACCTTGAGAACCTTGTCAACGAGGCCGCGCTGCTGGCAGCCCGCCGCAACCGCAAGGCCATTACCATGGAGGATATCGAGGAAGCCTCCATGAAGGTGATGGCTGGCCCCGAGAAGAAGAGCCGCGTGGTCACCCCGGAGGAGAAAAAACTCACCGCCTACCACGAGGCCGGTCACGCAGTGGCAGGCTTCTACTGCAAGCATCATCCCCGCGTGCACGAGATCACCATCATCCCGCGCGGTCAGGCCGGCGGTTACACCATGTATCTGCCTGAGAAGGATCGCAGCTATGTGACCAAGGGCGAGATGTTTGAGGACATCGTGTCCAGTCTGGGCGGTCGCGTGGCCGAGCAGCTGATCTTGGAGGACATCTCCACCGGTGCTTCCAACGACCTGCAGCAGGCCACCAATATTGCTCGCCAGATGATCACCCGCTACGGCTTCTCCGAGCGTCTGGGCCCCGTGGTCTACGGCACCTCGCAGGAGGAGACCTTCCTTGGCCGAGACTTTGGTCAGGGCAAGGGGTACAGCGAGACCACCGCTGCCGAGATCGACAGCGAGACCCGCGATATCATTGACGAGGCCTACGAGACCTGCCGCCGCACCCTGACCGAGCACATCGACCAGCTCCATGCGCTGGCCAAGGCTCTGATGGAGCGCGAAAAGCTCAACGAGGAGCAGTTCAACACTATTATGGCCGGCGGCACCCTGCCTCCCTGCGAGGATGCAAAGCCCGAGCAGGCACAGCCCGACCAGACCGTGCAGCCCGCCCCGGTGCAGCCCGCAGAGCCTGCGGAGACTGCCGAGCGTGCAGAACCCGCCGAGCAGGCCGAGCCTGCCCAGCCGGAAATGCCGCAGCCGGATGCCCCGGAGCAGCAGGACTAAGCTTTTTTAGGAAAGGAGCGAGCATCGTGGAGGAAAATTTTAACCCGGTTGCACAGACCCGCGCAAACTACTATACCCCCGGCAGTCCGGTGCAGTTTGTCTGCGTGGAGCTGCTCAAGGGAGACGTCAGCGGCGAGCACGCTGTCTGCCTGACCTTCAAGAATATTTCCCGCGTGACCCTGACCGCACTGGAAATCCACTTCAAGTGCAAGGGCGTGGATGGCGTGATCCTGTGCGAGGATAAGTTCGAGTACCGGGATCTGCAGGTAAAACCCGGCGAGCTGTTTGGGCAGGATGATGCCGTGTTCATCACGGCCAAGGCCATCACCAGCGTAGATGTTACCCTGTGCAATGTATACAACGGCAAGCGCGTGGTGCATCTGGACGGCATCAAGCGTGTGCGTCTGCCCGCACCCCGCCGTCTGGCTCCGGAGCTGCAAAAGGCGCTGGAGGCCCGCATGAACCGCACCGGGCTCAAGTATCAGCCGCAGGTGTTCGAGAACGGCTGGTACTGCGCCTGCGGTGCCTTCCACCCCACCGAGGAGGACACGGTTTACTGCTCGGAGTGCGGCTGCGACCGTATCCTGTTGCAGAACGCGCTGAACACTCTGCTGCAGCCCGCTGCCCCGGCAGACGAGATGGAAATGCCCCTTAACGCCCCAGCTGCTCCCGCAGCGCCCGCTGCGGTGGAGGAGCCTACCCGCATCGTGGGCGCAGCCCCTGCTGCTCCGGCGGCTCCTGTAGAAGAGCCCACCCGGGTCGTGGGAGCACCGGTCTACGAGCCAAAGGCTGACCCCATCCAGCCTGTCTCGGAGCCTACCCGGGTGCTGGATGCCTCTGCCCGCGCACCGCTTTCCGGCGCTGCTGCGGCAGAC
>ERZ779892.3331-NODE-3331-length-11454-cov-2.363979_pt1 | contig 11454 bp, 9 predicted proteins | sample MGYA00511552_ERZ779892 | MGnify/ENA primary metagenome ERZ779892 (study PRJEB29588, sample SAMEA2154561) | human gut metagenome | biome: human gut; feature: human-associated habitat; material: faeces | place: Denmark | collected 2008/2010 ... | reverse complement strand
AATGGATGGGCTGCAGTTTGAACACCGCTGTGCAGAATTACTAAGATATCGAGGATTTCACAAAGTCACCGTTACCAAAGGAAGCGGTGACCAGGGTGTAGATATCCTCGCAAAAAAGAATGGTATTAAATATGGAATTCAATGTAAGTACTATTCCTATCCTGTTGGAAATAAAGCCATTCAGGAAGCTTATGCAGGTGCTGTTTTTTATGACTGCGATAAAGCTATGGTAATGACTAACAGTACTTTTACAAGAGCCGCATGGGAACTTGCTGATAAGCTTGGTGTCGAACTTTGGGAACGTTGTTCCCCAAATGGAAGTTCTTCTTTTATCTCAAGGATCATGCGTATCTTTAATGTCTTTTTTATGATCTGTGGAGTCAGTATGTCAATATCCGTCAGTCTTCTTAACTTTCCTGAAGACACGATTCGTAATTACGTTAATCTGCTGATGCTGATCCTTGCTGCTGTTACGGGACTGATCGGTTGGAATCGCTTTCTTCCTTGTATAATTTCGGGAATGTTATATTTTGGATTCTTTATATCCGCACTGATACCAATGGTTTTTGCTTCTGATTCCTGCTGGTACATGCTCTTAATGCTGCTGCCGGCTATCATTACGATTGCCCATGCTTTTTACGCTAAATTCAGAAACCGCAAACCTGATCAATAACAAAGTTCATTCATTAAATCATGAACTGTTGTCATTTCATGAATACGATCTACGTTTTCTCCACAGAATATCAGACCATTTTCTACATTTCCCTGAACAGCTTCGATCAATGCTTTCGTAATACAATATGGAACTGTTCGGGGATCACATTTTTCCAAACAATTGTAACATTTTGTAATAGGTTTTCTGGCAGTCTCCAGTCCTTTGATAAATTCATTTCGCAATGCTCTTCCTGGCATTCCCACCGGACTTTGGATAATCTGGATATTCTTTTTTTCTGCCTGAATATAAGCCTGTTTGTAAGCATCGGAGGCATCGCACTCTTCTGTAGCGACAAATCTGCTTGCAATCTGCACTCCATCTGCCCCAAGTTTCATCACATGTTCAATATCTTTTCTATCAAAAATCCCACCTGCAACAATGACCGGGATTTTTCTCTGAAACTTTTCCTCGTAATCTTTTTTGCATTCAATAATATCTCTGATTTCTTGATCATAATCCAGCTTATCAATGTCCTGCAGCTGCTCTTTGGAAAACCCAAGATGTCCACCTGCTTTAGGACCCTCGACAACTATAAAATCTGCAGTACGGTTATATCGATGCGCCCACATCTTCAAGATAAGCTGTGCTGCTCTTTTCGAAGACACAATCGGAGCGATCTTTGTCACATTCTCTCCAACAAGCTTAGGCAGGTCCATTGGAAGTCCGGCACCGCTTATGATTACATCTGCACCTGCTTTGACTGCCTCCTGCACATGTTCTTTATAATGTTTAAGTGCGACCATAATGTTAACACCTACCAGACCTTTTCCTCCGGCAGCGGATACTACACGTTCACGGACACCACCGTCCGCATCTCCGGTTCTTACGCCCGAATCTATCCGTACAATCTGGCGTACGGCAACCAGAGCAGTGCGGAGAAGCCCCTCTCGCTGCTCTCTCCGGCGGCGTTCTCCGAGATCTACGAGAAGCTCACCGGAAACTTCACCAAGAAAAACCTCTCCGCAGTTTCGCTGGGCAGCATGACCTCCGCCCTCTACGGCGACTACGGCAAGAAGGAGATCTGTCGGGACAAGGCGCAGGAGATCCTGACCCAGTCCTACCAGCAGATCACCGATGCAGACATCGCCATGCTGGCGGATACGGCAAACGCCTATGCGCTCCCCTATGTGCAGGAACTGACCGATGTGCCCCTCCAGTCCAGCGGCTACGATGTGTTTGACGAGGACATCCCGTTCTATCAGATGGTCATGCACGGGCTGAAGCCCTACGCCTCCACCGCCGTCAACGCCTCCGCCACACCGGAGGAAACCGTGCTGCTCTCCATTGCAACGGGCAGCAGCCTGCACTATGACATGATCGGCGGGGAGACCAGCGAGCTGAAGGACACCGTGCTGGACGGACTGTACTACGCCGGCGCAGACGACTGGAAGGACAACGCCGCCCAGTCCTATGTGTTCGCCAAGACGGTCACCGCCGGACTGGGTGACCAGCAGATCACCGGCTACGTGCGGGAGGGCGACGTCATCACCACGACCTATGAAAACGGCGCCGTGACCGAGGTCGATCTTGCAGCGCAGACCGTCACCGCAGACGGCAAAACCTATGCGCTTTCTGAGTATGTCGAGGAAGGGAGTTGGAAGTAATCATGAAAATGGCGTATGAAAAACGAAAGAGCATGTACGGCTACGGCTTCATTGCACTGTGGTTCGTGGGCGCACTGATCTTTTTTCTGATTCCCGTGGTGGAGTCACTGCTCTATTCCTTTCAGGAGATCGCACCGGACACCGGCGGCATGGTTGGCAAATGGGTGGGGCTGGACAACTATAATTATGCCTTTAACGTAGACCCGAACTACCGCCAGTATCTGGTAAAGGTGCTGGAGGAAACCGCATGGAAGACACCGCTCATTCTGGTGTTTTCCCTGTTCGTTGCCGTCATCCTGAACCAGAAGTTCAGGGGGCGCACGTTCTCCCGTGCGGTATTCTTCCTGCCGGTCATCATTGCCACAGGTCCGGTGTATAACATCATCAACGGCAACCTCCAGAGCACCGGCAACAGCGATGCCAGCCAGTTCTCCACCATGTTCTCTACCGATCTGCTGGGCGAGCTGATGGAATTCCTCGGCATCTACGGCATCTCGGACGGCGTCCAGACCACCATCGAAACCGTGTCGGACAACATCTTCGGCATCGTCTGGAACTCCGGCATCCAGATCCTGATCTTCCTCGCCGCCCTCCAGAACATTCCGGTGTCCGCCAAGGAGGCGGCGCAGATGGAGGGCGCAACGGCATGGGAATACTTCTGGAAGATCACCCTGCCCTATGTCAGCCCCATGATTCTGGCGTGCTTTATCTTCACCATCATCGACTCCTTCACCGACCCGAACAACGTGGTCATGGGACGGATTCTGGATCTCCAGTCCGACTGGCAGTACGGTCCGGCATCGGCGATGGCGTGGGTATATTTCGCCATCGTCCTCGCTGCCGTGGGCATCATTACCGCAATCATCAACAAGTTCGTGTATTACGAAGTCGAATAAGGAGGTGGCAAACATGGAAAATGTCAAGGGTGCAACACCCGTTTCTTCCCCCAAGGATGACGCCGAAGTGGGAAACGGCATGAGCAAACGTGAGGCACGCAGAATCCGCATGCGGAGCATGAACAAATCCGAGATCGCCTACATACGCCGCAAGCGGGTTTTCGAAGCGGTCTGGCCGTTCTTCCGATTCTTCATTCTGTTCGGTCTGTGCTTTGTCATCCTCTATCCCCTGATCTATATGATCAGCTGCGCATTCCGGGATTCCGCCGATATGAGCGACCCCACGGTCATGTGGATCCCCCGCCACCTGACGCTGGAGGTCATCAAGGAGACTGCCGGTGTCATGGACATCTGGAAAACGCTGGGGACGACTCTCCTGCTGAACATCGGCTGTTCGCTGGTACAGGTCGCCTCCTGCGCACTGGCAGGCTACGGCTTCGCCCGCTTTAAGTTCAAGGGCAAGGGTCTGCTCTTCGGCATCGTGGTCATGATGATCCTCGTGCCGTCCCAGATCATCGCCATTCCCCAGTACATGCTGTTCCGGCACTTCGGACTGTTCGGGCTGGAGGTCAACCTCATCAACTCCAAGCTCTGTATGTACCTGCCGGCAGCCATGGGCAACGGCATCCGTGCCGGACTCATGATCTTCATCTTCCGCCAGTTCTTCAAGGGACTTCCCAAGGAGTTGGAGGACGCTGCCTATCTGGATGGCTGCGGTCCGCTCCGCACCTTCGTACAGGTCATGATCCCCAACGCATCCTCCTCGTTCCTGACGGTCTTTCTGTTCTCGGTGGTGTGGTACTGGAACGACTACTATGTCAGCTCCACCTTCTTCACCAAGAACCAGACCATTGCGCTGATGCTGAAAAACCTGAGCACCCTGCTGTCCCAGCAGCTGTTCAATAACGCAGATGTCAGCCCCAGAGAACAGATCGTGTGGATGGAGGCAGGCTGCCTGATCTCCATTCTGCCCATCCTGATCATGTACGTCTTCTTGCAGAAGTACTTCACTGAGGGCATCGAACGCTCCGGTCTGGTCGGCTGAGGCGATTCGTCCCAAAAGCGCACCCCCGCAGGGTTCTCCTGCGGGAGTGCATGGTTTCCCCAAAAGTCTGCGGCACTGGTAGAAACGCACAAACGGGGTTGTTGAAAACCTGTTGAAAACTTTTCCCAGCCGTTCCGCAGGCTGCCAAAATCGACGGAAAAGCCTGCTGCTGTCCCGCCGGACTCGCTGAAAATTGTGAAAAAGCTACAAAAACGGGCATGATATTCCCCAAAGAATTTTAAAAAAGTTAGTCGGATGGGCTTGACACGGGCGAAATAATATGTTAAAATACACTTGTAAATTATTTATAAGACCTTTTGCGGGTACTTGTAAATATTCATTTCTTGCCGCTAAACGGCGGCACACACCGGCTGCGGCGTCTGCCGCAGAGTTTCATATCAGCAATGTGAACGGGGTGCGCCGTATCCGCCATGTATCGTATCTGCCCAAATTGACGGACGGCAATACAAACAAAATTCTTACAGAGAGAGGTAAAAAGAGAATGAAGAAATTTAACAGAGTTCTCGCTGCAGCCATTGCAGTACCGGTGGCTATGGGCCAGGTACTGGCAATCTCCAGCTCCGCAGCAGTAAAGCCGGATGCAGCGCAGATCACCGCAGACAAGCTGCTGTATGTAAATCCGGAGTCCGAGATCAAGGACGGCAAGCAGGTTTCCGACTGGAACACCCGTATGGCCGGCTATGTAAAGGATGTAAACGGCGAGTACAGCGTTGACGCAAAGAGCATCGTGGAAGGCCTGTCCGGCACCGGCAAGTACACCAGCCTGGTAAAGGATATCGTTTCCGCTTCTGCAAATCCGACCCTGACCGTCAAGGACGGCGTTTTCACCGTTTCCGGTGACGCTGATCTGAGCGCTTACATGGTTCCGCAGATTCAGGACAAGCTGAACGAGTTGGGCGTTGACTACACCGTAGACGCTTCCATCCTGAAGACACACTACAGCTTCGTTGTTTCCACCGATCTGGAAAACAGCAAGGAAGCTACCGTAACCGGTTCTATCACCAACGACAAGAACGACACCGCTTACACCGTTTCGGCTTTTGACGAGTACCTGAACGCAGTGGTTGCTGATCTGTCTGCACAGGTACAGGCTGCTGTTCCGGCTGCTGATGTTGCACAGTTCAGCAAGATCCTGGGCGAGGCTGCTGCAAACTACAGCAGCTACACCGAGCTGACCAAGGCAATCGCAGCAAATTCTTTCGAGGAAACTTCTTATGCAAATGCCGATGCAGTGGTTGCTGCAATCGTTGATTTCGCTGCAAAGAACGGCTTCGAGTCTGCTGCAAGCAAGCCGAAGACCGTTGACGGTCTGGTTGCTGCATACGGCAGCTACTTCGACAAGGGCATCAGCGCAGTAAACGACGTTCTGACCCAGAGCGATGCAAACGTAAAGCTGAGCATCTCTGCTGCTGACGTTGCCGCTGTTCTGAACGAGGGCACAAACTTCAAGGCTAGCGCAACCAATGGCGCATATGACCTGACATTCGAGATTCCGGACGCTGAGCAGGACGCTGTTAAGGCTTACGTTGCAAAGCAGAATCCGGATAAGGAATTCGTATCTTTCGACACCGTAAAGGAAGTTGAAGTTACTTTCGCAACAACCGGTACCGTTTCCTTCGATGTAACCCGTACGGTAACATACGAGCTGAAGGATAAGGAAACCACCACTACCACAACATCGGATACCAATACCACCACTACCACAACTACTTCTGGCAGCGGTGAGACCACAACCACTTCCGGCAGCGGTGAGACCACAACCACTTCCGGCAGCGGTGAGACTACCACCACTTCCGGCACTGGCGAAACCACAACCACTACTTCTACCGACATCATCCCGATGAAGGACATCGAGAGCATCTCCGTTGAGGTTGGCGAGGGCGTATACTTCTCTGATGAAGAGTCCTTTGATGCTTCTGAGCTGATCGTATCTGCTGTTGCTACCCTGAAGGACGGCACTACCAAGGATCTGGATGCAAGCTACTTTGGCTTCCTGCAGACTCCGGCAGATGTTTACACTGCTCCGTACTACAAGGGCGCAGTTGACATCTACTACGTTGGCGATGCTGACAAGACCGCTCTGGAAGACAAGCCCACTGTTGCAGTTGCAATGAAGGGTGACACTCAGCTGGACGGCGACGTTGACATGGACGATGCATTCGATACCCTGCAGTACTATTCTTCCAGCGCAGCTGGCAAGACTGTAACCTTCACCGACGGTTCTGACGAACTGCTGGAGAAGCTGGCATTCTATGTAAGCGACATCGACACCGAGTCCAAGGCTGGCAAGAAGACGGAAGATGCTGAGATCTCCATGGATGACGCATTCAACATCCTGCAGTATGTATCTTACAGAGCTGCTGGTAAGGACGTTGTATGGTCTGACGTGATCGGCAAGTAAGCAAATCCCAATTCCCAAATTCGTGCGTTGTTACTGTGTCCGGCGTAAGGTGCATATTGCGCCGGGTGCATAACATAGATTTATTTTTGAAAGGAAATAGAAAAATGAAAACTACATTGAAAAGAACAATGGCAGCTCTCTCTGCTGCTGCTATCGTAGCTACATCTGCTGCTGTTCTGGCTGTTCCGACAAGCGCAGCTGGCGGCACTGCAACCATCGGCACTGTTGAAGTAACTGTTGAAGAGGCTAAGGCTGGACAGATCCAGGTTCCGGTAAGCGTTGACAACAACTTCGTAAAGCTGTCCCTGGGCGCTGAGTGGGACACCAGCGAACTGGACTGCACTTCTATCGAAGGCACCCAGTCTACTCTGGCTCTGAAGTTTGCTTTCTCTGAGGCATATGACTTCGCATGGCTGCCGTTCCTGAGCACCGCTGCTGACCGTGACGGTAACGTTCTGGCATATGATGCTGCAAAGAAGGGCGCAACTGTTGCATACCTGACCTTCGATGTTAAGGATACTGACATTCAGCCTGGCGACGTTTACACCATCACTGCAGCTGCTACTGGCCGTGACGGCACAAAGGCACAGTTCGAGAACGTAAACGGCGACGGCGGTCTGACCACTCCGGTTTCCGGCGCTATCGTAGTTAAGGGTGAGCCGACCACCGAAGAGCCGACCACTGAGGCTCCGGTTGTTACCACCGAAGCTCCGGTTGTTACCACTGAGGCTGCAACCACTGCAGCTCCGAAGGCTACCCCAACCGCTAAGGCTGCTACTCCGGCAACTACAACCACCAAGAAGAAGGCTGCTGCTTCCACTTCTTCTCCGAAGACTGGTGACGCACTGCCGATCGCTGGCGTTGCTGTAGCTGTAGCTGTTATCGGCGGCGTAGCTCTGGTTTCCAAGAAGAGAAAGTAAGAGTTAACACAGAGTAATCTGTTTCGCAACTGAATTGTGCGCAGTTTCTGCGCCACGCATGAGGGCACTCCCAAAGGCATCCGCCAGAGGGGGTGCCCTCGTTGCGTTTCGATGTTTTTTGAGCCTGTTCCCGCAAAAAAAACCCGTCTCCGGCGATGCCGGAAACGGGTACACAGCAATTCAAATTCTCAGCTCAGTCCGCCTCGCCGGAAGAAGCCCTCCTGCACGGCGTAGATACAGCCGCACAGGAAGCGGTAGCGCTCCTGAATGGGGCTGAGGGACACGGTATCGGCGAAAGTATCCTCGGTGTATTCCCGCAGGTACGTCTGCACCTGTTCCAGATTCCGCTGGGTGAAGCCAAAGCCGTGGAGACATACGCTGTCGCTGAAATAGGCACAGCGGAGGTTATTCAGCAGCAGGCTGAACTTCGCCATGATCTGCTCCGTCACCGGAATCAGCGCCACGTCCTCCTCCGATGCCGTCAGCAGGGAGGCCAGCGTGACCTGCGTCAGGTCGCCGTCTGTGAGCTGGTATAGCGCCGGTGTCTGCGCCTCGGAGAACACGGCGGAAACGTCCTTCTGGATGGCGCTGAGGGATAGTTCTGCACGCACACTGCCACGGGGATAGCCCTCTGCCTCTCTGCCGTCCGGCACGACGATCATATTCTCCACGTAGTACCGGCTGCTGCAAATGTCATGGAGCGGTTCTGCGCCCTGCATGGGGATGGCGTAGAAGTGGTTGTCCCCCCAGTGCAGGAAGAGCTGGCGGTTGCTGATGACGTGGTTCCGTGCCTGATGCTGCACCCCTGCCATGGCGAACTGCGTCACGGCGCTGCCCAGATAGATGGTGGTGTTGCAGCGGTCTGTCAGAAGGCGCTGGAACAGGGGGAACTGCAGCACGCCGTCCTCGGTGGTTTCGCCGCCCAGCTGCTGCCACACAGCGGGCATCACGCCGATGCCGATGCCAATGAGGTTCTTCGAGGTGAGACAGCTGTTTTGCAGCATGGTCTTCGCCGTGGAGGCAATGACCCCTGCCGCATATTCCGCCGTCAGATTGCCGCCGTGGATGATAACCTTCTTGTCCATGGTCTCCAGATTCAATGTGGTCAGTCCGACGGAGATCTCCTTTTCATCCACGTACACGCCCAATGCAAAGCGATACGTTGCATTGATGTCCAGCAGGATCTTCCGGCGTCCCTTCTTGACTGCCGCACCGGGTTCTACCGGCTCCTCGCCGATCTCTTCCAGAATGTGCTGGGAGATCATTTCATTGGTGATGATGGTAACCGCCGCACGGGTGATTTGTAGTGCCGTGGAGATATCCACACGGGAGATCGGTCCCTGTTCCCGCACCACACGCAGGATCTGCATGCGGTTTCTCCGCTTGAGATCCAGTTTACTAATGCCACAATCGTTCATGACGTTCTTCCTTTTCTTTTCAAAACATATCCGACCATCCCGTTTCCGGAATAATCGGATTCTTGCCTCCGGTTTCTCTCACGTACCCATCCGGAGGTTCTCTTATTTATTCATTTTATCACAAATTTTTACGAATTGCAACTGAAAAAGTGCCAAATCCGATAAAATTTACACCGTATACACATTCCGGCAGGTCACGCCGACACCAGTTCCAGCAGCGTGGTAAACAGCTTCACCACCGCCGGCATTGCCGCCATGGACAAAATCGTTGTCATGGCAAAGATGCCGGAGGCGTACACGTCGTTCATGCTGTGCTTCTGGCACTGGAGCGTACACATCGCCGCAGAGGGCGCTGCCATGAGCACCAGCACCACCGTCCGCACCTCCATGGGGATAAAGGACAGGGGCAGGAACAGCAGCGTCAGCAGCAGAGGAATGCCCAGCAGCTTCACGGCGCTCACGTAGTACACCCGTGGGGTGCGCACCGCCTGCAGCAGGTTGGCCTGCGCCACGCTGATGCCGGAGGCGACCATTGCCATCGGCGTATTCAGCCCCGCCACGTAGTCAAAGGTGGTTTGCAGGATTCCTGGCAGCTGGATGCGGCAGAAAAACAGCACCAATCCGATGGCAATGCCGATCATGGTGGGAGAGCAGAACTTTTTCAGGAGGGCACGGCGGTCGTGCTGTCCGGTGAGGAGCATGATGCCGTGCGTCCACGCAAAGCAGAAGAAGATGGTGAGGAACGCCGTGGCGTAGAACACCCCCTCGTTGCCCAGCAGGGCGCTCGCCAGAGGGATGCCCATGAAGCCGCAGTTGCTGTAGATGACGGAGAAGCGCTCGATCTCCGTCTCCCTGCCGGCTTTCCGGCGAATCAGCAGGTACGCCGCCGTGATCGCCACCACGTAGGAGATTGCCGCAATGAGGAACGTCCACAGCATATTCACCACCAGCCGGAACTCGTACTCCACCTCGGAATAGGCGTTCACCACCAGCACCGGCGTGACGATCTCCAGCACAAAGCTGGAGAACTGGCGGCCGCCGTTCTTGTTCACCATTTTCGTGCGGTAGGCGATGATGCCCACCAGATTCAGCAGCAGCATGATCGCCGCCTGCTTCAAAATGATCCATGCCATTGATGCATTCTCCCCGTTTCATCCGCATATTTCGTCCAGTCACAAACAGGTGGAAACCGAGCTGTCGATTTCCACCTGCTTTTTAGTATACCATAAGGTTGTTAACGGTTTGTGTCTACGAGAAAAACACAGGCTGAATTTGTTTTCCGTCCAGCGCAAGGGACACGGTTTCCGGCAGCTGTTCGAAACCCGCCACTAGGGAGGCGGGCTTCTCCGCCGGCGCATCCTGCCGCAGGGGCACGAAATAATAGTGCTTGGGATTCATCAGCAGCCCGATATTTTTCGCCGAGCCACGCAGGGCATCGTTGGTGGCGAGCGCCAGCACCACGGGTTTTTGCCGGCGCAGCATGGATTTCACCGCCATGGTCGCCGTGGTATCCGTAATGCTGTGCGCCAGCTTTGCCGCTGTATTTGCCGTACAGGGTGCCACCGCCAGCACATCCAGCATGGACTTCGGGCCGAGCGGTTCCACCTCCGCAATGGTGCGGAGCGCCTTTTTGCCGCAGATCTCCTCCAGCTCTGCCACACGCACCGCCGCCGTGCCAAAGCGTGTATCCATGCCGGCGGCGTGCTCCGAGAAGATCGGCGTCAGCACTGCGCCGGACTCCCGCAGGCGTTTTGCCTGTGCGAAAGCGGCGGAAAAGGTACAGAACGAACCGGTCAGTACAAAGCCAATGCGGAGTTTGCTCATAAGATGCCCTCCTCGTGCAGAATGGTGTCCACGGTATCGAATACCGCGCGTGCAGCGCTGAGCGGTGCTACCTTGCCCGGAAGAGACAGTGCGTGCAGCACGCGGCAGCCATCCGGAAGTAGGGTATCGGCGGCAACACCGCCCGGCAGAGATGCAAGATCAATGATGAAGCAGGGCGGTTTCATGTCGGATAGTACCTCGGTTGTCAGGATCGGAGCGGGTACGGTGTTGAAAATCAGGTCAAAACCGGCAAGGTGACCGGCGAGCCTGCGTGTATCCAGTGCGTGCAGTCCTGCGGCGGCGATGCGTGCGAAATCACGCGTACAGCGTGCGGAGACTGTAACCTGTGCATCGAGAGCGTACAATTTGCGTGCAAGAAGCATGCCGATCCGTCCGGCACCAATCACCAGACAGCGTGCATTTTGCAGCGTGAACGCAGTTTGCTCCATCGCGAGCTGAAGTGCTCCCTCGCAGGTAGGGAAGGCGTTAGCGGTTTGGCGCATAAACGGGTTTGCTTTCGCATAGACTGCAAGCGAAGGAGGGATAGCCATGAAACTGACCGAACAGGAGCAGGCTGCTGTTTCGCGCGGCATGATCGAGGGTCTGCTCC